>Ga0307514_10005624_pt1 | contig 11106 bp, 10 predicted proteins | sample 16_EM_MG_FD_203088 | JGI IMG/M metagenome (GOLD analysis project Ga0307514, IMG submission 203088) | Populus trichocarpa ectomycorrhiza microbial communities from riparian zone in the Pacific Northwest, United States - 16_EM | ecosystem: Host-associated > Plants > Roots > Unclassified | place... | reverse complement strand
TTGTTCGTAGCTGCTCTGGTTACTGAGATCCAACCAAGCGCTCGCTTTCTCGATGTGGTTGTACTCGCGCTTTGAAACTGTAGCATTAAGGAATGGATACCCAACAACCCTGCGCTCTAGCCTACCAAGTAGTATTTGAGACAATTCACTTTTTGCCTCCAACTACCTGGAATCGAACAATTGATAACCAAACGTGGTCGCTTATTAGACGGATTATTGAGCTGCTTATACGCGCTCCTTGAGATGAACTGACATCTTTAAATTCCATGATATTAGGGATATCTATGATCTTGAGCTGGATGACTATGTCGGCTTGGTGGGGTATAGGTATTGGAGTTTTGTAGTGTTTGGTCGTTTTTCCGGTGACTAGTAGTGCTGAAGTCAATTGCAATCTCAATTGGGTTTAATAAGTGGAATACTGGCCAATCAGGGCGGGCGCCAAGCTGCCAAGGCACTTGCTAGCTTCGCCGCGATCACATACTATATAACCTCACATGTGAGATTGTCATCCTCATCATATCACCTGATATGATGTATTTCCACCGAGGATGTGTGTGATGTAATGCCCATAGTCTTGTGTATATATATACATACTGGTATGGATGCAGTCTCTAGCTCATCCATCTTCCTTCAATTACGTCCTGCACATTTCACTGGAATACATGCTACTGTATATACACGTCTTCATCTTCATACATGTATTCATATTCATCCGGGGTGAAGTGTTCCTTCACTGGCCACACATCTGCACCGCTGCTCTTATTAGCCTCAACACATTTAAGAAGCGCCCCTAGTGTTGAGCAACACCCCCACATGCAAGAATTACCAACTCACTGCAGTGTCCATGCCCCCAATGGCAACCATATGGTCTCAACCTATATCAGTCAACTCACCAAACCTCAGGCAGTATCACCAATACCTCCCTCTTGCGAGTATGCCGAAGTATGCTGAAAAACATCTCCAGGAGGCAATCAGGCATACTCGACGAGCGCCAGATGTGCCTACCCGACGTATTGCAGAGCTGTATGAGGTACGGAGTACCTCGCACCCATTACGTCAACGGGTACTGGGAAAGCACCAGGATAGTAGAGCAGCCCACCGGCATGAGCATCTGTTCTCTACTGGAGAAGAGAATGCAATTGCAGAGTATGCAGGTATCATGGCAGATGCAGGATTTCTACTAATCCCTGATCTTCTACGGCAAATTGCACAAGAGATTATTAATGAGAGGGAGATGCCCCAGTATATGTCCTCGTGGGTCTAGTACCAGGCTCCGAGACAAGCGAAACCAGCGTTTACAACGACAAGATGCAGTGCCTTCCTCTACTATCCATACGGTTGGCAACCACTGGGTAAACAGGTTCCTTGACTGAACCCAGGCTTCAAGAAGGTCTACATCCGCTATCAAGAGAGAGCAAGAGCAGCAGCAACCAATGATATTGAGCCGTAGGCAGACTTCCTCCGGGAAGCTTGCCAATTTTGATGACGGAAGAATATAGCTCGGTGCAATATCTGGAATTGTGATGCGAAGGGGATAACTATGGGGAGAAATAGTCGCACCATTGTACGGGTAGGGCGTAGGAGTACGGCCATGACAGAGGGGTCCCGTGAGTTTTGCAATGTATTAAAGACAGCCAGTGCTGGAGAGGTAATCATACCACCATTCATTGTATGGCAGGAGAAGACGCTCCGGGAGTCTTATTATCAAGAAGGGGGGGTGGAGCATGAGGCAACTTTTGCCGTATCTCCTAGTGGATACATGGATCGTGAGCTTGGACTTGAATAATACAGCAACATTTGGCCCCTATGCTCGGGGTGTTGTTAGGAGGGGCGAGGCTAGGGGGGTTGTTGAGGAAGTTGCTGAGGAGGTTGGTCATGAGGTGATTCCCCCCCCGCGGTGTCTTATGGTCAGGAGGTTGATATACCAGCATGGCAAGCCGAGTGCGCAGAGGTTGGTGTTGCATGGGCTACTGCTAAGCAGCTAGGTCAGAAGCGTGTTGGAAAGAAGCCACCATACCCACTCGGCCTCTCAAACCCAAAGGGGGTGGTCTTGGTGCTAGTGATCTCTCCGCGGTAGTTGAGGGTGAGGTGGAGGTGGGGTTTGGGGGGAAGGTTGAGAGGAGGGTTGATGATTTGGTGGATTCAATGAAAGCTCTTGGTATTGCACATTTTGCAGAGGTTAGTACCCCTTTTATAGATGCGCAATATTGCCTTATCCGGTACCCTCCTCAATCAATATTAGCCTAACAGATGCTGGGTTGAGGTATATGAGTAGCAGTAAGCTCATGAGCATAATATTGTGTACACTTATGGGGGGTAGAAGGCGGGGGGGTATTGAGGAAGTTATATTGGGAAAGGGGGGGTATATTGGGTATTAGGTTCATTTTGTGGGGTATGAAGGCAACCATATTGTAGAGTGTAGTCGATTCCATAGGAAAGTATGTATTCAGTAGCGTAGGTAGATAAAGAGTCTGGGCACGAGATCAGTATTCAGCTAGAATAGATGGTTCCGTCCATAGTTGAATTAATTTCTAGTCTGGATGGGGTTGCAGGGGTGGCCAGCCACACGGGCTTGGCCCAACACTAGGGAGACTAGCTACCGGTAGGTACAAGAGCAAGTCAACCTACGATACCTATGAGAGTGAATAGAGCTTCCCTAGCACTATAGAAGGTCATAATTGGGAGCTGGGGGGTGTTGAACATACCTACCAAATGATTCAAATATAGGGAGAAGGATGCAACTAGGTAGAGCCTAAGCCAATGAGAGAGCAAGCAGAGGTAATTAGGGTACACTACACCCGGAGAGCGCAGAGCCAATAGGTACCTAGACCTTGTCTAAAACCAGGGGTAGCAGCCCTATCATAAGAAATTGGACTGATAGCAACCTGGATACCAATATCTCTAAACAACACATCGCACACACACGCAACAAACGACACACAACACAACACAACGACCACACCATCCCTTTGATCGTGATATTTACATATAAAACCATGACAGCAGTACTAGGTGCAGCCGCAAGCGCGATGACTGTGGTTGAAGTTGCTGGCAAGGTCTGGTCGACTATCTACAAATACTATCAGGTAAGAATCCCCAAGCAATTTGAGCCACAATCAGTAGTAAATAATTTTATATGGAGTTAGGATGCTAAGAATGCCCAATCCGAGATGGGTGACCTTATGGATAGCATTACGGCTCTCCAAACTACATTTCAGCAAGTTAGCCACTTGGCGAAAGGTCCTGGTGCCACCAAGCTGATTGCATTGAGGCCGCTCCTCGAAAGTAGCTCTTCGGAACTTGAAAAGAAGTTTGACCAAATTCTTCAGATTTTGCAGCCAAGCATAAGACAAACGAAAAAGAGAAAAACGCTGGGAGAGAGACTGAAGTGGCCATTCCAAAAGGCGGATGTGGAACAAATTCTTCAGTTACTTGAGCGGCATAAATCAGCTTTGACTTTTGCCATGAATTCTGATCAGATGTAAGAGCCTATCTCGACTGGAGTCATAGTATACCCTAATATTTATCTAGGACGGCTGTTATTCAAATTGACAATCGAGTTGAGGAAAGTGATGATACACATAAAATCGCTCAGTATTCGTACTAATTAGTAGCACGTATACAGTCACTGCAACAAAGCACAAATCTTGCAAAGTTACCATGCGCTGAAGGTGCTACCCATAACGACTGGCTCCGCCAACATGAGGATCATTGTTTGCAAGGTACACGGGTAGAGCTTCGTAAACAGATTATGGACTGGTGTGACGACCCGACCAGCAAATGCATCTTCTGGCTGAACGGAATGGCTGGGACTGGCAAATCCACAATTTCTCGCACAATTGCTCGAGAGCTTGCAGAAAAGAAAAGACTTGCAGCGAGTTTCTTTTTTGCTCGAGGCAAAAGGGATATCAGTCACTCTCTCATGTTCTTCACTACGATTACCGCCCAGCTTGCAAACAGTCTACCAGTACTCCGGATGTCCATCTCACACGCCATCGACAACAATCCTGACATATTTAAACAAGGATTACGGGAACAATGGAATCAACTCATTCTTAACCCTTTAAAGAATGCTCCTACTCAATCAATTCAACTGGTTGTAGTAATTGACGCACTAGATGAATGTGACAGCATGCAAGATATCCAATTAATCCTCCTACTTCTTGAAGAAGCCAAAGACCTCGAGACAGTTCGGATCAAGATTTTCCTGACCAGCAGACCTGAAATCCCCATCTTTGATGGATTTCGCCAGTTGTCCGGTGAGGCATATCAGGATTTTATACTTCATAATATCCTGCTTGATACCGTTAATGCAGATATATCTACTTTCTTTCGCCAAAAGTTGTCGCCACTGAAAGCCAAACATGGGTTGGAGACACCATGGCCAAATGAGCTAATTATTGAACAATTGGTGGAAAGAGCAGCTGGGCTGTTTATCTATGCTGCAACAACACTTCGATTTATTCAAGACGGCATAGATGGTCCTGAAGAACAACTCTCTTTAATCCTGAGCGCAACGAAGTCATCCCCGTCGGCAACTGAGCATCTTGATGGCATATATACAACACTCCTCCAGCACTCAGTTCTTGGGAAGCGGGGTTCTCAAGAGTGTGAACAACTAGCGGGACGATTTCGGCAGGTGGTTGGATCCATAGTGGTAATGTTCAATACTATGCCAGCTAGAAATCTAGCACAGCTGCTTCAAATACCATTCAAAATGGTTTCCAGAACTTTGGACTCGTTGCGCTCTGTCCTCAATGTCCCACAAAACGAAAGCCAGCCTGTCCGATTATTTCACCTATCCTTCCGTGATTTCCTACAGAATTCTCAGAGGTGCAGTGATTCTCGATTCTACATAGATGAGAAAGAGAGACATACCAGCCTATTTCGAAAATGTATGGAGCATATATCTCAGCTTCAGGAAAATATGTGTGGTCTTTGGGGGCCAGGGGTTTTGATTACCGAGATTCCCAATGACACGATACAAAAAAGCATTCCACCACACGTTCAATATGCATGCCGTTACTGGCTCGATCACTTGCGACTTGGGAATCCAATGGCAGCGGAGGAAGACATCAAGACGATTCGGCAATTTCTTGAACAACACTTGCTTCATTGGTTGGAGGGACTTAGCTTGATTGGAGAAGTATCAAATGGAGCTCATATGATAATAGTACTAGAGGAAATACTATCTGTAAGTTGCAATACTTATTAGTTTATATAGCGAATAGTATTGACCTGAAAACAGGGACAATTTGGGGACTATGATCCAGCATTATTAGACCTTGCATATGATACCAAACGGTTTATATTGTACATGAGGTCAATTATTGAAATAGCACCTCTTCAGGTGTACTATTCAGGACTTTTGTTTACTCCACGATCAAGCCTGGTTCGGGTGGGATACCTAAAAAATATCCCTTGGGTTCCCGTGGAACCCAAAGTGGCAGATGTGTGGAGCTCATTGATACAAACACTAGAAGGTCATACCAGTTTTGTCAATTCTGCTGTGTTTTCTCCCGATGGAAAGCTTGTTGCCTCTGCATCCTGGGACAAAACGGTCAGATTATGGGATACATCAACAGGAAAGGAATGTGGAATTTTGGAAGGTCATACCAATCAGGCCAATTCGGCTGTGTTTTCACCTGATGGAAAGCTTGTTGCCTCTGCATCCAACGACAGAACGGTCAGATTATGGAATACATCAACAGGAAAGCAATGTGGAGTTTTGAAAGGTCATACCAGTATTGTCAATTCGGCTGTGTTTGCACCCAATGGAAAGGTTGTTGCCTCTGCATCCGGCGACAAAATGGTCAGATTATGGGATACATCAACAGGAAAGCAATGTGGAATTTTGAAAGGTCATACCGGTGGGGTCAATTGGGCTGTGTTTTCACCTGATGGAAATCTTGTTGCCTCTGCATCCAACGACAAAACGGTCAGATTATGGAATACATCAACAGGAAAGCAATGTGGAGTTTTGAAAGGTCATACCAGCGAGGTCTATTCGGTTGTGTTTTCACTCAATGGAAAGCTTGTTGCCTCTGCATCCAAAGACAACACAGTCAGATTATGGGATACATCAACAGGAAAGCGATGTGGAGTTTTGGAGGGTCATACCGGTAAGGTCAAATCGGCTGTGTTTTCACCTGATGGAAAGCTTGTTGCCTCTGCATCCTGGGACAACACGGTCAGATTATGGGATACATCAACAGGAAAGCAATGTGGAATTTTGGAAGGACATACCCATTGGGTCAATTCGGCTGTGTTTTCCCCTGATGGCAAGCTGGTTGCCTCTGCATCCATAGACGAAACGGTCAGATTATGGGATCCATCAATAGGAAAGCAATGTGGAGTTTCGGAAGGTCATACAAATCGTGTCAATTCAGCTGTGTTTTCACCCAATGGAAAGCTCGTTGCCTCTGCATCCTGGGACAATACGGTCAGATTATGGGATACATCAACAGGGAAGGAATGTGGAGTTTTGGAAGGTCATACCGAGGGAGTCAATTCGGCTGTGTTTTCACCTGGTGGAAAGCTTGTAGCCTCTGCATCCGACGATGGCACGGTCAGATTATGGGATACATCAACAGGAAAGGAAGTTGGAGTTTTAGAAGGTCATCGCGATGCTCTCAATTCAGCTGTGTTTTCACCCGATGGAACCCTTGTAGCCTCTGCATCCAACGATGGCACGGTCAGATTATGGGATACATCAACAGGACAGGAAGTTGGAGTTTTGGAAGGTCATCGCGATGCTCTCAATTCAGCTGTGTTTTCACCCGATGGAACCCTTGTAGCCTCTGCATCCAACGATGGCACGGTCAGATTATGGGATACATCAACACGAAAGGAATGTGAATTTTTGGGTGATCATACCGACGTGGTCAATTCGGCTGTGTTTTCACCTGATGGAAAGCTTGTTGCCTCTGCATCCCACGATGAAACGGTCGGATTATGGGATACAACAACAGGGAAGCAATGTGGAGTTTTGGACGGTCACACCGATCCTGTCAGTTCGGCTGTGTTTTCACCCGATGGAAAGCTTGTTGCCTCTGCATCCGACGACAACACGGTCAGATTATGGGATACTACAAAACAAACCACCATAGAAATCATAGAAACCCATGCCAGTATCAACATTACGAAGTTTTCTAATGACGGAATGCATCTACATACGAGTCACGGCGTATTGCAACTCAAGTCATCTCTTCACAGCGCCGGCAATCGGGAACTACCACACACGTTAACTCATTCCCTGTATGTCACTGATCAATGGATCACATGCAACATGAAGAAATTGCTCTGGCTTCCTGTTGAATACCGACTATCCTGCTCTGCAGTAAATGACACTTCCAACCTTATTGTCATTGGATCTGCCTCTGGTAGAGTTATTTTAATATCTATTGATTTTACTGCTCTCCCGGCTGCGTATCTCCAGCCACCTGTTACTGTCATAGCAGGTAAGGGCTTCCTTGGACTTGTTGGCTATTAAAGGTTTTGGTGGACTAATTCACTGATTGGTATATTTTAGATGCGAGTTAAGTCAAGGGAACCGCCGTTTGGGTATGGTACACCGGGCATTGGGTATTGGTGTGTTTTTGTGTCATGATTTGCATATGAGCAACGCAGGAGTTATGCGAGTACCTACTGTAGGGTTAGGGAAGAGAGGGGAAAGAGAACAATGAAAGAAGTATCGTCTCACAAATTTCCTTAGTTATTCACTCTATGATTAGCTCTATTTGTACTCCAACCCAGAGCCAGAATTCCCATTCCACGACCGACAAGAGTACCTTGGTCTCGTGGGTAATGTATTGCAACCAGGCTTTAGACGGCGCTGGTATCACCATATTAGTCAAAGCCTGATTTACTTTGCGCTCTCCGATCTACCTATTAACTCTCTTATTGTCCTTCCTACCATACCATGGGCGCTATATATTTCTATAATTTGGTAGACATGTTCAACGCCCTCCAGCTTCCAATTATGACCTCCTAAGTAGGTAGGGTAGGCTCTGCTTCCTGTTCAGCCATATTCTCCTTCTCACGGTCACTTTCTGAGATGGGTAATCCATTATTTTGAGTTCTACGGCATAACCATAGACTACATGTATGTACCTACATGTCAGTGTAAGGCATAATTCTATAGAGGCTATGATTGATGTTGATGATAAGTAGGTAGCTTTCGCGGGTCAAATACCTATCATGCATGAACAGTGAGTATGTACTGTACTTACTATGACTGCAAGAGTACGAGTACCCTACAACACAAGTTTAATATTAAACTGTGTCAAGGATAGAGGCACATACATTCATCAAGTAATAGTTCAGCCATGAAAACTTGGAGTAGCTAGGTACTCTGTAAGTAGTAACGCTTTGGCAAGAATGAACTACGTAAGCCTCAGGTATGAAAGGTTGAGATTATGTTATGTGCATTTGCCGCCATAGATAACCTCGAACACAACGTGGTCGGGTATTGGAACGAATCATATTAGGGGATCTTGACTTGGTCGGAATTTTGTGGTGTTTGGGTTATGATGTCGTTTTCTAATGACTAAGAGTGCTGAAGTCAATTCCAATCCCAGCATGAGGGTAATCTCTCTTCCTCATACTCTGGGATTTCCCCAGGAACTAGTGTCTAGCAATAGTTCCTTCACCTCCCATCGACGCCGAATAATAATATATACAATTACCTTCCCTAAACCAGTCAACGTATCTAAGATTACCCCCTCCTAAAACAGCCATGTTAAACTATCAATTGCTATCTTGAACTGCCCCGTAGGTATGTGTGAAATACTTCCTCTGAACTTCCATTCTGATACCCAAATCATCTTCCATTTTCGATTACTTCTCATTCTCCTCTCTCATCGGCTTCTTATCCCTCTTTAAGTATCCTCCTTCCTGCGTGTTCTCGTGCCCAGACCGATTTATTTTTGTGTGGTAGCTTAAATCAAGTTCCTCTCAAGTGATGATTCATCAATGAGGCGTCGCTAACATACTGTAACTACTTACTTTTTGGGAGGGTATAAAAATTTTTACAATACCACAGCGCTAGCAAACAATTCTATAACACCATAGCGACACAGCCACACGGCCACAGCAACCACGGTGACCACAACAATACAGAAATACAGAAATACAGAAATACAGCGATACAGATAAAAAAAAGTGCTTAGTAAGTATAGGTAAAGAACAATAGATCCTACCCAACTCAGTCATGAGAAGTCCGACATGTGCGTGTGAGTTGTGACCAGGCTGACTGCATGGGCGTTCTTGAGCCCTTGGGGCATGCTGGCGAGCTTCATCACGTCGATAGCGCTCCTTCTTAGGTCGCCCCCGAGGTATGCGAGTATTGCATGCAAGTTCTTCCTCTGTATCGGTATGAGGTTCTGGTGGTGGTACATGCGGTCAGAATACAATAGGATGAAAATTTGAAGAGTAGGTATTTTGCCAGGTTTGAGCCGAACAAAATTGTGGTAGAAAGACAAGAGGGAATAGATAGTTAAGGCGTAATATAAGAGCAAAGGCATGCGTACATGGTATATCATTCTGTTGATATTTATAGCAAGTACATGATTTGGTTTGGAGTTTGTCTTGATGGTAGCAGGTACCATAGGGGGGTATTTTCTGCAATGAGACCTTCAGCAGGACTTGCGATTTGAACTTGATGTTCGCGAGCCTCAACTCGGTGTGCGTGGAACTCTGATAGGCAGTATGGTGTATATTGTGCATTATGAGTAGTTGTTTGTTGATATCGCTGATATCGTACAGTCATAACTTCACACCACAGCGTTTGTAGTAATTCAACAATTGGAAGTTCACGTAGGGCCTTGAAGTCAAAGCTGATGCGTTCCACAATGTTTGAAGTATCTTGTCCATAGCGACGTCCAGGAATAAATGCAGCAACCCAGAATTGTGACGGTATATTGCGGAGGTAGGCTGCAGCAGTTGGATTAAGTTGATGCAAAGTATTCATATGATAGTTGTATAGGTAGGTATGCAGTAGGGGATCGTGCAATTTGCCAAAAGATATCTGCAAGAGTACGAGAGAATTTAGTAGTAAAATTCTCTTTGAACAATATGCACGACAAATACATGGAGGTAGTATGCTTCTGCATCCATAAGACTCTTATCATGATCACTCATAAATGTAGTAGGACGTTCAGAAAGTATAGGAAGGGCAGCCCAACAAATGCATAATAAAATAACGCCAGGAATCTCGATTTTCACTCTCAACTATAGCCCAAGCAAGTACCAAAATATTATTATTTGCATCTAATACCACAGCTAATAATAATATTGAGTCTTAATGAATGTACCAACAACAGCAATAATATGTAGGACGACAAGATATATTAGGCTCTGTATTACGGGGGACCTGCAACAGCGCCTAAGCAGAGAGATTTGGCAGACTAGTAACAGTGTATACGAGCGCAGGGTTTGTTCCGAAAGTGCAAGAGTGTACAGATCCGGCGTAAATGCAAGTTCGATAAGAACAAAGTCGTAGTGACAATCAAGACACCGCTTGGGGCTTGTATCCAAATCAGCTTGCTTACATATAGGAGTCTTGATCTGATAACGGTTTATCAGATCTTGGACTAGACTCCTGTGTAGTGTATGGCCGGCCTGTGCCAAGAATCGCCCAAAGAGGAAATGATAATTACCTGATTAGGACTAGATCACCTTGGGAGCAGCGCCGGCGGCGCAGAAGGGTCGGGAGATATCAGACACAGATGGCCATCACTGCGAGACGGCAATGGAGACTGACCATCATTATAAGCTTTGAACTTTGAATTGAATGCTAACGGCGAAACGAATGTGATGGAAGTAAAAACATTGATAATGTACGTAGCATTATACATTGACTAGCCTGTGTGGTAGGTAATACTAGGATAATTAATAGGCTGCTAACAAGGCCTCATAGTTGATTCCTGATGTTTGTATTTCCAAAGCCTGCAGACGTCTCTCCTCCTGCCCTAATTCAGGATCCGGCTTCGCAAAGAAAGTTGCATAAGGGAATGCACGGAGAAAGGACAAGCCTGATCTGGAGCGGCCCTTGATAATGCCACATAAACCGCGGTATAAGTATGATGACCTCCACGAACACCTCCT
>Ga0307514_10005623_pt1 | contig 11106 bp, 10 predicted proteins | sample 16_EM_MG_FD_203088 | JGI IMG/M metagenome (GOLD analysis project Ga0307514, IMG submission 203088) | Populus trichocarpa ectomycorrhiza microbial communities from riparian zone in the Pacific Northwest, United States - 16_EM | ecosystem: Host-associated > Plants > Roots > Unclassified | place... | reverse complement strand
ACAGATTGTCAACAGATTGTCAACAGATTGTCAACAGATTGTCAACAGATTGTCAACAGATTGTCAACAGATTGTCAACAGATTGTCAACAGATTGTCAACAGATTGTCAACAGATTGTCAACAGATCATCAACAGATCGTCACCAGATCGTCAATGAAGTGTCAACAGAGCATCAACAGAGCGTAAACGATTTTTAATCTTCCATCTTGGTTAATCTAGCACCAACGCAACGCAGATAACCTACAATGAACGTATTGGTAGCCTTCATTGGCAAGAATCCTAGTGACAATATCGCATCTGCCTCCAACAATTCAGCGCCCACAGAGCATCAACAGTTTTGTGGAGGCTCAGTACGCTACACAGTAATGAACTGCATTGTGCTGTTCCTAAATTGAGTTTTGTGTGGTTAGTCTTTGCAATCTGTCCTTGTATACAACTTGACAAATATGCATGCAATGTCTTACAGATCTGATATTTTTGCTTGTGGCTGTAGAGTCAATATTAAAGAACCCGCAGTCTGCTTTACTGTATCGTTACTTTCGGCAGCATCTCGTGTCGGATTACCCAGCTCACTCAATTCTCCCGCCCTGTCGGATTCAAAATCTTTGAATATATCATTGCTCGAGGTTATAACCTCGTTCAAAAATGAATGTGTCTTTATTCGTGCGTCGAGCGACCTTACTTTGCAAATCATCTTTGATGCTTGGTGGGCTTCAATGAATGTAGGCTTGATGTGGCCTATTGCTTGGAATGATTTTGGACATTCACCTTTGTGGCGATTCTATTTACACTGCGGAATTGAGGAGACCGGCAGCCCTGGTATCATATGTATCATTTGTCATCAAGTTCTTCGCCATCCATCAGAACATGGGACCAGCTCAATGGGGAAATACTTGCTGGCAAAAGCTCACATCGCAAAGTTAAACAAATTAACCGAGTCAGAAGTTACTGTATGGACTCGTTCGACGGTCGATGAAAAAGCTTTAGCCATCCTGAAGAGGCAACGAAGTCAATGAATCCCAATATAATGATCGCAGAGGCACATCATATTCGACATCCAGGTTAATCCATATTGACCAAAATGATAGACAAAATGTTCCAAACTGGTAGCTAAGGACTTTGAAACTTCCGAATTTCACCAAGACACATGGAATCGCTATCTCTTGTTATGCTTTGTTTCGGTTCATATTCCACGGAACCCAATATCAAATCTGGAGCTATGACTGTCATAGAAGGCATTACGGGATGACCTTGTGCTGCCGTTCACAACAACTCTTCGCAACATTAGCAGGATGACATATGCACTGACTGTGAATGCAATTAAGAAGCAATTGCCGTCACGAAATAAAGGTAGTTTAGCTTTGGCCAGATGGACATGAACAAACAAACTAGCCATATCGTCGGTCATTCATTACTATATGGATCGAAACTGGGCATTGTGTGGAGTTTAACTGGCTTTCAATGAGGTTGATCGCCTGTTCTTTTCCGCTTTCAAAAGCTAAATAACGATGATAGGTCAAGGGCCAACATACTGGAGCAACGCTATCCGTACATTTGTAGGATGTACTTGATCCTTTTGAGCAGACCGATGGCCATTTACATGGTATTACGACTGCGAATGCATCCTCAAATTACTCGATGACTCGCAAGCTGCAATCAACACTTCAGACCTCTGGAATCGAGTGGCCTGCATTAATGAACCATATACCATGCATGGCGCACATCATACAGCTCGCTCTAGGTGTATTCAAGAGCAGTCTGGGTGTAAGAGGCCACGCCAACTCTTCAAAAGCCCATGAGCACGATGAGCAATTTGGAGAGAATGGAAGCATAGCCATCGGGAAGAGTCAAAGACTTCGAAACGAGTGCAACGCTAGCATCAATATGGTGTCAGCCCTGATACCAGGTTCAGCAACGATAATTAAGTAAGTACGAATTTCATGATATTTTGAAAGTCCTGACAATGCCCTTCATATAGCAGAGAATGCTTGCGGTATTGATTACGCTGACACCTGGTCGTTGAAATGAGTTGATTGACATCCAATAAGCCAAAGTCCGTATCGTGGTGCATCCGATTATGGATGTGAAGACACGTTGGAATTCAACACTGGAGTTGCTTGATTGCATCGACCAATTACGGGAATTCACCCACGAGACGCTCCAACATCCACAATACAGTGATTACTGGCCACTTTTCACAACTCAAGATGAATGGACCATTGTAATGTATGTCATGGAAGTATTGAGGCAATTTCAATATTGGACACTGTTGATGTCAAAGAGCCATACAGTCACATTGCTTCAAGTTACCACACTGTACAATGACATGTTCCATCATATGCATGGCGTGATGGGAGCTTTGGCTAAGAAGAAGGCTCGATGGAAGGAGGACTTGTTCTTTGCTGTGAAGTCAGCTCGACAAAGACTGTCCAAATGCTATGCTGAAGTGACTCCAATGACGGGCATCATTCTCATTTCTGCACCTATCCTCGATCCTTCAGGATGTTGCAATCGTTTAGAAAGTCGGACAAGGGAATGCATATTAATCCTGAGGACGGGACATCCTATACCACCCAATAACAAGAGTCCTTTCTGATGTATGTGGAGAGTGAATACTGTGCCAAAAATCGATTTGTGCCAGTCAATAAACTCGAAATCATACCGAGCAGCAAGCTCATCCCCTTCGCAACGGCTTCAGGATTCTGTCAATCATTCTGCAATCCATATACTTTGTCCAGTGATGATGAAGAATACTTAACGCCTAACATTGTGGCTGAGACGACACCCGGACGATGCGATCGTGCAGCATGCTCATTCCCCGCCGCCAGGCTCTATTTGAAATCACCGCCTGAAGCAACAAACAACTGGGGACAAATTATGCCAAATCTGAATGATTACCACTCCGACCCAATGCCGATAAGCAGTACATTTTGGATACCAGACATAACCGACTGGTGGCGGCAACAGGAGGAAAGATACTCAAAGTACGCGGATATCTCCAATGTGGCAGACGACATATTCTCTATCTTACGACACGTTGTCAGAGTGGAGGCCAGTTTTTCCGTTGGCTGATATGTCATCGGCTGGAGGCAGTCAAAAACCACAGGCAAGACTCTTCGCCAAAAAGTCATTGTAAGGCAGTTTGTTTGAGCTAACAACGGGATTTTGGCAGGTGCTGACCCAGATTTGGATACAACAAACACAGAAAACGACTCGGAAATGAAGAAAGTCGTGGAGGAAAGGACATTGCACAATGGCGAATGTTCACGACTTTTTGAAGATGTGGCAGGGCAGCCAAAACCTATGTGCTACCCAGAAGGAATTTCGTGCTCAGTACAGGCAGATGACCACTGTGGGATACATTTTGGACACGGAAGAGATCGTCAAAGCATCCTGGTCACTCATTCAACATGATGGTGCGGCTGCATTTAAATTGTCAGAAAGATCTACTTTGCCACCACCTTGGTCTGCAAAGGATCTCCCTGGAGAACGAACTCACATATTAAATGTCCGCCAAATCCGAAGAATCAACCGTCATCCAGTAGAAAGTGATGAGTCTAGCACCGCTGAAAGAATTTCGGACACTGAAGATTTGCTTAACAGGACTGGAGACTGAGATAATCCAAATGACTGCGAAGACAATTGCGTGGTGGATGTTGAATCTAGTATAGAGCAAAACAATAGCAACCAGAATCCGGAATTCCCACAGCAGCGGGATGTGAGCACCGCCAGAAATTTCCCCGGATTGATTCGGCCTACACGGAAGTCACGAAGACAGGCTGAAAAGGTGTAGTTATCAGTCAATTCAATCGAAACGAGAAGGAATAAAGACGTGAAGAAATGGTAGCACAGAATGCGTCAATGTTTCACCAGCTTCTGTATGTATCTTGAGTGAGAGTTTTAGTTAGAGATAGATTATGTGCAAATGGTGAGCAGTAGCTTGTGAATACCAGTTGATAAACAGATATATAGTAGGCACAATGAAGCATTTGGCAAGATATATAAATTTTAGTCATGTGAGAGCGAACAGTGCAAGAATGTTACTGCGCTCGGCTTTGCCACAGGGTCAAGTCTCAATCTGTCAGGAATACTACCAATAAGTTCAAATCATGATGAAAACTATCATCGATGGCAGCAGATGTTGATTGGACAATACATTAAAATGAGCGTCAACAGTGCGTCAACCATTTGTGGATTTGTAAGTACGGTAGTTAAACAGGGATTTGGTCTCTGTTTTGCATAACCGATGCATTGGCTGCTTTTATAGGCAACTATGACAGCAACGTGGTCACCCCCCCATTCTGAGAATAAGCGTCAACGGAGCGTCAACAATTTTTAGCGTCTCATCTTGGATAATTTATGTTCCAATTGGTTGCACACATCAATTTATCAGACATTGGCAGCCTTTACTGGGAAAACTACAGCGGCATGCTCCCTACTGCATCCTGAGAATGACCGCTAATGTAGCGGCAATGATCTCAAGTGTCACATGTTGGGTAATTTATGTTCCGATTGGTTGCAGACATCCATTTATCAGATATTGGCAGCCTTCACTGGGCAAAACTACAGCGACATGCTCCCTGCTGCATCTGGAGAATGAGCATCAATGGAGCGTCAACGATTTTTAGCTTCATATCTTGGGTGATTTATATTCCGATTGGTTGCAGCCTTCTATTTATCAAATATTTGCAGCCTTGACTGACAAAAACAACAGCGACATGCTCCCTGCCTCAACCTGAAAATGAGCGTGAACGGAGCGTCAACAATTTTAGTTGTTGCAAGTTTTTTAATCAAGGCATCCCGTGGATCTTCGCGTTCATAACAGAATTAGTGACCACCCTGATAGGCAAAAATACACTATCTTGAAGGTATATCACCGATTCCAAATTAATTGATATTGCCAGCTGCAAAGCATGGAAAAACATATTATTGGTTGTTGAAAATGTGATTTTGATAGGATACTACTAATAAACACCAAAAACAAGAGCCTTATATGAATCTATGGATGGACCCACCGAAAACCTGCCTAATTCAGACAGGTTGGGAATTTACCTTCGAACCATACCTAAGTGGGCGGTTCGGATTGAGTGACAACCCGGACAGGCAATTTGGCAATGGTTGGGTTTCGACCCTGACCTAGACCCGAAGTGACGGTCCGGAACGTTTGCTAACAATACTTAACAGTCACTTGCAGATAGAAATAGAACGTTTTGGCTAAGTTACCGCCTGATTTGGATTCTAGAACTTTCACATGGTGTGTTCGACCGTTGCACATGCACAGACAAATTATCATGTCTTACAATTTGTTCACTGAAATGAACAAAAATCTGACACGTAGCAAAATTGATAAACAAATTGCTTTTCACCGAGATTTGACAACAAAAATTACAGTTTGCCTATCCATTCCTCTGCAGACGCACGAGCCATCACCATGACTTCGTCCCAATCTGAACTCTATATGGTCATTTGCTGAAAGTTAGATGCAGGGGTAAAAGCTTACAGGTTCAATACATTTTGCTTTCAGCAAAGTTGATGAATCGGGCTCCACACCAGGCTCAAGACCATGTATACTCATGTTTGACTATGGCTTCACCGAACCTATCCTATGATGACTACTCCCTCATCAAGATGTCCTTTCCGGCATTTGTGATATTCCGGGGACAATGTCAAGACACTCCATAATGTCTCCAAAGGTTCTCGGTGCAAGTGCCACTGCGTTATTATCCGTTTGCGGTTGAACGACTGCTGGAACCCACAATTTGAATGTTCCGTACTTCTCATCTCTTTCATGGAAGTAGTTGGCTGCATCCTCCAATCCCGGTTGTATCGATTCATCAAGCTTCATTGGCTTCTTCCAAAACCTCTGCATGAGCTGCTGTACCGTTTTGTTGATTGTGCCCATCACCCAGCTGGGTTCGTCATCTTCGCTCAACTTGCCCTGCTCTGTCTCTTCATCATCCTCGTGTTCCCCATCCTCCACATTGTCGAAACTTCCAAAATCACTCAGACTGCCTCTAATAGCAACAATCATATTCTTGAAAGTCATTTAAGGTTCTCTGTTCGTCAATCCTGCATGTTCAGCATTCTTCATATCTGCCTGCTGTTGCTGTACCGCTGCCTCTGTCTCTTCAACTCGCTTTCTTGCCCCAGTGGTTTCTCTCTCAATATAATCCACAATCCATTTGTTTTTCTCTTCATTGCTTAAGAACAGCGTTTCTCATCGTTTCTTGGCTGCAAGCTTCTTTCTGGATCTCAAGCTGTGCACTGCCCCAAGGGCTTGGACTGATTTTTGCCTCCAAGCCGCTCCTGCCTTCATTCGCTTAATGATGTCATTTGGTGGACTGCATTGTCAATTTACCGTTTCTGCCCACTGGAAGTAACGAAAACGTCATTTTCAGTGTATTGACCATTCTAGTTTTCGTTGACTTTTTTGTTTGGCAAGATATTGGATGTTGCAAGATAATGACAATATGGAGGCAAGCTGCATCTTTGATGTCAATGTTGGTACGTTTACTCATCTTGAACACAGCAGATTCTCCATTTTAACTGTCAATCAAGCAAGACAAGCTAGGCTAACTGTACAGTATGACTTGATTGTTAGCATCAGTTTCATGTATTATCCCAGGAATTATTTGAGATAAACATCAGCAGACGTCCTTTCCCTCGAACCATGTCCTATTAATAACTCACAATCAAGTGATTTCAGCTGTTATACACTGCAATTTATCACTGTGAACAAGCAACCAACATCGGACCGATGTATTGTACATTTCAGGGCTGTGCGGTATCCCTGCGACGTGCAGCTATATGCAGCAGGGATTATCTGGAGTATAACGAACATGTTGGTAGCTAATTATTACATTGTGACTTGAGGCTAACTATATAATCCTCAGGACTTCCCACTTCTTTTCGTTATCATCTTTCTCTCCTATTCCACACCAGCAAATCATGGATACACAACCACCTCAGCCAGGTCAGAACTGATCCAAATAAAGACAATTGGCAGGCGCTTCATAAAATGCGTCACTCATCCGCACACAGCAAGAATGTAGACACTGGTTAGTCCACCGCAACGCTTCCAATGCAGCCACCAAAAATATCACCAGGACACACATTTGAAAATCGTCTGTAAGACTTAAAGCAGCACAAATCCGAAGCTGCACGACGTTGGATGTGAGTATATCCATACCCTCATAACTGGCTGTCAATTAACCGTATCACATACAGCAAGTGTACCTAGAGAGGAATGTGACCAATTAAGTGCTGCCCGTAACGGGAAACGTCCATGGTCGACCAAGGCATTTGCCTGCACAGTCCGCAAAATGGAACATCATGATGTTGTCAGCTCTGGAATTTTTGCGGACAAATTTCCTGATACGCATCCCCTGAGTGGACGAAACAGGGATTGATCACCTTGGAGGATGCTACGGAAGTGTATATGGTTGAGGTAATGGCCGCATCTCATTGTTAGAAGCAGCACTTTATTTCTTGTAGGTATTCAACATGACTGCTACAATGGCAAGGGAAGGAGGTTGGGTACAGCTGGAACAGTCTGACATGAGCCTGGCCTTGAATATGGCAAAAATGGCCAAAGGAGGGTTTTCGCATGCCGCTATAGAGGAAAACACAATAGCTGATCAAGACACATCACGTGGAGGTCTGAGCAGAGAAGAAGCGGGGTGTTGGGTCTCCTCTGCATAAATAGGTGAAGGTTGCAAGAGAAAGTCACCCGGCTATGCTTTGTCAACACCACCTGGCCGGATGCATTCCTTGCCAAAATGGCACTGCACAACGCCCTCAGACACACTGGAGACACAAAGAAACTGGTGCACCTCCGCTCAACCGACACAGACAGCAGACTCCAGGGCTGACACCACCTCTCCCCGGAAGACCACCAGCCCCAACCGCTAATGCTTCTCGAGCTCAACAGTCCGAACTCATTGATTTGCCGGCCGGATGTACATCTTGACTTACGTCTCTTGCCTGCGCTGAATTTTTTACTCTTGATGCATCTTCCCAGGATAGCAAGCAGGATACAGTTTTTGATCCAGATATGCTGACTGTAGAAGGAACATCCACTGGTTAGAACAGTATCTGCTGTGTGGTAATGCCGCTAACATTTATTTTGAAGACCAGAGCAGCCTATTGGGCGAATCTGGCAGTGATGACTAGCATTGATCAAAAGGCATGGGATTTTGGAGAATATTATTGTCCTGAATCAGCGGATACTGTAAAGTATATTTTAAAAGATATATTTATATGTATTATTAAAAAACGATGTAGTGATCAAGAAGAAAGTAAATGACAACACTAGAATGACAGCCAAATCAATGTGAATAATGGACTACACCATATCAAATAATTGCATATCGTGAACACACCCGTGGCAAAATGAGCTTAAATGCAGAGTCAACGAGTCTTGCTCATTTATCTTGGGTAATCTGGGAGGCGACAGGTTGCAAATTGATATAAACGAAGAATTGGCTGCTTTTATAGGCAAAAGAGAAAGTGAAATGCTTCCTGCACCATCTTAAAAATAAGCGTTAACAGACAATCAACGATTATTGGCCTTCCATCATGGTTAATCACAGCGTGATGTGGCCATTGAGGTCTTTATACATCGTTTTGCCTGTTTTAGTACGCTAAAAGTCACATCAATACTTAGTGGTAGCTGTGTAAATGATATGAGTTGTTACTGTCCTTGAGGATGTGGCGGGAATATCCCATACAGATCGGCGTATAAAGGCTGCCATATCCTTGTTTATGGATGCTTGTGATCAAGCGCCACTTATATTACCGATGATGCAAGACCCAACATTGTTGACGCTCCATTGATGCTCATTTTCATGATGGGATAGGAAGCGCTTCGCTTTCTCTTTTTGCTATAAAGGCACCCAATTCTTGGTTTATGACTGTATTTAATCTGTCGCCCCCCCAGATTACGCAACATAGAGGACCATCAATTGTTGACGTTGTGTTGATCTTCATTTTCACGATGTGGTAACGCGCGTGTGTCTATTTGTTTTGATCATTATGGAGGCCAATACATTGACAATCAACCTTTGACGTACCAATGTCAATATTTTACGATTTACAGTAGCATATCTGAATGTGATCATGGATGTGAAACCCAAAACACAAAACCGGATATTAGGACCCACAGATCTAGCAAAAAACCCGGCCAAATCCATGGGTTGACAGGTGCGGGTCCAGGTTTGGCCCGTGAAAAGTCAACAGGTCAGGTTTTTGGACTGGTTTGGAACTGAAAAGACCCGTTTTTACGGTCCAAACCCGGACTGCTGGCGGGTTACCCTGATCCGTTGCTAACAGTACACTTGATCGTATATTCACTGCTAATACACTCTATCCCACAGTTTGCAACTCTCTATCTTCATTCCAGCAAATGGACCCTACAGCCAGCCAGCTGAGGAATCACTATTCACAGAAGAAACAAGAAGCACATCTTCAGAGAGCAATCGCATTCAGGAAAGTAGCCAAACTTCATTTTCAATCAAATGTTTCCCATCCAATTAACTGTCTTGATGCATCATATTGCGGATGACTAATATCCCTGATTGCATTAAAGAAGAAGTATAATGATTACAATCTGGATATTGGTAATAACAACAGTAAGCGCACACTTGACAACACCGGATAGTCCACCTCATAAACCCACATTGAAGAAGACCATTTCGCTCACCAGCGGAATGTTCTACTTTTGGGCCAGACGCGCCTGAACATGTGATTACAACCTTGGAGGGTTACAGTGGCAAAGAACCGGAGCCATGCTGATACTGATATTGCACACCCTTCACTTCCAAATTCCTGAAACAACCTCGGTCAGTGCCACCACCACTACTGCAATGCCAACAGTCTACCATCCTCAACATTTCAACCGAGTCTGACCATACACCATCCACCCAGGCGCTGCTGCAACCCAAGTCTAGTGGAGACTAGAATGTTACACAACCCAGGCCCAGTGTAGATCAGAACGTTCCCCAACACCGGAAGGCTACTTTTGAGCTAGCAAAAAGGTTAAAGGAAGCAGTTGTATTCACAAAGACTCCTTGGCAAATATTATCCAATGACAACTACTTGATGGTTAAAGAAGCTTCGAAACTTTCCATTGCTGCTTAGGATCATCAGCGGATATTAGAAGATGCTTCTGTCGGTACACCATCGGTGTGGCAATTGCGCAGCGGTGCATCGCTCAAAATTGGTCCACAATTACGAGACAATGTCAGACTTGGATTCGGTTCAATGCTCTTTAATCAGATGTACGATATTGACCACGCCCCAAAATATGCATTGTTGGAACTGAAAATCAGTGCCATTCAAGAACTATAGACAGATGGGGCACATTGAACTGCTGTCCGTAGTTACCATTTGGATTTGCTCTCTCAGACTGAGATGCGGATTCAGGGGAAGGAGCTCCTGTTTGACGAAGCATATCTCTCCATGGCCATAGTTGACAAGATATCATGGTTCACCTAACTGGAAGTGCTTGACCTTATTTACCATAAATTTTTCTTTACTGCCAATATCTTGGGGCGCCAGGGAATGATATCTGAGTATTTCCAAACTCTCGCTCCCCAGACTTTAGTGCTGGTTGCCGCAGACATTCACTGGGCGCTGTCTGAATATGCCACAGGATACATGGCCACTGATATGTTTTCCCAAGATGAGTATCGAGGTACATTGTGTCCATTTTCGAAGATAAATTCTATTCGGGAAGCCACCGCAGTCATCAATCACATATCAGTAGGCTGCTTTAACATAGCCTCACCCCTCCCCCCCCCCCCACACACCATGTGGTGCAACCCCGCTAGGATAGGTGATTCTCAATCCCCGTCAGCACTCCTCAGCTTTGATTCACTGTTCTATATCTTTCCGCAGGCAATTCCTACACTTTCAGCCCTTCTCCACTCGAATAGGCACTCCTTGATCCCCTCTGTGTTGATTAGAACTCCTCCATTGTATTCCGCACTGTGTGCGCTCATTTCCGTGCTCCCCAGCCGGAGATTGGGGCCCCTCGATTCCCACTGGTCCACCAGTGTCTAGATTGTCGCTCCTATATTGGATTCAGGACTCCTTGGGGGGGGGGG
>Ga0307514_10005622_pt1 | contig 11106 bp, 11 predicted proteins | sample 16_EM_MG_FD_203088 | JGI IMG/M metagenome (GOLD analysis project Ga0307514, IMG submission 203088) | Populus trichocarpa ectomycorrhiza microbial communities from riparian zone in the Pacific Northwest, United States - 16_EM | ecosystem: Host-associated > Plants > Roots > Unclassified | place... | reverse complement strand
GTCGGCCACCAGGCGCTCGCGCTCGCCGGCGTCGAGCGCGATGCCTTCGAAGTCGTGATAGACCACGCGGTTGTAGAACTGCAGCGCCCACTGGTTGCATGGCTGCAGCCCGCCCGCCAGCGACGACACCGCCACGCCCGCCACCGTGTGCGTGTGCAGCACGCAGGCCGCGTCGTGGCGCGCCGAATGCACCGCGCTGTGGATGGTGAAGCCGGCCGGGTTCACGTCCCAGGGCGAGTCGTCGAGGATGCGGCCGTCCAGGTCGATCTTCACCAGCGACGAGGCCGTGATGTCCTTGAACAGCATGCCAAAAGGGTTGATCAGGAACTGGTCCTCGGCGCCCGGCACGCGCGCCGAGATGTGCGTGTAGATGCTGTCGTCCATACCGTAGTGCGCCACCAGGCGGTAGGCGGCGGCCAGGTCTTCGCGCACCTGGCGCTCGGTGTCGGACGGGTTCGGGGCCTTGCTGCCCACGGCGTGCAATTGCATGACGGTTTCCTTTACGGGCGGCGGGCCGAAGCCACGCCGCCGCTGTCTGGAGGGGAGAAATTGACCGTCTGCAAACTGTCGACAGTCAACCCGCGACAGTCTTAAGCAACATGTGGGCCCGGTCCATGGGGTAAGTCCGTAGGGACGCGCGCCGAGTGGCTGATCTCCGGCGGAAGCCGCATCAATGCTGGGGGTTCGGGACGCAGCAAGGCATGTCGCCCGGCATCGCCGGTCCTGCGGGCCGGCGTCGAGGCTGTTTCATGGTGGGGCGGAATGCACCGATCGAGTGACCGCGCAGCGGCGCGGCCATGCGGACGCACCCCCGCGCGCCCGCGCGATCAAGGCGGCCGAACGCGGCGCGCTCAGCCGCGCGGGGCCGTGTTGCGCAGCGCGTGCCGAATGGTCGACAAGCCCCGCAACAAATGCGCATCGAGCTCTTCGAGCATCGCGTTGAGGTTGTTGCCGATGGCCAGCTCGAGGAACAGGTGGTGGTTCTCCGCGAAGTCGGGCTTGGGCGCGTGGGTCAGGCGGCACACCGCAAAGCCGAGCTGGATCTTCTGCGTCATCTGGCGCCAGACGTCGAGCAGCAGCTGATTGCCGCAGCGCTCGTAGACCAGGCCGTGGAAGTGGGCCTCCGCCGCGCTCTCGCGATGAAGCTCGCTGCTGGAGGCCGCTTCGGCCAATGCCTCGTAGCGCGCGGTCATCTCGGCGCGAAAGGCTTCGTCGCGCTGCGGCCACAAGCGGATGAACGCCTGCCTTTCCATGATGCGGCGCACTTCGTACACGTCGCTCATGGTCTCTTCGCTGATGTCCGTCACGTAGGTGCCGGCATAGGGCTTGTTCACGAGCAGGCCGGTTTCGATGAGCTCGCGGATCGCCTCGCGCAGCAGGCCGCGGCTGACGCCGAACTGCATTGCGAAGTGGCTCTCGACCAGTTGCGTGCCGGGCGCGATCTTCCCGGTGAGGATGGCGTCGCGCAGGGTCTGCGCCACGTAGTCGCGCCGCGTGGCCGAGGGAGCGGGAGCGAAATCGGGAAGGGTTTTCATCGCGGCGGGTCAGATGTCGGGGGCGTGGGCGGTGAGCGTCAATGGCTGCGCAAGGCAAGGCGTTTTTCGAGGCGGCTTGCCGCATAGGCGCCAGGGTAGATGAGCACGAAGTACACCACGGCCACGGCCGTCAGGATTTCCAGCGGCCGGTAGTAGGCGGCGCTCAGCGCGCGGCCCTGGTACATGAGTTCGTGCACCGCGATGACGGACGCGATGGATGTGTTCTTCGCCAGCTCGATGCCGCGGTTGGTGAAGGCCGGCAGCATGCGCTTGAGCACCTGCGGCAGCACCACGCGGCGTAGCACCTGCGTGCGCCGCATGCCCAGGGCGCGCGCGCCCTCCCACTGGCCCGCCGGCAGCGAGGCGATGCCGCCGCGGAATATCTCCGAGCAGTAGGCCGATGCGTTGAGCGAGAGCGCCAAGAGCGCCGCCACGTAGGGCGTGAGCTGCCAGCCCGTGAGGATCGGGAATGCGTAGAAGAACCACACCAGCTGGATCAGGATCGGGATGTTGCGGAACAGCTCCATGTAGCCGCGCGTCGCGGTGCCCACGAGGCGGCTTTTCGACCGCGCGCCGAGCGCGATCAGGAGGCCGATCGCCATGGCCGAGGGAAAGGCAATGGCCCACAGCCCGGCCGTGACGCCCACGCCCTTGAGCAGCACGGGCCAGTGCAGCAGCACGGCCGAGAAGTCCCAGGTGAAGTCCATCGTCAGTGTCCTGCAGCGCGGGTGGAAATGGTCAGGCGATGCTCGGCCATGCGCGCGACGAGGCTCAGCGAGAACAGCGCCAGAAAGAAGATGGCCGCGACCACCGTGTACACCTCCAGCGGGCGGAAAGTGATCGAGTTGACCTGCATGGCCTGGTAGAGCAGGTCGGAGTAAGCCAGCGTGGAGGCCAGCGCGGTGGTCTTGATGAGTTCGAACGAACGCTCGATGAACGGCGGCAGCATGCGCGCGAGCGCCTGCGGCAGCACCACCCGGCGCAAGGCCTGGTGCGAGCGCATGCCGATGGCGCGCGCCGCTTCCCACTGCCCGCGCTCGATCGACACCAGGCCGCCGCGGAACACCTCGGCGAAGAACGCGCCCGATTGCGTCGACAGCGCGATGACCGCGGCCGCGTACGGGTCCAGGCTCACGCCGATGAGCACCGGCAGCGCGTAGAAGGCCCAGAAGAAGTGCACCAGCGGCGGCGTGTTGCGATAGAACTCGATGATCCACAGCGCAGGCCTGGCGAGCCATGCCCTGCTCGACAGCCGAAGGGCCGCGAGCACGACGCCGAACACCACGCCCAGCGCGATGGCGACGGCGGCGATCTTCATCGTGCCGACGAAGCCCGCGAAGAGCATGTCGCGGTGCGCCCAGACACCGCTGAAGTCCCAGTCGTAGTTCATGTGCGCTCGCCCGGCCAGTTCGATCCGCTCGGCCTATTGGCCGAGTGTTTCCTTCATCACGCCGGGCACGGTGGCCGGGTCGATGCCCTTGGTCTTGAGGTACTGGCCGTACAGCGCCTGCGTCTGGCCCGAGGCATAGAGCTTGGCGATGACTCCGTCGAGCTGGTTGCGAAAGCCCGCGTCGGCCTCGCGGCGGATGCCCACGCTGGTCGGCAGCGCGACGACCGGCTGCGGCACCTGCACCTTGCCCTTGCGGATCTTCGAATACGCGATGACCAGCGCCGGGTGGTAGAAGCCGATCGCGTCGACCCGGCCCGACATGAAGGCGGCCACGGTTTCGTCGGTGTTGGTGAAGCGCTCGATCTTCGCCTTCGGCAGGCGCGTGGTCAGGTCGCGGTCGGTCGCCGTGCCGAGCGCCACGCCGATGCGCACTTCGGGCTTGTCGAGGTCGGCCCAGTTCTTTGCAACAAGGCCTTCCTTCGCGAGCACGCCCTGCGCATACCAGAGCAGCGGGCTGGCCGGAAAGTCGATCGCCTTCTTGCGTTCTTCGGTGGCGTCGAGCACGAACATGGCATCGATCTGCCCGGCCTGCAGCGCCGCCACGCTGTTGCCCCAGGTGGTCTCGACCGGCGTCATCTTCACGCCCATCTCCTTGGCGACCTGTTCGCCGAGCAGCACGCCGAGCCCGGTCCAGGTGCCCGAAGCGGGATCGCGGAAGTACCACGGATCGCCGGGCGCGACGCCGATGCGCAGCTCGCCGCTCTGCTTGATCTTCTGCAGAGTGTTGGTCTGCGCGCCGGCGGCGAGGCTGCCGAGCGACAAGGAGGCGGCCAGCGCAAGGGCGAGGGCACGGCGCAGGCGTCGGAAGGGAGTTGTGGCGTTCATGGGATGGCTTTCCGTGGACTGAAGTTGAAGGGAGCAGGCGGTGTGGCGGTGTTCAGGCGGCCGCGGGCAGTGCGCCATGGGCCTCGTTCGCGCTGGCGATGTAGGCGCGGTAGAGCGCGTCGAGCCGCTGCGTGAGTGGGCCGAGCGGCACCAGCGCATGGCCGTCGACCGATGACACAGGCGTGAGGCCGGCCAGCGTGCCCGTGACGAAGGCCTCGTCGGCCGCGTAGACCTCGGCCAGCGTGAAGTCGCCTTCATGCACCGGGATGCCCGCCTCGCGTGCGAGCCGCACCACGGTGGCGCGCGTGATGCCGTTGAAGCAGTAGCGCCCCGACGAGGTCCACAGCGCGCCGTGGCGCACCACGAAGAAGTTGGTGGAGTTGCAGCTCGAGACGAAGCCGTGGGGGTCGAGCATCAGCGCCTCGTCCGCGCCGGCCTGGATGGCCTGGATCAGGGCCTGGATCAGGTTGAGGCGGCTGTGCGAGTTGAGCCGCAGGTCGAACACGTCCGGCCCACTGCAGCGCAAGGTCGAGGTGAAGAGCTTCAGTCCGTTGCGCTTGGCTTCCGGCGTGACCACCTTGTGCTCGGCCACGCAGACCACGGTGGCGCCGCCGATGATGAAGCGCGGGTCCTGGTTGGGTGTCTTCTTGACGCCGCGCGTGACCATGAGCCGCGCGTGCGCGCCGTCGCGCATGCCGTTGCGCAGGAAGGTGTCGACCACGACCTGCTTCGTCTGCGCCCGGGTCATGCCGATGTCCAGCGAGATCGACTTCGCGCCCTCGTACATGCGGTCGATGTGGGCGTCGAAGGACACGATGCGGCCGTCGACCAGGCGCACGCCTTCCCACACGCCGTCGCCGCACACGTAGCCGGCGTCGAACACCGACACCACCGCCTGGTGGCGCGGCACGAACTGCCCGTTCACGTAGACGAGCACTTCGTCATTGCGTGCATCGGGGGCGTAGGCCTGGGAACTGGTCTTCGAGGGGGCGCTGTCGGCGTGCATGAATGAGAGTCCTGCTGTGATTCGCGTGGAAGTCAGAAATGGAAGGCGGTGAAGCGCTCGATGAAGCGCTGCGTGCGCTCCTGCTTCGGGTGCTTGAGCACCTCGTCGGGCGTGCCGCTTTCGTGCAGCAGTCCGTCGGCGAGGAACACCACCTTGTTGGCGAAGTGGTAGGCAAAGCCGAGCTCGTGCGTCACGAGCAGCATGGTCCGGCCCTCGTCCGCCAGCGCGCGGATGGTGCCGAGCACCTCGCCGACCAGTTCGGGGTCGAGCGAGGAGGTCGGCTCGTCGAACAGCAGCACCTCGGGTTCCATGGCCAGCGCCCGGGCGATGGCGACGCGCTGCTGCTGGCCGCCGGACAGGTGGCCCGGGTAGGCGGATGTCTTTTCCGCCAGGCCCACCTTGGCGATTTCGGCCATGGCGCGCTCGCGGGCCTGCGCCGCGGGCAGGCGCTTGACGGTCACCAGACCCTCCATGACGTTCTGCAGCACCGTCATGTGCGGGAACAGGTTGAACTGCTGGAACACCATGCCGACCTGCTTGCGCACCTCGCTGAGTTCGCTTTCGCCGTAGCGCAGGGTGTCGGAACCCGCCACGGGCCGGCCCACGGCGCGCCCCTTGAGGACCACCTGTCCGGCAGAGGGCGTTTCCATGAAATTGAGGCAGCGCAGCAGCGTGCTCTTGCCCGAGCCGCTCGAACCGATGATGGCGATGCGGTCGCCGGGCAGCACGTCGAGGTCGATGCCGCGCAGCACATGGTGGCTGCCGTAGCGCTTGTGCAGGGCCTGGATGCGGAGAACGGGCGGGGCGGCTGTCATGGAATGGGATGTTATTGATTGTCGGACAATCGACAATCGGGAGTTGTACCATCCATGCAAAGTCCATGCCACGTAGCTCGCGCGGGGTGCTCGTCAGCCGCGGCACGGCCGGTTCGCCCCTGCGGGAGAATCGCCCCCCATGAAAATCGAAAAAGACACAGTCGTCACCCTCAAGTACAAGGTCGCCGACGCCCAGGGCAAGCTCATCGAAGCCAGCCCCGAACCGATGGCCTACCTGCATGGCGGCTACGAGAACACGCTGCCCAAGATCGAGGAAGCGCTCGACGGCAAGGAAAAAGGCTTCCAGACCACACTGAACCTAGCCCCTGAAGACGCCTTCGGCCTGCGCGACGAGTCGCTGGTGCGCAGCATCCCCAAGGCCGACTTTCCGCCGGGCGTGAAGGTGGGCGGGCAACTCGAGGGTCGGCTCGACGATGGCACCGAGCACCTCTTCACCGTGATGAAGATCAAGGGCCCGGTCGTGCTGCTCGACGGCAACCATCCGTGGGCCGGCAAGGCCTTGAAGTTCAGCCTCCAGGTGACGGACGTGCGCGCGGCGCTGCCGGTGGAGATCGAGCATCGGCATGTGCATGGGGCGCACGGGCACCACCACTGACCGGTCGCGTTCTGCTGCTTAGTTCTTCTTCTTCCAGAACCGCGGCGCCTTGCCGATCCTGCCCAGCGCCTTGCGGCACGCCTTCGCGCCGGCCGTATGGCGCGCGCTGAACCAGCCAACGGCGAACCATGCGCGCGCATCGCGCCCAATGGCGTCCCGGTAGAGCGCGAGCGCCACGGCTTCGTCGTTGAATTCGCCCAGCGCGTCCTGCGCGGGGCGCAGGCGCTTCAGGTAGCGCTCGGCGTCCCCCTCGGCAGCAAACAACGGCACCACGAATTCGGCAAGGTAGCGCAGCCGTTTGAGCCGCTTGCGGGTGCGGTGCTGATCTTCGGGGGCCAGGGATTCGAAGCGCCGGCCGCCGCGCACGGTCTGCCGGTGCAGGCGCTGCAGCTGCTTGCGCAGGAGGCGGTGCGCATCGCCGGCGTTCAGCGGCGCTGATTCTGGCGCGGCTTCTCCCGCAATGTCGCCGGGTTTTGCTGGCGTCGCCGCGGTGAAACCGATCAGCGAAACCAGCACCGACTGGAATGCCGGCGCACGCACGACTTCGCCGGGTGAAAGCGGCGCATCGGCCGCCGCTTCATCGCCGGCCAGCGGATCGAACTCCGGCGCACCCGCATCGCGCAGTTGCGGCTGCGCCAGCTTCACGATCTGCTCGCGGTCGCGCAGCGCGCCGAGCGCGCGGAAAGCCTCGACCAGCGGCGGCTCCCACCGGGCCGCATCGAAACCTCCGCTGCCCGCATCGAGCGGGCCGAGTTCGCGCAGCGCTGTGCGCAGGCGCCGGATGCCGATGCGCAGCTGGTGGATCTGTTCTTCATCGGTGCTACCCGCGGCGACCTCGCTCGCGTTGGGCAGCATCTGGGCCAGGCACGATACGACCACGGCCTGCTGGATGGCGCGGCCGTCGAGCTTGTCGGGGAAGCGCGGCGTCCCGGCCTTCACGGCCGGCACCACGTCGAGCTTCGCCAGCAGGCGCGCGCCGCGCTCGGCCTTGGACACGGTGCTGAACCACAGGCCGTGCTGCAGCGACCAGCGGCGCGCCAGCGCGACGAGGCCCTGCACCTCGCCGCGCTTGAGTTCGAGCTCCAGCTCGCACACCGGCGATTCGCGCTCGTCCGGCGTGCCCGCATGGGCGATGACCTTGCCGACATCGAGCGCCAGCTCCACCACGGCCGCGCCGGCGCCCGTGGTGCGCACATCGCGCGTGAGCCGCACGATGTCGGTGGACTGGCGTTCGACCAGCGGCGCGCCGCTCGCGGCCAGCACTTGCGCAAGCCGCTCGCCCACGGGCGTGCCCTGGTGGCGCTGCGGGTCGACGGCCGGGGCCGCGCCACCCGCCGCTGCGCCAAGGTCGACGTTGTGTTCCAGCCTGTGCAGCGCGTTGTCGCCGGTGGCCTTGGCGGTCTGCACCCAGCGCCGCCCCTCCTTGCGCAGGCGCAGCACGATGCCCTGGGCGGCCAGCGCCTGGCCGGCGGTGTCGAAGTAGCGCGCCTGCAGGCGGGTGCGCACCACGCTGCCGCGCCGCAGGGCGGCCTCGACGGCTTTCAGGCGTTCCACGGGAACATGAAACTTGAACTCGATTTCCATGGCGGCCATGATGCCCGGTCTTTTTCATCGCGCAGCCGGCACTTCGCCTGCCGCTGCGGCATCAAGAAAGAAAGGCTCGCCATGGCCACGCCCCTCGATCCCACCGCTCTGTTGGCTGCGGGCGCCGCCCGATCGGCCAGGGCTCTGGCCGCCGGCCAGCTGAGCGCCGCGGCATTGTGCGAAGCCGCCATCGCCCGCATCGAGGCGCTCGACGGCGGGCTCAACGCGGTGGTGGTGCGCGACTTCGATCGCGCGCGCCGCCAGGCCGCCGAAGCCGACGCGGCCCTCGCGCGCGGCGAGCGCCGGCCGCTGCTGGGCGTGCCGATGACGGTGAAGGAGGCCTTCAACGTCGCCGGCCTGCCGACCAGCTGGGGCCTGCCGCAGTTCCGCGATTTCGTGCCGCGGCAGGACGCTGTCGCCGTGGCGCGCCTCAAGGCAGCGGGCGCGGTGATTCTCGGCAAAACCAACGTGCCGCCGGCGCTGGCCGACTGGCAGTGCGCCAATCCGGTGTACGGCCGCACGGTGCACCCGCTCGACGCCAGGCGCACGCCGGGCGGCTCGTCGGGCGGCGGCGCAGCGGCGGTGGCCACCGGCATGGTGGCGCTGGAGCTGGGCAGCGACCTGACGGGCTCGCTGCGCGTTCCCGCAAGCTTTTGCGGCGTGTACGCGCACAAGCCGAGCCCTGGCCTGCTGCCGACGCGCGGCTTTGCATTTCCGGGCACCGAGGAGGCGCCGGCGGCGCTGCCCTCGGTGATCGGGCCGATCGGCCATTGCGCGGACGACCTTTCGCTGGCGCTCGATGTGCTGGCCGGACCCGATGCGGCCCACGTGGCGCAAGGCCGCCTCATGCTGCCGGCGGCGCGCCATGCGGCTGCGAAGGACTGGCGCGTGCTGGTGGTCAGCTCGCATCCGCAGGCCGCGGTGGCAGCCGACGTGCGCGCCGCCGTCGAAGGCGCCGGGCAGCGGCTGGCGAAGGCCGGCGCCTCGGTGGCCCGTGCCTCGGACCTGCTGCCTGATCTGGCCGAGGTCGGCGACACCTACGGACAGATCGTACAGACCGTGCTCGCGCATGCCGAGCCCGGCGGCCGTTCGCCGATGCGGCTGCGCACCTGGTTCGACCTGCTGGCCACGCGCACGCGCATCCGGGCGCAGCTGCGCACGCTGTTCACGCAATTCGACGCCGTGCTGTGCCCGGCGGCCGGTTGCGCGGCCTTCGAGCACATGAGCGAGCCGGATTGGAAGAAGCGTGTACTCACCATCGATGGAAGGCCTACACCCTATGACGCACTGGCTGCCTGGTCCGGCCTTGCGAGCCTCGGCGGACTGCCCGCCACGGTCGCCCCCGCAGGCTTCACGGCCGACGGATTGCCGCTGGGCGTGCAGATCGTCGGTCCGTATTTCGAGGACCGCAGCACCCTCGCCCTGGCCGGGCTGCTGGCAATAAATGCGGCCTGAAAAATAATGTGGACGCCGTCCATTTTCTTTGGTATCTTTTGTGGACGGTGTACACAAGACACCAGCAAACACCTCCTCCACCCTTCACCGAAACAGGAAGACAACCATGGCCAACAAGCAGATTTTCGTGAACCTCGCCGTCAAGAACCTCGACAAGTCCAAGGCGTTCTTTGCCGCGCTGGGCTACACCTTCAACGAGAAGTTCACCGACGCCAACGCCGCCTGCATGGTGATCCAGGAAGGCAGCATCCACGCCATGCTGCTGGCCGAAGACTTCTTCAAGACCTTCACGAGCAAGAGCCTCACCGACACCAGCAAGAGCACCGAGGTGCTGCTGTGCCTCTCGTGCGAAAGCCGCGCCGAGGTCGACGAAATGGTGGCCAAGGCGGTGGCCGCGGGCGGCACGGTGCCGCGCGAGCCGCAGGACTACGGCTTCATGTACGGCCACGGCTTCCAGGACATCGACGGCCACCTGTGGGAGCTGATGTACATGGACCCGAACGCCGAAGTGACCCATCAGAACGCGTGATGCCGCGCCGCTGAAGCACAAGAACGATGCCCATCGTTCCATATGCGTTCCTCACTGTTGCGCGGAAGGCACCTTCCTTGAAGCGAGTTCGCCCCGATATTCCTGGGAACAGCGCCGCCGCACATTCGGCCGCGGCGCGCCCAACCGAAAGGAATACCGAGGTGTCCAGCAACAGCATCGACAACAACAGCAGCGTCGAGGAAGGCCGCAGCCCCGTGCTGCAGGTGAGCCCGCTCGGCTTCCCGTGGCAGACGATCGACCCGTTCCTGTTCTGCGTCTATCACGACGACGCCTATCCGGAGGCCAACGCGCAGATGGGGCCCGAGGCCTCGCTGGCGGGCCGCCAGCTCGGCCAGGACTTCAGCCGCAAGGACGGCTGGAGCATGTACCACGGCGACACGGTGCCGGGCTTTCCCTCGCATCCGCACCGCGGCTTCGAGACGGTGACCATCGTGCGCAAGGGGCTGGTCGACCATTCCGATTCGCTGGGCGCCACCGCGCGCTTCGGCGGCGGCGACGTGCAGTGGCTCACGGCGGGCAAGGGCATCGTGCATTCGGAGATGTTTCCGCTGCTCGACGCGACCGCGCCGAATCCGCTGGAGCTGTTCCAGATCTGGCTCAACCTGCCGGCCGGAAGCAAGATGGCCGATCCGCACTTCACGATGTTCTGGTCGAAAGCCATTCCGCGCTTTGCCTCCGACGATGCGGCTGGCGGCCGCACCGAGGTTGCGGTGATCGCGGGCCGGTTCGGCGCGGGCAACGCCCCGGAGCCGATCGCGCCGCTGGCGCCGCCGCCCGATTCATGGGCCGCGCAGGCCGATGCCGACGTGGCGATCTGGACGCTCAAGATGACGCCCGGCGCGCAGTGGACGCTGCCGGCCGCCGCGGGCGAAGGCACGCGGCGCATGCTGTATTTCTTCAAGGGCGCCACTGCCTTCGTCGCGGGCCGGCGCGTGGAAGGCCCGGCCGCCATCGAGCTGCGCGCCGACACGGCCGTCGAACTGCGCAATGGCGATGAAGAGCCGAGCGAATTCCTGCTGCTGCAGGGACGCCCCATTGCCGAGCCGGTGGCGCAATACGGTCCGTTCGTGATGAACACGCAGGCCGAGATCAGCCAGGCGCTGGCCGACTACCGCCGCACGCAGTTCGGCGGCTGGCCTTTTGGCGATCCGGCGCCGGTGCACCGCCGCGATGCCGCGCGCTTTGCGCGGCACCCCGGCGGGCGAGAGGAAATTCCGGAGGCCTGAAACACGCGGACTCCAGGCTTCAAAGCACCTTGAGGATCTCGGTC
>Ga0307514_10005621_pt1 | contig 11110 bp, 6 predicted proteins | sample 16_EM_MG_FD_203088 | JGI IMG/M metagenome (GOLD analysis project Ga0307514, IMG submission 203088) | Populus trichocarpa ectomycorrhiza microbial communities from riparian zone in the Pacific Northwest, United States - 16_EM | ecosystem: Host-associated > Plants > Roots > Unclassified | place... | reverse complement strand
AAACATAATTCAAATTCAAGATAAATTAATTATAAATTATGCAATACAAACACAATGCCAAACAAATATAATTTCAAAATTTAAAATATTTCTAAATAGTCAAGATTAAATAGATCTTTAACTTAAAATAATTCAACTTAAACAAAATATCAAAATATTATGAAAGTAAAATGTTTTAACACAAATATTTTAAATATAAAGTTAGGTCAATGTCATCAAGGCTAATGGAATCTAAAGCATTCTTTGTTTTGCTCAAATTCCTACAAAGTATAAACATGAAAAAAACAACATGAATATAAACCATATATATTTTAAAAAATTAATATCATTGTTAATGAAAATAGTAATAATAATTTTCAATATTATTTTCAATATCATTGTTATTGAAAATAGTAATGAAAAAGAGATTTTGTTCCGTTTTGTTCCATTTTTTGAATTGGTATGGAATGTTTCGGGCATTCCGGGCGAAACGGAACGAAATTGACAACCTATGTAAACCGAAACATCATTAGTTAATTTAACTAATGTATTCACAAGATTAAAAAAAAAAAAACACATACGATTACCAAGTGCCACGAGTCCAATGGCTGCACGGACAACGAGTAATGTTTGCGTGTAGCATTTAATTATGGAATGTTTAAGCAATACAATGTTAAAACATGGGAGTTGCATTAATTCTAGAACAACTGCAGGTATGGACTCCAGATAATGCGTTGTCACAAACAAGAAAGAATCAAAATGATTTATACCTTTTGGGATGTTAACAGATCTATGACTAGGACATCTTTCTTCTTTTCCCCAGCCATGTTCTTTAGTCCATGTATTCTGCACAACAAATGGCTCCTCTGTCATATTGTCTCCTGGTAGGCTCACATTGTACTGCAAGATAATAGGAGGGTTTGACTCCACTGGAAGTTGAGACCCTAGAAGTTGAATCTGAAAGCTTCTGCTGTGCCCATCTGGAATGCCAAGTACTGAAATGGAAGAATCTTCAGCTAGACCACAAGGGATATCAAGAATTGTTTCACCACTTGATGTTGTCAAATCAATTGTGCTTACAGAGTATGGACAGTTCTTATCCTCTGTTTTGTTAATATTGGAGAGCTGGGCAGCCTTGTTTTCCTTGATTTTGGACAATAAGTCCTTCCATGCTATCGAAGCCTCTCTAATCCCCTGATTTGTTTCAGGCAAAGCATCAGACCTTGACAGCAGCAAACGCATCTGAAACCAAACAACCAAGGCATTTGATTCATCCTTGGAAATATTGTTTTGAGCATACAAATCACTAAGCCCTTCAACATTTATATAATGTGGCTTCTTGGATGATTTTGTTGCTTTCTTCAGTTCCAATTGAGGAGATTTAGCAGGATGGTTGTCCTTCAAATGAGAATCACCAGCTGGATGATTTCGGAAAAAATCATATGATGACTGCTTTTTTTGTGTCCGAGTTCCCACAAGGCTATAACTGAAAACCAGAATTATTGCAAGAGCTATAATCACAACCCCTCCGGACCATTTCTTCATTTTGAACATAGACAAAGCTATTTTCAATGATTTCATTCTTGCACATCCCAAATAATCAGACTCATCTATGTAGCACTGTCATAAGCAATAAAACCTGCAAATAAGAATGTAGCCTCATTCTTGAATTTTCGCCTTCAATTTGAACTTATTCTGTTATAATTTTTACTCTGTCCAAACCAACCAATGATGATAGATTTGAGAGAGTTTTCAACATTACCGGTCAAAAAATAGCTGATTTAAATCAGAGAAAGCACGGCAGAAGAAATAAAATAAATGGTACAAATCTCGATAAAATCCAAGCAAATGAAAAGACCGGACTCAAGCAAGCTTGCTAGAGCCAATTTGAAAAGGCAAGCTGAGCTTTTCATGTATCATATTCTAGGAACACACCCATAATTCTGTTTTCCATTCTTTTCATCTTTATTCGCAGGAACTATGCCAAAGTAGCAAAGCACAACTACCAAGTTCTAGCACTAATAAATTAATAGATCATCTTCATCTTCACATATCAAAGCACAATCTTAATCACCTCCTGTACCAAATCACATACCATCATTACCTATCATATTATTTCATCCATTTTTGTAACTTAAAAAGAGAAATTAAGAACAAAAGTTCAAGGCTTTTACAAACATCTACCAGTAAATAAAGTACAAATGCAAGTATCTTTCAAATGAATCAATCAAGCAGCAGAAACATGAAATTATTTAAGTGACTAGAGAAACATACAAAACAAAGCAACAACCTCAAATACAGGTAATGCAAAGAGAGACAACGGCAAGAAGAGGAAACTTAACTTGTTAAATGCTAAAACGGGCTTTTTTTTAGCTTGCTACTATGTTGATCTTGGAAACGATTAAGTCACTAAACGAAACCTACAATGCAAAGCACCAAACTCAAATGACCAAATCTTCACATATCTACAAACATAAATGCAAAGAGAGCAGAGAAGAAGAAAACTGAAGCTGTTCAAGAAACAGTTACAAGCAAACTAGACTTACTTCTATTCATTCTAGAATGGGTTTTTGAGCTTGCTGCTAGTGCTGATCTTCGAGGTTGAAACTTCATTTTCAGGGAACTAAAGGGTCACCATTGCTGCTGGTTAGAATCAGCAACCGCTGTCTCTACATACATCCGGCGTCGTTTCTGCGGTTGTCTGAAAATGGGACATTAAGATTTAAGAAGACATGATCCGGCACTGATAAAACCAGTGCCACGTAATTACTGGAGTGTTCGCTATATTTCCTACCTTGAGATTCACTGTAGCATATCATTATAGAAAGATTCCTTCTTGTCTGATCTGAAGTCTGAAGCCTTGATGAACTTCATTAAAAAGAAAACTCCCTGATGGACTCGCAGATATTTTGGTGGGCATTTGGGCTTCCAAGCCACGGGTTTTAAGAAGAATGCCCTTGATTTGACATGATTATAAAAAAAAACATAAGAAAAAGACGAATCAGCCATTTGTCTATGTGTACAGTGAATTAACTCCCTGGATCAGTTTTTTTATTTTTTTTATTTTAACAAGACGCAGATAGAAAGTAAATGGTTTATTCCGTTTATGCCTTGAACAGATTTAGACAGTGTTTATGATTTGGAAGCGATTTTAAAAAGTTTTGAAAATTTTTTATTTTTTTATTTTATTTTAAAATAATACATTTTTTATATTTTTAAATTATTTCAATGTACTAATATTAAAAATAATTTTAAAAAAATAAAAAAATATTTTAAAAAATAACTAATACCACCCTTTCAATTATTCCCACAAATAGAAACAATGATGCTGTTAGATAGGTGGTAGTTATTACCTACCTGACAATATCATAACCTATGGAAACACTTCAAATAAAACCATAATTCTCAGGTCTCAAGGTTACAATACGAAACTATAAAGAAATAAACAGAATAGCCTGATTTCTTATGAAAATTTTGTGATTCAACAATTCTATGGAAAAAAAAATAGCACATCAATTATTCATATAAAATTTAAAGACGACTTAATAAAAACGAATTCAAATCTAAGTATTAAGAGTAATTAAAATCCAAAATCATTTGAAAAAATAATTAAAACACCAAAAACATCATTTTTCAAGCTTAATCTCCGGATTCGTAAAATCATTCATAAAAATGTAAGTTGATCATACTATGATAATTTTATTATCCTGTGCATTTAATGCATCAAGACTTTCATAGACTCTGCCTTATTTATCCAACCATAAACATATTCACAACAATTTACACATTATATTACCACGAATTCAGTCTTGGAAAAGTGAAGAGCTTCGGGTATGGAAGATTTTTTTTGTTCGATTTGGTTTTTATTAAAAAAAAATAATGAAACTGAATTTTAAAAAAAAGAAACAAAACCGGTTCAAACCGATCATTTTTGGTTTGGTTGTTTGGATAAAAACCGATTTGGCTCGGTTTTTTCAGTTTGGCTATATTTTTTTCCGGTTTGACTTGGTTTTTTTCGGTTTGGGTTCGGTTTGGTTTTTTCAGTTTCAGTCTTATAAAATCAAAACCGAACCGATCGGTTTTTTCAAATTTTTAATTGGTTCAAACATTTTTTTTATGATTTTTTTTCTATTTTTTCAATTTAATCAATTTTTTAATTTTTTTAATCACCTCTTCGAGCACACATAATCGCTTCCAGAACATTTTGCCCCCAGCACCGAAGATGTTTGTGCATTAGCCTTCCTAATTTGCTATGTGCCATATTAATAGTGACTTTTTAATTAAATTTTTTCTTCACTTCTAATATTGATTACATTTAATCTATCTTATATATATATATATATATATATATATATTAAATACCATTACTTAATATTTATAAAAGTTTAATTTATCAATTCATATTTTTCAGTGATTACAAACATCTACAAAATAATTTACAGACATATTTATATATTCAATAATATGTATTAATTTATCCACGTTACACGTGGTAATATTTAAACAATTAAAGTTAAGATAATGAATTCATTAATAAATATATTTATTATAATTCTAACTCGGAAACGAAACGTTAAAAAAAAGTTGTCGGCACCAAAAAGTTTCGTACTAACTAAAAACCCGAAAGGTCTTCAACAACGGTATTGAAAACTTTGGGAACAACCATTAAAATGTTTATATCTATTTTTAAAGATGTGTTTAATCTGTAGTTTTGCAAATTTTTATTTTTTTGAATTGATTTATATAATGATATAAAAAAAACTTAATAAATAACTTTTTAAATATATTTCTATACAAAAATTACTTTAAAAAACATCTTACCTGTGAAACGTGCTCTCCACAGTCTACATGAAGGTGTAAATTAATTTTTTTTTTTTTAAAAAAAAGTCTTTAAAGAACTCGTAATTCCAAGACCACACATACTTTCCGAACAGCGAAGGGAGAAATCACAAAAGTTTAAGAAACTATTACTATTATTATTGTTGAAACTGAAAACACGCATTACTGTTGTTACAATAACAACAATTCAGCGGCATAAAGGAGAGAAAAAGATCAAACACACACACAGTAACTTAATTAATAATTTAGATGTAGTAAATACTAGATTGATTCAAAAACCATGAATCTTGATCTGGTCCTTCTTCACAATGTTCTGATTAACAAGGAAATTCTGGACGTTCTTGCGTTGATCACCTTGGAGTTGAATGACCTTGCCAAGTTCCTTGTCCTGCACAACATTCCCATTACAACAGAAATCTTTCTTGAGAGTCTTGAGGATCTTTTCGTAGCTCAACTCTTTAGGTAGACCCTGAACTGTAGTCAAGCTCTTCTTTCCATTCCTTTGCTGTATGCGTATGTGCACATACTCTTTGGTCCCTGACTGTTTGGCATCGGCAAATGGATCGAAAGCGCTAGGAATCTCGAATTCTAGCACCATATATCTACTTCTTGCTCGACAGAACTCGCAACAGACGATTTTTTTTTTTTCTGAGCAGGATTTGTGTTTTGGATTCCAAGATGAGAAAATTACAGACCACTAGAGATTGCTTTTATAGGAACGCATAGGTTGGTTTATAGTGGTTAGAAGAATAGAGGTGGGCTCTTCACACGTGTACGGAGCAGATCAAGGAACAATGAATGTGAACGGCTGGATTTAGGTTTTTCGTTTAAGATATGGACGGTTCAGGCGTGCAATTGACGCATCTAGGGACCCACCCTGGAGTCCATTAAGAAAGTTCTGGATCGAGCGAGAAGGGAGAAGAATCTCGTAAAGAAAACACGCGGTCCACACATTTTATTTACCTAAAATAATAATCCTCTGGTGCCAGATTCTCTAGCACCCAATTCGCTTGCATCAATTCGAGCAAGAAAGAAAATATTCTCTCATCGTGTTTGGAAACCATAGATTTAATACGAAATTGAACTCATTCTAATTCTCTACGTGTGGTTTTTCTTATGAGATAGAACCGGTTATTTTTTATTTTAAAATGTATTAATATAATATATATTTTCTATTTTTAAAAAATTATTTTTAGCATCAATAAATTAAAATAATTTAAAAATATAAAATAATCAAAATAATATAATAAGATTTATTTTTTAAATTATTTTTTATTTATAAATACATTAAAATTATATATTTTTTATTTTTAAAAAAATAATTTTAACATAATCGAAAATAAAAATGCTATGAACGTGAGAATCTCTCATCCAAGATCTGACCTTGTTATGAACCAAAAGGCTAACCCAGAGATACCTTAGACCATTAAAAATCAAAGGAAAAAAAAACGGAATGAAGGGAAAATCAAAACATTTAATTTGCACGTATTCTCGATTTAAGTAAGATTTTACCATTCAAACAACAAACAAATTGCTCACTATTTAAAAGTCCGATCCTTCTCTTTTCCATTATCAATACTCAAAAGTATCTTAAGCCTATTTTCTGCCATTTCTGAAAATTACAAATATGTTTCCAGGCACATTCGAGACAATAACAATACAAAGCTTCACTCTCGAGGCAAGCCCTGCCTGCAATGGTCAATAATGGACAAGAAAGGGAATACAGCACTTATGTTTCTTGTGAAGGAGTTTAACACGACTCTTCGAGGTGTTCCCACAATGATATCTCTTCCAGGGAGCATAAAGTGATCTTCATAAGCATCTGATAAGGCAAACTTCCCACGGAATAAAGCAGTGTTTGACACTATAATCACAAAGTGTTTTTAAAAAATTTTAATATTTTTTTATTTTTTTTAAATTAATATATTTTTAATATTTTTAGATCATTTTGATATGCTGATATCAAAAATAATTTTTTTTTTAAAATATTATTTAATATATTTTAAAATAAAAAATATTTTAAAAAACAACCACTATCACACTTATAAACACCCCGACTCTGCCAGCTGCAAAATAACCCTCGGGAAGAAAAATGTAGAAGGGATTCAGAGCAGTGGTAATATTTACATGACACGCGATAAATAAATGAACCTTAAGATCTATGAACAGTAACATTAAATAAGCTCGGAGTGCTGTGTGTCCAAAATAAGTTCCCACCATAAGAACATTGTGGTAGCCTGTAATTTATTCAGGTAAAGAAAAAAATCATGCAAGTAATTCTATCTTTCTTTCCTTCATGTGCCCCCCCTCTCTCCCTACTATCTTAAAGAGAAATTCTCATCTGCTAGATATGCATACATACATCTAAATGCAAGCAATTCAATATATCTATACCAACTTGTATGAAAGAATCTGTCAGATTCTTAGTACATCGGAATCACGACAACTCATTAAAAGACCAGAAAAGTCAAACCATGATCTGTAAATTACACAAGCAAGGCTACCTGTCCTTGGGCTCTGTAGTCATTGTAAGGTCGATGCAAATCATCGCCAGTAATAGCACAAGGAAGCCCAACTGACTGGCTGGGCAGCTGCACCTGTTATTCCTTTTCCAACTCCCTGAACAAAACCTGAATTTTTTGCCTCTTCAGGAGGCTTTGTTAGAATGCCAGTAACTCCTCTAACCAGGCCTTTTGCTAGCGCTCCACCTCCCTCCCTAATGACATCACCAAGGTCCTCTACACCCTTGTTCTCCTGGTAGATAAATTTAAATTTCAAAATTCCAGAATATAATTAAAAGATGGCACAAGGATATATCGTGTGGGACAGAGCAAAAACATGCGGACAGGAATGGTATCAGGGCGGGGATGAGAAATCCTTCAATGTCAGCCAAATTTTGGTATCCTGGCACTCACCATGTCTCCGGGATGAGGCGGCATAAATTTTTTCATAAAATTCACCCATATGCTTTATCAACCACTCTCCATCTAAATGAGAAAATAAACAAACAAATAAAGATCAGTGGACAAAGAAATTCCTTAAGCTTCCTTTTCAGGAGCCATGGCAAGCTTGCTGGAGCGGATGGTCGATGAAAACACAGGCCATACTGTGAGCTAGGGCCTTATGATTTATCATGTGATGCTAAAAAGCAATATGAAAGAGGACGAAGAACATATGCATATACACCATAATTAGCACAGAAATATACTAAATTCCTGTGTCTTCCATCTGCATTGTACATCGCTTGAGACTCCTACTCAAATTCATATCAGATGAGCCAGTAATTGGATGCTTCATCCTTAATAAACAACACAGAGGCTGCTAATCATTCAGGATATGGTGCTTATAATTTACACTATTAAGTTCTCGATCTAGTTAAAAGTCTATTCATTCACTCATACGGAACAGTAAAGAGAAGATAAATCAAAATTTTATTGCAGACCTGTCTCTGCCGAATCTGGATGAATTTTTTATCCATCGATGAAGTGGCTTAACCTTTACTCATATGTCCAGGCGCACTGCTTGCAATGCCCAAAATATCAACACCGGAGAGCAGTTGAAGAGGTTGGCCAAGAAATCCTTTTCAATGTTTGAGACAGCGATACCGATCCTAGTACTTTGTCTTGTGCAAATGCTCTCATTAAATCTTTGATTTTATCTCACCTGATCAACATATAGAAAGCAACTCATGTTCAGCATTTCAATTGTGATAATATGCAAAAGGCATTTGCGCCGATGAAACAATATTAATTTTTCATGTTGAAAACAGAAATTTAACTTTAAGTGGATAGCAGAATGAAATAACACAACGGATATTTCAAAACACGAGTGCTGAGCTTAATGGACACGCAATTTGCTATGGATTGGAGGCAGCGGCCCAACAATGAGCCACCACAAAATACCAAGCCCACATTAGCAATGACAGAGCAGTAGGGCACAAAGGGATCAAACTACCGATAAATGTGCTGGGTATTAGGCAAGAGTTGGATAATTGATGATCAAATTATTCAGTATTCTAATCTTGGATCAATACTCAAGATAGTAGTCGTGTATGCTCGGGGGAATTTGACAGTCAAAACATTTAAAGAAGATCTCAGAACTTCGAAAAAAGAAGAAGAAGAAGTGTATCACTCACAGGCATATTTTCAGTGCTGCTCAGAGCAGTCATCCAGGAAGACCAGAACCCAAGCACTCCTCTTAGCATTTGACTAGGTGACATAGCCATTGAGGCTTTGAATCGAACTTCTGAGATGTTAATAACACTGTAATTGGAAGAATATTAGATAAAAACTAAGTTTGATCTGTGCAAAAGCTATGTTTCAAGATAGGTTTTAGCATACCCAATTTGAATAATTGGATCAACTGACACAACGGTTGTTTTTTGTATCATATAATTTGCCCCAGCAAAATTCATGAAGGTTGGAACCACCAGAAGAAAAAAAAATTTCCCTTTCAACTTTTCAATTCAGATAATTGAAAAAAAAAATCAGTATATAATCTACACGCTCCTAATAATGCTAGTGACAAGAAAGCACATATGGTAAAAATTTCTGAGAGAATTGGTACAGAAACTTCAATGATATTATCTACAATCACTAAGCTAGGCATTCATCTGGAGCTCTTGGATCTTGGATATAAATAGTAATACTCTGTTCCAGCTTCTTGATCTATGCAATCCTTAAAGTAAACCAAAAACCTGTACTCAAACACCATGAGACAAAAATACAAAACAAGTATAAAATACATACCAAGAGTCATTTGGATGTCCATGAACATCACAAGGGATCCACTAAAACCATTAGGAGAGAAGTGTTTACGAGACAACCAAGCATGCATTCAAAAAAAAAAAAAAAAAATTTGAAATCAACAATACAAGCTCTTTGCTCACCCCTGATGCTCAACTTTGTAAAACTACATTGAAGATGGTAACCTGACAAATCATTCTACAGAATGAAAAATCAATTCAAAGACAGTGTCTTACCTACTAAAATCAGTAGAATATGCTAAAAGGAGATTCTGGACTGACAGGTATAAAATCTCCTCGGTGTGTGTTCGGTAACAGATGTTCCAAGCCCAGCAAGCTCAAGAACTACATGAAATTTACAACCTGTGGAGGATGGCAACTGCTGTTGTGGAGAGACATTTCCAGAAGGTTGTGGTGATGGTGGTTGGACTCTTCTACCTGTTATCAAAGAAGGCTCATTTTCTGGCATCCAGTCACTGATCCTAACGATATTCATTTTGCCTTCCTTCAGAATCGTAACACGTAATGCTCTAGCAGGGTGACCTACTGCATGTTTTGGTTGGTGTTCAAGAATCTCATCAATATTGTATTCCAATGATTTCAGTGAATCAGTCCCTTCAACTAAAAATTCCAGTAATCTTGGTCTACCGAAATCTTCCCATAAGAAAGAAGCGGCTGCATCTGGAAAAAGAAGCTTCCATGAATCAGTGGTAGTGTGGTACACTTGCCGAATGGGTAAAAACAACGAACGATTTTCGATCCTGTAACAAGAACTTGATTGTTACTATAATTAGAAATCTTTATAATTTGACGAATTATAACTTTTAGCAAACTGTATAAAAAACATAATTTCGGGAACTATTTTTAATCTTGGCCAAACACTTTACTTTACTATATTTTAATATCAATGGACAAAGAAGTTGATAGAGAAAGTTCTGCCATAACTTACTTCGCTAATGATAAAAAAAAAAAAAACAAACTAGTCCTAAGCATTCCAAATAATCTAAATATGAAAAATATTTGGGCTCAAAGTAGACATAAATACTGAATGTAAGAGTGAATAAATGCCTGTGCCAAAAAACAAAAAAAGAGAAGAAGAAGAGGAAGAAGAGGAAGAAGAAGAGGAGGAAGAAGAAGAGTGAATAAATGCCAGAGCAAACCATGTCATAGCAATTGCAATGTCAAGCTTCGAATTTATGCCATCCTTCCCAGCCTGGGCGAGCGGGATGTTGTTAATATCGATATCGCTGCCATGCTAGAAAGGAATATAAATGCCACTGGGCCACTAATCGAACCCTATATGGATACTTTAAAATCTATGCTAACCTTCCCAAGTTTTTCTTCATATCTTATGAGTTAAAATATATAATTTTATCTAATATACTAAAAAATAAATTTCAATTAAAATTTATTGTTTATATACTATTAAGTAAGTGATTGTAAGCAGTTAGGAGTCGCATTGTTATTTTTCTATTCCCATTTTATAAAATCAAATCTACACGATAATAAATTAATAAAAATACGCAGAGTGGCAAGCAGGGAATTATT
>Ga0307514_10005620_pt1 | contig 11111 bp, 8 predicted proteins | sample 16_EM_MG_FD_203088 | JGI IMG/M metagenome (GOLD analysis project Ga0307514, IMG submission 203088) | Populus trichocarpa ectomycorrhiza microbial communities from riparian zone in the Pacific Northwest, United States - 16_EM | ecosystem: Host-associated > Plants > Roots > Unclassified | place... | reverse complement strand
GTGTTCTGAGGAGGGTGACACTCACCAGGGTAAGACGACCACGCGTGGAACTCACGGGGAGGGGTCTATCTTGAACCGACGCAATTGTCTCACCCAAACTCCCCGAAGTACTTCGTGATCGAGTGACTTTTAGAGTTTCTAAACTTCGGAGAGAGGGAACCGTTGGGACTTGACCATCATCTGGAGCTTGAACGTTAAACGTTGGACTACCACGGTTCATGGTGGTCAAGTGAGTATCCCTCATGAAGTTGGAAAATATTCTACGAAAGTCTCTCGATTGATCGGCCGTCCGTATGAGTAAAGGCGTCGTATCGGAAGGGTGCCGGCGACCAAGATTCGTGCTGTGTATTGCCCGACAAAACGGTCGGAACCCTTGGATTACACGTCGTAAATGTTTCCAAATATCCACCCACACACGAAGTTGTAGCTTGTCATATTGGCACGGCCACAGAGAAAAGACTGGAATCAACCCTTTGATCTTGGACTTGTATGCTGGTTTTGCGACACCTCCACTCCACGACACCCGTCCCGGCTGGAACTTGAGCTTGAACCTTGAACCTTAAAGCTTGAGGGTGCAGTCACCCTGGTGGTGCGTACGGTGATCCGTCTGTCACGTGATTGTCAAATACCTATCATCTCTACCGTCAAAATGATGAAATAGGCCGACAACTGGTCACTGGGAAGATCATGTACCGGCCCATTGTATTTGTCCCTGGAGCAGGCTCGCTGCCCTCATTATGCTGCAAGATCGCTTTCTCGGCTATTTTCGACGGTCACCAGTTCTGAAGTCATCTTCGGGAGCTATGCCCTTCAGCTTCGTCTTGGTCGATGAAGCCCACACGGACCGCCCAACGGGCGCGGGCTTGAATCGGTTCCGCGACTTCAGCCACATGGATCACTAGGAAGCCAATGCATCAATCTTCTTCGCAGCAGATAAATAGGCGTCGCCATCATGACCCTCTCGAGCGGTCTCCCGACACGTAGCTCTGGTACACGATGAGGAACCTTCTTGGGCGAGCACACCGCGCATTATTATCCCTCCTTTCTCTCGCCTCGTCCGTCTCTGTCCTCTTCAACGATGGAGTTTCACCAGTCGGAGTACAAGCGCAGTACCTTCTCGGACTCGGTAAGTAACTCCTTAAAACTGGGCCGGTCTTCCAGCACTGAGAATTCGCCTGAATCCTAGGCACTGGTGACATCACAGGGTGCGACCACTCATCTCAACAGCTCTTGTGACCAGAGTATCATCGTTGGCTGACAATGTTTTGGGCTTCCATCCAGGCCAGTTGTGGAGACGAACATGATGGTGAGAGCTTCATTCGCTCCTAATAGACTTGGTCGGCGTGTAACAGAGGTTTGATAATGATATCTTCTCTCCGACCACAGGGATATGCATCGTTAGCTCAGACAGACACTGGATTGCACATGAGGCAGCGTAGCCGGGCGTGGATAGTGGCTGACGGATCAAACCCCTCAGAAAGGATCGTGTTCATAAATGCCGGTGGGTAAATCCTCAATCTTTTTTGACGTGCGTCCGTGCCTCACCGGAAAACCCTTAAGACATCGCGATGGGTGACACTGGGATCCGTCGATCGATCGTCTCCGCCCTGTCGACCAAATACCCGGGCCTCTACAACGATAACAACATCGCCCTCGTCAGCACACACTGTCATTCTGGAGTTGGGGGATACCTCGAGAACCTGTTACCACAAATCACCTCTCTTGGTTATGTCAAGCAAACCGCCGATGCCATCGTGGCCGGCACGGTCCTCGCCGTACAGAGAGCACACGACAACCTTGCACCCGGATCCCTCGCCATCGGAAACACAACCGTTCTTGATGGAAATATCAACAGGTCTCCATCTGCATACCTGGCTAACCCTGCGTCCGAACGGGCCAGGTACCAGTATGACCAGGACAAAGACATGTCTTTGTTGAGGTTCAATGATGCGAAAGGAAATGCTAGGGGTTTTATCAGTTTCTTCCCGGTGCACGGGACCAGCTTATACCTTGTAAGAGAGTTTTCCGTGCGATCCGGCGTATTGACGAGCTGGCATCTCCTAGAATAACACCCTCGTCAGCGGCGATAACAAAGGCATGGCAGCTTATCTCTACGAATGTACGAGCACTCGTTTCTGGTTCGATCATCAGACTGAAGCGTGAGGTAGCCTTTGCTGAACCGAACTCCATGCCCGGAAACACCACTTTCGTCGCTGGCTTCACACAATGTGAGTTGGAACGTCGTATTGCCGGCGCATACAATGACATCCGTGCCCATCTGTGAACTAGCCAACGTGGGAGATACCAGTCCGAATACGTTAGGTCCGGTGTGCCAGAGTCCCGGAAAGCCGTATGATGGCCAGCCGTGCGATTTCGCAACTTCCACCTGCGGAGGCAAAACCCAAGATTGCATTGGACGGTTAGTGCCCACGCTCGCTATCTGCACCGAATTTTGACTTCGTTCGAAACAGGGGCCCCGGTTTCAGGATCTCGGATTTCGAGTCGAACCGCATTATCGGTCAAGTCCAGTTCGAGGGTGCAAAGACTCTGATGAGTCGATCCCTCACTCCTGTTAGTGGACCAGTGAAATACGTGCATACGTACCTCGATATGTAAGTATCATCGCTCGTCCGACCGGTATTTGCATGTTGCGACCAGCGGGTGGGAAGAAGCGTGACGCTGACTCTCGCCACAATCCCGAATTCAGGGCGACCCACTCCTTCCAATTGCCCAACGGAACAACCGTAAAGACATGTCCAGCCGCTCTAGGTGCGTAGTTCCTCCAATCCCTATCCGACCCTGAAAATCCCCCTCGAAACCTTGTTTCGGGTTTAGGGGCCAAGGCTCTAATTCGTTTGCCCGCACGTTTTTTCTCACAATTGCCTCGCACAGGCTATTCCTTCGCAGCGGGAACAACGTATGTATTGCAATTTATCAGGCGCTATTGATGCCACCCGAGGGCTGTGTTTGCGCCCACTTTGCGCGGTTACTGTGGGATTGTATTGTTCACTCACGCTCGTCCCCCCTTGTTGCAGTGATGGCCCTGGTGCGGCCGACTTTACACAGGTGAGAGATTTCCCGCCTCTCGCAGAAGTTCGCCCAGCGCGGTAGCGTTGTCAATTACGATGTGCATAAGCGCCCAAATTACCGCCGGGCGGACGTGGCTTTGGTTCAATGTACTGACCCCTGTTGTACCTCGTCATCTTTTGCAGGGTGATAACAATACGTCACAGTAAGTCTCCACGACGCATTTCCGCTACACCGAATGGGTTTTGGTCGCGTTCGGAGGATTTTCTCGCGATCGCGCCGATGGCTGTACTTATTCCCCTTTAAACGGGCATGATCCATCCTTTCCTGATATCCTCCTTTCATCCTCTTGCTGTTGTTCAGTCTCCTCGCTCCCTCCGCCGGTTTTCCCATCGGGTCCATTTGAACCCCCCCTTTTTTCTCTTGTTCGTTTCAGTTGAATATTTGCTGAATCACGCGTCACGTCCTGTGCATTTGTTTTTGCTTCTTTCTAGGAATCCTTTCTGGGAGGTTGTCAAAGGTAAGCTTCACCGGATTCATTTTGTTCCTGTGTTTGTTTTTTCCCACCCCTACCTTATCCCGCTTCTGAGGCTTGGAACGACCGATCCGTGATGCGGAGGTTTGGAGTTTCTTCGCTCTCAATCCGAGGGTAACACGTTTGTACAAGTTGGAGATAATCCGGCAAATGAACTTTGAACGTGAATGAATACCCTCTCTGACTTTGCGTTTTTTTCTTTTCCGTATAGTTTTCGTCAGCCCTCCTCCGACGGACGAACAGAAGGCTTGTCATGCTCCGAAGCCGATCTTACTGAATACTGTAAGTCATTGTGCAGATATTCCCGCCGCTGATGAGTTCTGATTGTGATATTCCATGTAGGGCTACGTGCATTCCCCGTATGAGTGGTCTCCTAGCACTGTGAACGTGCAGATGCTCAGAGTTGGCCAACTCGTGATGCTGATCGTCCCTGGAGAGTTGACTACTATGGCTGGGAGACGTCTCAGGTGGGAGGCCACAATGGATGGACGACTTACGGGTTCTGATTTTATCACCACTAACGACAGGGAAGCCGTGCGAGCGAAGCTTATCGCGAATGGTGTCATTGGAAACGACGCCTATGTCGTTATTGCTGGACCAGCGAACACCTACGGTCATTATGTTACGACTATCGAAGAGTATAGTGTACAAAGATACGAGGGTGCATCCACGCTCTTCGGACCACGTGAGTTTTCGTGACACGCCTTTGACGGCCATGAAATACTTTGTAGGAGGACCACTCACGCGTTTCTGATCCCGTTCCATCCAGATACCCTGGATGCTTACATCGAGAAGTACGGTAGTTTGGTCAGCTATCTCGCTCCAGGATCCACTGGTACCCCACCCTCAGATGCCCCCCCTGCTGAGCAGACCTCCAAGGCGATCTCACTCCAGGTATGCTGGTCATTTCGTCAAGTCTATCCTGTAGCTGATTATTTTGCAGACTGGTGTTGTGATGGACAATCCTCCTCCGGGCCTGAGCTTCGGTCGTGTGTTGATCGCTCCTTTGGCTACCTACAAGGTCGGGGACTCTGCCGTCGCGCAGTTTGTTGCCGCCAACCCCAGGGTGAGTAGTTGCACTCTGTTTGTACTGTACTCGGGGGCTCGCACTAACGTGTGCTGGTTGTAGAATAACTTGAGGTTGGAGCAGACATTCCTGACTGTGGACAGACTTCAGGACAACGTCTGGACGCCTGTCAGGTCTGACTCTCACCCATCCACAAAGTTCCAGTGGTCGAGAACCAATGGCCTTACTGGATACAGCACCGTTAACATCACATGGTGAGCCGTTTTTCTACGTTCGTTCCAACATTTGTGTCAATTCCGGAACCTGCCCAGGACAATTGAACCGGGAACCCCTGCGGGGACCTACAGGTTCTCATACTTTGGAGATTCAAAGCCACTGATTGGAAAGATCACACCGTTTGTCGGAAGGACGGGCAACTTTACCATCGCCTAACTCCGAGCAACAGAAGGGTTACACTACGCTTCCCTTGTATATCGAATGTTTATCCTTACGGTTATACCCAATGATACCTGTCAAGGTCCCCCTGGGGGACCTCCCCAAAAGACGTGACCGGTCAACACGACCAACTCATGACAAGATTGGAGCCGACACGACGGTGCTCCCCCGATCCCCGGAAGCAAATCTGAATACAAACTATGTAGTGAAAATCTTTTTATGTACCACTCCGAGACCAACGATGATCGGCCGTGAGCTCTCGTGGACGTTTTTTTGGTCCCGTTACCCCTGGAATGTGAGATCTCGATTTCTTCCGTCACCGGTTACCGTTAGCCAAGATCCATCGTACAGAGATATGGGATCGAACTAGGGAAAGGGTGGCAGGGTCCATGTGCTCCCGAAGGGTGAGTTTAAAATACGAATAGACCGGGTTGGATGCCGGAGGAGGGTACCATGCGGTCGAGATACCTTATCTGCCTTCAGATCTAGGGACGTGTGAATCGGCACAGATCGGGCTGAAGTTGAATCGGAACCATGAGACCCAGCCGTAACTGCGGGTTTTTTAGGAGGGGAGGCTGGGGTGGCCTGGGCTTCGCCTCCGCCCGGGGTTGAATCGAACCAATGGCGAAAGAGCGATAAGCGCGAAGAGAGTGGAGGCTCGTGGATATTTAACTCGCAACCGTATCTTCCTTTTGATTTTTTCTATTTTTTCTATGTTGTGCGAGACCTCTCAGGTCGACGCGCGTGCTACGAAGCCTTGATCTCGACGTTTTTGGTTTGCGCAGCATGGATCGTCCTTGGGACGCGTCGCGTGCCGTCAGACGCCATTGCTAGATTTGTTTGGTTCCTAAGAATTTCAACCAAGGACAGTCACTATGCCATTGACGAACGGACTAGAGAACTCTAGACGGTTCCCTGTCAGCCTTAGTCGGGTATATTCTCCCGTGATAGCCCGGCAGTCGGTCGCATCCCCACGGAACGGATGTCTAGTTGAAGAACTCAGAGGGTGGACGATACGCAGCTTGACCTGCCGCCCCTGCACTCGAATCCGAGGGTCAGGTAAAAACTTCCTGAGTATTTGGAAAACCCAGTCGGAAATAGGGTCCGTCGTTGTTTATGCAGGGGTCAGTTGGCCAACCTCTAGGTCCAGTCCTGCGCCTACGTCCCGGCCGGGTCTATTGGTGTCCCCGTGCTGGAAAGGCACCCACGAGTTCCCTGTCCCGAGGTTTGCGTGCCCCCAATTCCTCCGGATGTTGATTCATTAAAGTTGTTTCCCCATTCCCTCATTCCCTGCCTTGGTAAATACATATCTGGACATAATTGGTGAGAATGCTGTTGCATGCGAATGGAGGTAGGAGTCCAACCGAGCCAGCGTCGACATAAGTTCTGGAAGAACCTCGTGAGTTCCAGACCGATCGAAGAGTAAGTGACATCCCGAAACTTACTTGGAATCCTTTGGTACACCACCACAGGTCTCCCCTTTCGCTTGATATTATTTGAGGCTTCCTAATGTGGAGGTTTTGGATAGATAAAATCCACCCCGCCTGCGCTGGTCGCGTCTTGGGGGTGTTCGGCTTTGGATTCCATTCTGCCCTGAGCTATAGTTGGGTTTCCACAAACGGGTCTACGCAATACTGTCAGCACCTACCGACATTGGGCGAGGTTTCGGAGGCTCGGATGTACTTCCATGTTCGGCCCACATAACCTGACGATAGAATATGTGGATCCTTCGTGGTTAGATGTCATATAAGTGAAGTCTATTACCGAGAAGTAACCTTTATTAGCTTGCTACCCTACGCACCCGAAAAATCCCGAGGGATGTTCTTCGGTTATCGCAGAGCCGCAGCATCCACCTGGCGTGTGAGGAGTAGTATATGTTATGAGCGACCGGTGATCCAAGCTTTCTGCGCACTTGAGCTGAGTTAGCTCCTGCACCCCATATAGCCCACAGCCGACACACGTAAGATGAAACAGAGGCTTGCAACTCGATGTGACTCGGACCTACTGCGTGATCAAAGGCAGTAGGTTGCGTCACCTGGGCCCTCATTTACAAAACAGTTCGGGTGTGGGGCTTTCCACGCGGTTCGTACGTATGTCCGGGTACCATGACACGTCTAGAAGGGGCGCAGTCTGTCCAGTATGTAGCTTGGCAATGAATCGACCGACGTCCACGGAGAGTGCGAATCCAGTACTCGCCTAGAGCCACGCCTAGTTGCGCCGGGAGTGGGTCGAACAGTAGACAGCTGATATTGCTACCTGTTAGTTGCTGGAAATTCTACATTTTAAGCACTTGGTTACTGACGTACAACGTTCCGCGTAGTCCAAAGTTCACTGGCTCTTGCAAGCCGGTCCTGCCCCCATAGCAGTGTGAACTTGTCTGGAAATACTGTACCTGAACTCCTGGGCGATTTTTCGCCGCAACCTATGCCCCTAGACCTTGGGTGAGTTGCCTTAGCACCGCGGCCGATCTATGCGCTCATGTAGCCAAAGTGGGGAAAATTGGATCCGTGATGTCGCCGGGAGTCGAAACCCCAAGAAAGGATAGCCGACGAGCATGAGAAAATTTGTCCCGCCTCGATAAGAGCCCTCTGGAGCGAGCAGATGATCCGTGGAAGTGGGTTATTTGGCCCAGCTGTATCATCTTGACAGTCGTACGTGTACACGGATACCCCCCCCCCCCCGGCCCAGCCTTGAGATTGTTGCTTACCGTCGGATCTCAGGGGAAGACGTTGCTGTGAAGGGTTCTAAGAAGAGTTCATACCCTTTACCACACCTGTGCAGGATACAGAAAGATCCACCTGGGTACGGGAGGCACAATGGTGATGATCGAAGCGACGAAACCGGCGCAGCACAGCCGCTAACCTCGTTGCTACTGTACCGACGGGATCGCTCCTTCCCCGCTTACGTTCTTCTTTCGGTGAGGCTGCGCCCCATCACAGCCAATCCGCCCCTGGAATTCGCGTATATAAGGAGGGCCATCTTGTCCTCCCAGAAGTCCCTCCCTTAACTGCTCTCACACTCATAACCACACCTCTACCATCTTCTCCACCAAACCAGCTTCTGCGACAGACTTTGCATGCCTTACGAGAAACGGGTTCACTTCGTCGATCCTGTTACCAATGATGTCTTTTTCCCAGATATGCTAAACCCACCCGTGATACCCCCAACCCCCTCTCCCTCTTTCTCTATCTCTTCTCTCCCATCTCCTCCGCTACCATCGACCCCCAGCTCATCCCGCTCCCATTATGTCCCATTGCCACCTCTTGCAACTTATGGTATGGTTCAACACGTTCATCCCGCGGTATTGTACAGCGGTCGGGTCCCCCCGTTGTACCTTGATGTCACCGTGGCCCCTTCGCAACTGGCGGACCAAGTTCCCCAGAAGCAGCGTAGCATGGGAGGGTGGTTTTCCAAGTGTTCCCGTCCCTCGGCCCAGCAATCTCCGTTGACGGGACGCTCGGCTTCTCCAGTCCGTTTCGAGCTCTCGCTCCTGGACGAGCCGGTGACATACCCCCACATGAACTCAATCGTCCTCTTAACGGACCTGCTCCCGTGGTCCACTCGCGTAGAGGCTGCCACGCCCGATGACGTGGTCACGATTTTCGACGTGTTGCAGACATTGCACACTGTCCTCCGTATCCCCGTTTCCAAACCCGAGTGGAACAGCCTGTCCGCACCCGTGCAGGACTCGGTATCCGCTGCGTTCTACCGCAGACTCGGTGGTATTCGGGATCATACTTTGAGGGAGAAACAGCTCAAGAAGGGTGTCAGGAGGCTGGATTTCCTGCTTGGGAACACCAAGTTGCTAGGGATTGCCGCCGTCCCTGACAAGCCTGGTATCTTTACCTTGTACTGGGGGAGTGCCGCTTGAACGTTTTGACGAGTTGGACGATACCCTTCTGATTTCGAATACTTTCTTTCCATCACGATTGAGTTATGATTAACGACCTCCACTTTCTTAGGGTAGTACAGGTTCATGGACTGGATTTTTGTTCTCCCCTCACGGTTGTGCCTTGTTTTCGTTTCGTTTTATTTAATTCGCAGATGTATGGACTGCATTGAACCTTCGTTTCCACCATTTGACTACCTAACATGTAGAGTACCGCATCTGTGCATCATATCATGTAAAGAAGTAGATGTAATCATATTCCAGAGACTTTGTTCGTCTTCAAGGATTGGATTTTATTAACAGCGTTGCGGAATCTTCGGGTCATTCTTATCATTAATATTTCGATCACTGGTTCCAGGAAACGGTCTCTTCCAAATACCGGCAACTCGCAGAACACCCTCGTGCAGAACCGCTGTTCAGATGTCCTGCCATCCATTTCAGGTCGACGAGGTGTTTCGATTCATCGTTGAGCAGCTGGTCGCGCTCAGCCCAAGTAGCGCTCTCCCACTCGCCTTGTGCTGTAAATCCCTCACAGACATATCGCTCAGCGTCTTGTGGGAGCGGCAGAAGTTATTGAGTACCCTTATCAAAGTTTTACCGCCCGATGCTTGGGCGTATCAGGAGACGGACAGTACATCAGGAGAGCTTGTATGTCACTCCAGTTTCCATAGGTCATTCTATGCTCAACGCTCAGACCTCCGTTCTGTAGACAATCTTGCGGGATATATCGTCGAAAGAATGGGGAAAATTGCAGAAATATGCGTCGTGGATGCGAGAACTCGAATTCCTCGAGGATGAAGACGAGATCTCCCGAGAAATTTTCGACATGTTGCTCTACCGTTCGCACTCGAAACCACTCTGTCCAAGACTCCTCAAGTTATCTTGGGTCGCCGATCCGGTGTTTTGCGCCGACTTCACGCCCTTCCTCACACCACAACTACAGGACGTCCGCTTGGGATCGAACCCGGGAACCCTTTTTACATCCCCTCGCGCCATATCCGCAATTCCCGCATCGTCCCTCAAATCCCTTCGTCTATCCATCACCGGAGACGAACCGGTCAGAGAAGCGATCGCCTGTATGCTTCAGACCTGCAGCGAGAGCTTGACGTCGCTCAAGATTTCTTATATGGACCAGTTGAGAGATGACTCCTGGTGCCGCATTATTTTTCTGCCTTGCCTCCGCAGCCTGGACACGGACCAGCGCCCGCCCTCAATGTCCCCCTCTCACCTCCCAGTTTTTTTTCCCCTCCCTCCAGCGAATCACCCTCCGTCACTTTGCGGCATCCGGGTGGGTCAAATTTCTGGCCGATGGTATCGTGCAGCGGATTTCCACCAACACCGGGCCCAAACCACGCAGCGCGGCACCACACCTAATCCAGTTGTACTGCTACCACGTAGCCGTGCTTGACGTTACATTCCTCTCCCACTTCCGGGTATTTCGGAATCTATCCATACTTACCATTCGGAGCAGTTGTAGCTACGGAACAAGGTGTACGTTCGGTCTGACGGATGATGATGTGGGTCACCTCGCAATGGAGCTACCGGGACTAAACGAACTCTCTCTCGGAACCCCCTGCGCGGATAACACCTGTAGAACGACAGTGATTTCCTTGTTGGCCCTGTCTACATATTGCAAGGGACTCCGTGAGTTGTGCATTCATTTCAACACGCGGAACCTTGCACGAGACATGAGGCAATCACTCCATCACCATCTTCGTCGCAATTCGCATCCCCCTTCGAGGTGTCCTTTGGCGGTGTTGAACGTTGGGTCTGCTCCCTTGGCCGGGGAGGCGTTGGGTGAGGAAGTCTTCCCCACCCTCGCAGGGTTGGTGGATATATTCCCGAAGCTACAGAGAATAGCGTACTCCCCACTCCGTTCATCTTGGAGTTGGCGGCAGTTGGACACACAGATACCAATTTTCCAACAGATGCGAAGGTCTCTTCCAGCGGTGTTCGTCCAATAAGCGTTCAGTAACTATCAGTCACCCCTTTACCCTGACGCCCATCTCATTCGTTTGTTATGGCTTAGCGCCCCACGAAGCCAGTAACCGGGAAGCTGATGTTTGTCGTTCACAACTTTGCGTACATATATATTGTGGAAAGCCAATGTATTGTTGTTTTCGCTTGCTGAGGTAGCAATTTCCGTTCCATTGATATGGGTCTACATGACTCCGCCGAGGTATACCACACTACCATCC
>Ga0307514_10005619_pt1 | contig 11111 bp, 7 predicted proteins | sample 16_EM_MG_FD_203088 | JGI IMG/M metagenome (GOLD analysis project Ga0307514, IMG submission 203088) | Populus trichocarpa ectomycorrhiza microbial communities from riparian zone in the Pacific Northwest, United States - 16_EM | ecosystem: Host-associated > Plants > Roots > Unclassified | place... | reverse complement strand
GTTATATTAATATCTTTTCTATTGTTATCTTGTTTTTCTATTATTTATTTTTTAACATATATTAATTTGCTTTTATTATTGTATTTACAAATATTTTTATTTTTTTCATTTATTATATATATGTGTGCGCGCACGCACGTGTAAAAAAAACTTGTTCTATTAAAGAGACAAAGATAAATATATAAAATAAATATATTTTTATGACAATCTTAAAATGAATTTCGATCCTTTCAAAATAGAAAGTACAAGACAACATGTTCTTTTTATTTTTATTATCTCTATCTCTTCTATATCAAAATAATAACATTTAATTATTGTATCAGGACAAAAAAAACAAAGATAATAATAACATGTCTTTTATATTTATTATTTTAAAAATATATAAATTAACTTTAAAATTTTACCAAATTCAAATTTATTTTATATTTTCATTTCAATCTATTCAACTAAATATATTTATATTTATAATATTTTTGTCTCATCCAATCTAAAACGCTAATCACACACGGTGAACATAAAAATGCACATTGGTTTTTTTATTTTATTTTATAAATGGACGACTCCATAAATGTCCATTTAGAATCCTCGACGAAGTGAACAAAATAATATCCATATCCCAAAATTTCCAATCTAGGGTTTTTCTTATTTTTTGGTCTCCCATATAAACCATCCAAACACTCCTCACGAACCTCCTCTTTCGAACTCACTGCTTTTCTCTCTCTTTTCCGCCGCCTGCTCGTAATAAGAACGAGAGATCTATCTCCTCATCATCATTGTCAAAAATGGCAGTTACTTTTTCAGATCTCCACACAGAATCCGGCCTCAAATCCCTCAACGAGTTTCTCGTCGGCAAATCTTATATTTCCGGTGATCAGATTTCCAAAGATGACATCAAAGTTTACGGTGCTGTTTTGGAGAAACCTGGTCGTGATTTCCCTAATGCTAGCAAGTGGTACGAATCTGTTTCTTCACAGCTCGCTTTAAGGTAACTTCTTTTATATTCTTATCTTTTTAAATTTCAATTTCGCATCTTGGGGTGATTTTGATTGATTTGGTTGTTGATTATTTGTGGGTTTTGTGTGCTTTGATTTATAGCTTCCCAGGTAAAGCTGTTGGTGTAAGCATTTGTGGCAAAACAGCTGCTGCTGCTCCCGTTGAAGCTGCCCCAGCCAAGGAGGTTTGCGTCTTTTACTTTTTTCAAAAGTTTTGCCTTTTAATATCTGAATATTGATTTCTAGTTTTTGTTTTCAATTGGGTATCTCAAAGTTTGAATACTTGTTGTGTAATTTGATTAGCTTTTGCTGCATATAAAACCATTTGCAATTGGGAGTAAAATGATGTTATCGATTTAAAATCCCATTAGCTTATTACCCAGTAAAGGATGAGTCAGTTCTAACTTACCACGTTATGGTTGAAAATTGAAGACTTTGGTTGCAACCAGCAAGAACTGTTGCTGTCGTTAGTTTAAATCTTCACTAGTTTTTTTTATCTGATGTTTCTAGAACTGATATAATGATAGGTACTTACAGTTTTTGACTGTTTTCTTACTTGAATAAGAAAAATATTTCATGGTCACAATGATAGGTCCAACGATAATTTACTATTGATTCACAAATCACATGAATTTGCAGTTTTGTACTGTGCTTTAACTTAGAATTATGAACACCCAATACTTTGGTTGCATTGGTTCAAGTCACGAGCGAAAATATTTAGGGAAGCCTGGTGACTTTCTTGCATTGAACTTGGAAGTTTTCCTTGTTCTGTTTCAGGCTGCTGGTGATGACGATGACGACTTGGATCTCTTTGGTGATGAGACTGAAGAGGACAAGAAGGCAGCGGAGGAGAGGGAGAAAGCTAAAAAGGCATCCTCAAAGAAGAAAGAGAGTGAGCTTCCTCAGTCCTCTCTCTGCTTCTCTGCAAAATCATGTTTATGTTCTAGGATGAGTTCATTTTATACCCTGTTATTTTGACTTTTTCCCATTTTTCAGGTGGGAAATCTTCAGTTCTCATGGATGTGAAGCCATGGGATGATGAGACAGACATGGTGGAGTTGGAGAAGGCAGTCAGGAGTGTTGAGATGCCTGGTCTCTTTTGGGGAGCATGTATGTTTTGAATTGACACAATTTTATATTTTTCTCACACTTTATTTTGAGATTCCATCCGCTTCAATAACGTGTAATGTTAATCCTTGTGTGTTGGTTTTGTTGCAGCAAAATTGGTTCCAGTCGGTTATGGAATCAAGAAGCTACAAATCATGCTTACCATTGTAGACGACCTTGTGTCAGTGGATTCCCTCATTGAGGAGCGTCTCACAGTCGAGCCTTGCAATGAATATATCCAGAGCTGTGACATTGTTGCGTTCAACAAAATATAAAGACGGCTTATATTCCAATGATTCTAGTGTTAGCCATTTTTGGCATTAAGTTTTGTCGGTCTGTCATTTCCTTTTTATTTATTTCGCGTCTTAGTTATCCGATGCCTTTTCTTTTCTCCAGATGAAATGATGAACCACTTTAAACCTAAAATGTTCCTTCTTTGTGTTTGGCCAAATGCCTCCTTACCATCAGTTTCTGGTTTTATCCGCCTTTGTCATGCTCATCAAGCAGCTGGAACTTGGCGAGGAAGAATTATACTCGAAAGAATTCTGCTCCTCTTTATTGCACTAAAAAATCTGGATCTTTAAACCATGAACGACAACTTATCCGGTTGAGGCATTTGAGAAAAAAGAAACTCTTCTATCATGCCTCAACTGGAGAGAGTCATTTTATATCCCACTATTCTTCTGGTTATGTTTTTACAGGTATTTATTTTTTCAGGTATTTATGAGTGGTAATGATTATTGTTGTTTTTTTAAATTTTTTTTGATATCAATAAATTAAACAGGAAAAAAAATTAATTGAAAATAAAAAAACTGAAAAATTATATGCTATGTGCATATGCTGTGGAGACAACATATAGACATAGACATGGTTGCTTATGATGATTTGCTTTATCAAAATAGTATTTTATTTTTTATATTAATATATAAAAATTATTTAAAAACACTTTAAAATATATGATATCTTTTTAAATAAAAAATATTTTAAAAAATATACAGCAAACTCTTGCACTTATATTTAATATTCATGAGAAAAGACCCTCCAGAATCACGCATGGGTTTGTATCATTTTGACAAATCAACTCATGTAAAACAGATTTGGTTAGAATCTATCATGTATTTGTAAAATTTAGTCAATTAAACCCAATTGGACTAAATTAAATTTAATTGTAAGAAGAATACTAAATAATTTTTTTTAAAAATGTTTAAGAAATGAAAAAACACATAAAAATTTAAGGGGAAAAAAAATCCAAATGCACATATTAGAATTTTTGAAAATTCTCAAACTAATAAAAAATGTTTAACAAATTAAAAAAATCAGAAATATTATGAAATTTTTTTAATTGCTCGACATTTAAGATTTTCAAAAATTCAAGAAATAAATTTCTTTTACGGAAATTGAAAATTATCGACCATTAATTTTTTGGAAAAAAGTTAATAATTTTAAGAAAACAATTATTACAAATTTTTATTTCTTGAACATTTTAATGGCTAAGTATTCCCTAATATTTATTTAAAGGATATATTTTTTAATTCTTAAAAAATATCAAAACTTATTGTTTTTAAAAATTATTTTTCTTACAAATTTTAAAAAATGTTATTGATTAAGTATTGTTTTTTAAAATATTCCTTGAAAGTTATTTTAACTTAATAATCGTTTTTCTTTTATTCCATAAGCATTTTTTAAAATTCTAATTTTCTTGAATTTCTTTATTTCTTAAAGTTTTTAATTGGTATTCATCTAGCATCTCAATGCAATTATGTCCAATGGGGTTTAATTGACAAAATTTGCAAGCAAATAGTAAATCTTGACCAAATCTTTTTTGCAAGGGCTAATTTGCTAAATTGATAAAAACACAAGGATGATTATGGTGGTTTGTAATAAATTAAACATCAATTATAAAGTAACATTATATTCTTCCTAGATTGATCCTTGCAGAGTTTGCAATATAATACAATAATAATAATAATAATTATATATATTAAAAAGATTAAAAGAAACGAAATTTTCTTTGAACAAAAAGATGGGGCTTTTTTTAGGGTTTCAATTTGTATGACATACAGGAGAAGAAGCCATCCTGGAGTGCCATTGCTAATCGATTTTTATTTCTTTTCTTTTCTTTTTTAATATAAGTAAAAAATTTTATACATATATTTCTGCAAATTAAACCCAAGATTGATGCACTTGAAGCATTGTTGTGTAGTTTTCAAATTGATTATAGGATGTGCTTGTTTTTAATGAATCTCAATTCATATATAAAGAGCACTGAGCATAGAAATAAATACCAAAACAAAAAAAAAGAATAAAAAAACCCACAGGTGAATAATACTGATACGAATTGATGAAGATAAAAGTTTGACATCAGAACTGCAGTTGATAATGGAAGAAGGGATGTTCCATTCATATGGCATTCGGAGGATAATATTTCATGTCTTGGTCACCTGAGATGAGCCCCAAACGCGCAAGCAAAACACCAGGAAGGTTATAAAGGAGGTTACTGGAGTGTCAAATTTCCCAGCCGCAGTTACAAACTCATAGAACAAGTTTGCTAGTACTCACTGTTCATGGTTGATCTCCACCAAGAACCGCCACCACATCATCAGTCTGAAAAAACTGGTCCTTGTGGCAGTTATTGCTAGGCGCAAACCAGGCTGAGCCAAGCAAAACATCTGGCCTGTTGCAATCTGTCTGATTGGGAGCTTTTCTCGCCTCAACATATGGGATCAAATCCTGATCAACTGGCTCGGGCTCAACATTATATGCTACACGAAACACAAGTAAAAGCTCATTAGTAAAACTGGAAATCCCAAAAAGTTCATGTGATCTTAAATAGTCTCACCTCGTCCATCTGGGGAGCTTCCACTGACAGGAGTACACTCGCTAAATAATGAGGAAGCTGAATGACCTGAGGGAGAGTTAAGATCAGCATATACTTCCCATTCTGTTGCAGAGGTATTCAAGGGTGAAACATTTACTCCACCAAACACGACAGAAACATCTGAAGTTGGGTGGCCAGAACATTTCTTTGAGTTTTTCAGAGTTCGATATTCATAAAGTACTGCCTCCAAGAGACCACTACTTCTAGGTGACTGACCATCTGACCGCATCTCCTTGGTTGGAGGAGACTGAATTAAAGTATCAACAGACTCAAGCGAAGGCAGCGGGGAAGTTGGTGTGCCCCAACTATCTTGTTGAGATTCTGAATATTGGAGTGAAGGGAGCTCTAACTTCATGGTCCCACATATGGGCACGTTAGAAGAAGAAGAGTTGTCATTTAATATGGCATGACTGCCAGGAAGAACATCCCATGATGGCTGGTCATAGGTGCTCAAATCAGGATCATAGGGGGAAGATAACCCAGAGTGCTCTATAATCTTTCCACAAGGATAATCTGTCAATTGATCGAACACTGGCATTCCCCTGCCGACACAACCATCAAGACCAGTGAATATGGTCTGTGACTCTCTAAGGCGTTTGGCAGGATGAATTGTTGGGAACACAAGAGCATTACCATAGGAAGAACCTACACCTTGTTTCAGCATGCTGCTTGGAGAAGTATCAAAAAGAACCGATGAATAAGATAGGACATCTTGACTGAGTTCCAGGTTTTTGAATTCCACTTCTGGAATCTTAAAATGGTCAGTCTGCATCAGATCAGGATCACATGTGTCCCCTGTTTGCAATGTGCCCATATTTTGACCATCTTGAATCGTCTTGTATAATTGCAGACAAACATCAGGAGGATAAATTGGCAAGCCAGTACGTTGCAGTCTCTTTATTCTAGTATTCCAGTAGTTCTTTATCTCATTATCTGTCCGTCCAGGCAACTACAAGGGGAAGAAAATCATAAACACATAAAAATGGCAGCATAATACAGAAAATAAAGCTTGGAGCTTGAGATTATGTTTGTTTGTATTGAAGAAAATATTAGAGAAGAAACTTGTATCATGTCTTCCATGGTTGCCTAAATGCTGCCCTGTATAAGAGTTTGCTAAACATGCTATGAAATACGCTACCAGCCTACCACATTCTGAGTGGGCATCATTACCAGAGAAATTAACAGAAACAAAAACTCAAGCATATATTGAATTATCAAATTGTAATTTCGTATGGGAAAAGTTACAAAAAAGAGAGAGACGCCATTATGTGGTATAGTCATAGCATATATTTTCTTTTTTTAATCACTAAGTTTTTTTTGGACTCGGTGTTGATCCTCGACAAACTACGAACTCTACAGATGTCTCCAAAACTAATTAGAGTGAATCATTTAGCCTAATGAAACATGTATTAAATTGGAAAAAAAAAGGAAATCTTTTGACACTGTAACTAATAAAATCACCTGGTGAACAAGGAAAATACAAATGCCAACAAAGAAGAAGAAAGAAACTGCTCAATTAATACAAAGATTCCAAACTATTTCAGACACCAAGGTGTTTTAGCATACCGAGTCTCGAACTCTTGAGTGAATAAATTATAAATTAGTCTCTAGTTTTGTAAGACAAATTAAACAGTTTTTCTAGTGAAGTTACTCTCCCTTTTTTTATCACTAATGTTTTTTGGATTTGGTGTTGATTCTCAACAAACTACGAACTCTGCATATATCTCCAAAACTAATTAGACTGAATCATTTAGCCTAATGAAACAAACATTAAATTGAAGAAAAAAAGGAAATCTTTGGATATTGTAACTCAAATGTCTTAGAAAAAGAAAAGATTGATAGAATATCTGTCTGACTACCAAAATTTGTGTTAAATCACTATGCCCATATTAACCTGTTCCTCGTATTTGTTGGTACACATTCTCATCTCATTCCAAAGAAGTGATAATGATTGAAGGTTAATTTAGAATTTTATGCTTTTATTTTGTTTCTTATTTAAGTATTTAATTCTATTTCCTATAGAGTAGTTGATTTGATTTTCTTCTATTTCCTAGCTATTCTTTAACATCAGTAATCTCTTTTTATACTCCTTATTTTTTTAAGGATTATGAAGGGTTTCTTGAGGCCTACAAAAGAAAATTTATCACTCCTTTGAGGAAGCCTTTTTATAATTGATAACAAATGAAGAGCTTTTATCAAGTTTTCATACCTCTAGTGTTACTTTCTGATTTTGTACACACCTTTTCTTTTCTTTTCTCCTCTCCTCCCTATTCCTCCTCTCTCTTCCAGTTTCTTCTCATCCTATATCATGTATGCATATGCACTGCGCATGCACGCGGATGCACACACACACACACAGATGGAAAGAGGAAAAAGACAGACAAGGTGTTCCATCAAATCATGCATGCAATCAACTATATTCACAATAAATTTGATAAAAAAAAAAACTATATTCACAATAAAAGCCCAGCAAATTTATCAAGTACAAGGGTGTGTTTCGGACTATGAACAAGTGTTTGCATACACAGACACACACACACACACACACACACACACATGTTTGTAAGTATATCTGTTCCTATCATTTCCATATCCATGTCACTTGATTTTTAGATTTGCTATACAGTGCACATTCAAAAAAATCCAACATCAGACCATTGCTATGTTCCATGAACGAAGTTAGACATACCAATACCATTCACATGACATAATTTTTTAAAAAATTGAAGTGATCACACATTTATTAGAAAAATCTTCAAATTAGGAATATGGTTACCAACCTCTGCAGCCATTCGAGCCCATTTATTTCCCATTGTAGCATGGAGTTCAATGATGCGGTTCTCTTCCTCTGGAGTGAACGCGCCCTTCTTCAGATCCGGTCGTAGATGATTCGCCCATCGCAGACGGCAGCTTTTTCCACATCGGAAGAGCCCTGAGTGCTTCTGGACAGCATTCCAATTCCCCTCTCCATGCTTCTTAACATAGTCTATCAAAATAGCATCTTCTGCAGAGGTCCACGGGCCTTTTTTCAAAGGGATCATTCCACCCATCATCTCCCCACCATTAGCTTCATCAGCTGCAGGTGAATCTCGACAATCCTTGGATCTCTTACTGTCCTCGCTCCCATTCATCATGCTGCTCATCTCATGAATATGTCTGAACAGATGAACAATGACGATTTAAAAAAAGCTCAAAACAGGTCATTTCAAATCAGAAAAAGGTAACTACCATAAAGAGCGAATCAAAGAGGATAATAAATTGCTGTTTTTGGACGCAACGTAGAGGATAAAACATAAGGTGAAGTACAGACAATAATGCACACTAATAAACATTTATTGATAAGCTTGATTCAACACAATTACATGTACATGCAATCCAAGCAACTTTTTGCAGATTACGAAACACTTTCAGTCAAAACCAAAAAGCTTTAATCCGAGCCTATGAGATATTGTTGACTACACTAATAAGACAACTTTGCGAAGATTCTCTACAGAAAACCCTCGTTTGTTGAGGAGTGGAATTAATACATTTGGCCACCCGTTTCACCCTATTCAATTTCCAGAAAATTCCAAGTCCATTATAGCACAAAGCTCACTTATTTAGACTACTTCAACATATCTATCCTTTAATTGGCTATTCACATTATTACCACAAACAAATAAAAAAAAGACTTAAATAGTATTACCACAAACAGATAAAAAAAAAGAAGTAAAATGGCATATGGTTGAGAGCTCTTTTACCTGCACTCAGGTGAAGGTTGACAAGGTTTAAGGATCAGACACTCATCAATCCTACTAATACCCTATGATCTCGCAAAATCTAACAGCGCAAAACCATCTAGTCTAAAACTTAAATGTAACTATGAAAAAAAAAAAAAAACCTTAAAACTGTTAAAAAAAAAATTTGAGGAGAAACAAACCACAATCTGATAACACAAATAAAACTAAGAAAATTCTTTAAGACTCAAAAGATTTCTTGCAAAGTAATTAATGCTGAAATCGTAACAAAAATGATGGGATCACAGTTCAACAACAAAACAAAAGGGTTAGAACTTAAAATCAAAAGGGACAGAAATGGGAGCTAGAAATAACAGGATTTAATCAAACTCAGTAAACCCTGGAATTACAGCTCTACATTTAGAGAAAGAAGCAATCAAAACAGTAAAAACAAAACATGAAAGTACACAATACCCAGATCCATTAAAGCAAAACCCATACCATAAAACTCTACCACACATCTAAACCAAGTCTGGAGGCTGAAAACAGAAGAGGATTTTGTTTCTTTTTCTTGAAATAAAGAACAGAGTGAAGTAGAAAAACGGGTTTAAAGAAAGAAAAGAGTGAAAGAAAAAGAAGCCCAAATTAGATGGCTTAAAACGAGGAAATATAGGAGAGCTTCAAAATAAATATCTCTCTCTTTTCTTAAAAACAATAAAATAAAATCCAGCTTTTCTTCCTCTTCACTGTTCTTTCAGAGAGAGAGAGGGAGTGTTCGTATTTTTGCTCATAAGGTTTTATATAGAAGGCATGAAAGAGGGAGGACCCACCTAATCTTTACTTATATTAATTATCAATCAATCAATCATTATCAGATTATTAATTAAAATTTTGATAGCTTTCGATATTAATGAACAGTTCATCTATCATTGCATTGCATTGATAGAAGTCAGCCAAGTATGCCCACATATTTCTTTTCTTTAACAATAAGTAATAGATAGTTCTATTAGAAATGGAACTCCATTTTTTCCCATTTCAAAATTAAATAAATAAATGAAGATAAGAAAAAGATGAAGACCACCAGTAATGAAACTCCTTTATATATATATATATATCACTTGTGGTATTGCTTGACTTTCACCATTTTTTTTTAGAAATGGTTTGTGCTGTACTTTTTTAAATTTTGATTTTTATGTTTCGGATTAATTATTTTGTTGTTTTTGAATTGTTTTGATATGCTCATATTAAAAATAAATTTAAAACTAAAAAAATAATATTTTAATACATTTTCAAATAAAAAAATATTTTAAAAAATAACCGCTTCTACAATGTCAAACATTACCTTAATGTTAAATAAAATGATGTTTGAAGGCAATAATATTTTACCATTAAACTACCAAAAACAACTAGTTTTACCATATATAAAAAATAATTTTAAAACTTGATCCGGGTATGAGTTATATACAATAATTTTTTTTATTGTTTTAACTAATTGTTTTTTAAAATCAATAGGTTAAAAGCCAAATTTTGATCAAGTCAAGGCTTAGTCAACTACCTGACTTGGGTTTTTTTACCAAGTAAGTCAAGTTTTTCTTTTTTTCTATTTTATCTTCAACACGGACCGATCTAGATTTCGTGTTGACTAAATCCTAAATCAATTTACCAGGTCAATGTAAACCCCTGTTCCAAAATGTATTATTGAAAAATAAATTGTGGAAATTAAGTACAAAATAGAAATTTTAAGAATGTTAGCGAGGGTGTTACAATGATGGGTTAGTGGTTTTTGGCAAACAAGTTTGCATGCCTAATGATCCCATGCTTAAGGATGAAGTACTGAAAAAAGCTCACGAGTTCAGGTTGATAGTGCACTATGGTAATATTAAAATATACCGAGACCTTAAGGAGTACTATTGGTGGACAAATATGAATAAGAAAATTACTGAATTTGTAACAAAGTATGTGGTGGTAAGGTGAGGTAAGTTTGAGTTTTTTTTGGAGGTACAACTCCTTTAACAACCCACACCTCACTAAAAGTTATAAATACATGAGTTTTGGCCCTTTTGTTTGTGGACCCCACCAAAGAAACCCAAACTCATCTCAAACACACATTTAGGGCATGTTTAAGAGGCTGTTTATTTTTGTGGTAAAAAGTGTGGTGCGGCATAACCATAGTCAATGGCTGTTTGGAAAACAATAAAACGCTGGTTAAAAATGTGGGACCCATATAATTATTGTGGCCTAACCACAGGTTCATCAAAAGCATGTCATACCTGCTTTTCATGTTCTCCCTGACCTACTTCTCATCATCCCTTTGTTTCCATCAGCAGTTCACATTTTTTTTCCATTGACTTTTTCTCTTTTCGAAACTTGTCATTGTTTTTTGATTATCAACTTCACTTGATTAAAACGCATACAGCA
>Ga0307514_10005618_pt1 | contig 11112 bp, 12 predicted proteins | sample 16_EM_MG_FD_203088 | JGI IMG/M metagenome (GOLD analysis project Ga0307514, IMG submission 203088) | Populus trichocarpa ectomycorrhiza microbial communities from riparian zone in the Pacific Northwest, United States - 16_EM | ecosystem: Host-associated > Plants > Roots > Unclassified | place... | reverse complement strand
CCGGCCATTTTTTCCAACCCCGATGACATCGAAAGCTACGGCATCGCCTACGGCATGGGCCTGACCGCCGAGAAGGTGGCCCAGCAGTGGAAGGTGAGCCGCGACGCGCAGGACGAGTTCGCCTACCAGTCGCACATGAAGGCGCTGGCCGCGATGAAGGCTGGTGAATTCACCGGCGAGATCACGCCGGTCGAAGTGGAGGAGCGTTCGCTCGACCTCGACTCGGCCGATGTCGGCATCAAGACCCGCACCGTGAGCCTCGACGAAGGCGCGCGGCCCGACACCAGCGTCGAAGGCCTGGGCAAGCTCAAGACGGTGTTTTCCGCGCGCGGCTCGGTCACGGCGGGCAACAGCTCGCAGACCTCGGACGGTGCAGGCGCGCTGATCCTGGCCAGCGAAGCGGCGGTGAAACGCTTCGGCCTGAAACCACTGGCGCGTTTCGTGAGTTACGCCAGCCGGGGCGTGCCGCCGCACATCATGGGCATCGGCCCGATCGAGGCGATTCCGGCGGCGCTGCGCTACGCGGGCCTGCCGCAGGACGCGATCGACTGGATCGAGCTCAACGAAGCCTTCGCCGCGCAGTCGCTGGCCGTGATGCGCACGCTCGGGCTGGACCCGGCCAAGGTCAACCCGATGGGCGGCGCCATCGCCCTCGGCCATCCGCTGGGCGCCACCGGGGCGATCCGCTCGGCTACCGTGGTACATGCGCTGCAGCGCAAGAACCTGAAGTACGGCATGGTCACCATGTGTGTCGGCATGGGGCAGGGCGCCGCGGGTATTTTCGAACGGGTTTGATGCCCGGCGCCAAGCCCGCGCCTTTCTTCTTTCCTACCAGGAGGCAGCCGACATGCAACGGATCGAATTGCAGCACCAGGACGTGGTCCTTGCACTGCGGGTGTATGAGCCCGAAGGCGGCGGCGTGCCGCTCGCCAACCTGGTGCTCGGTGGCGCCATGGGCGTGAAGCAAGACTTCTATGCCCCCTTCGCCGAGTGGTTGGCCCAGCAGGGCTACCGCGTCACGAGCTTCGACTACCGGGGCATGGGTGACTCCCGCCGGCCGCCGCAACGCCGTTCGCTCAGGGGCTTCGAGGCCAATCTATTCGATTGGGCCAACGACTACGAAGCCGTGGTGGGGCATGCCCGCGCGGCCTGCCCTGCGGCGGCGCTGTACCTGCTGGGGCACAGCCTGGGTGCGCAACTGCCAGGCCTGTTTCAGCGGCCCGAACAGATCAGCGGCCTGCTCAGCCTGGCGTCGGGCAGTGGCTACTGGCGCGAGAATGCGCCGCGGCTCAGGCGTGCGGTGCCGTATTTCTGGTGGCTGCTGGTGCCGCTGGCCACGCGGCTGTGGGGCTACTTCCCCGGCCGCCGGCTGCGCAAGGTGGGCGATCTACCGGCCGGCGTGATGCTGCAGTGGCGCCGCTGGTGCCTGAACCCGCGCTACAGCGTGGGCGCCGAAGGAGCCGAGACGACCCAGCGCTACGGGCAGGTGCGCTTTCCGGTGCTGGCCCTGTCGATCGCCGACGATGAGCTGATGACCTTGCGCGGTACGCAGAGCCTGATGAGCCTGTACCCGAATGCGCCCAGGCGCATCGAAGTGGTGGCGCCAGCCGACGTGCAGGCCCGCCGCATCGGGCACTTTGGCTGGTTTCGCGACAGCTTCAAACCCACGCTGTGGCCGCGCACCATCGTCAGCCTGGGCGCCCTGGCCAGCCTGCGGCCGGCTGGCGGTGTCGCCCATCCGACAACCTGAATCCATGCTTGTCAACTACAAAGCTGTCTACCAAAAAGAGTGAGCGGCAGGGCTGTCCGAGCCATATTTCCTCCGCCACAATCGCCCCTCGCTATTTCCTCGCCATTCCTTCACCGCGCACCGGAGCACCACCATGAACGACATCCTGAACCACACCGAAGCCGGTGTCATGACCATCACCTTCAACCGGCTGGACAAGAAGAACTCCATCACCACCGCCATGTACGCGGAGATGGCCGACATGCTGGCGCGGGCCGCGAGCGACAGCGCCGTGCGGGTGCTGGTGTTCCAGGGCCATGAAACCATCTTCAGCGCCGGCAACGACATCGGCGACTTCCTGAACAACCGCTCGCCCAGCCTCGATACGCCGGTACTGCGTTTCCTGGCCGAACTCAGCAGCTTTCCGAAACCGATACTGGCGGCGGTCTGCGGGCCGGCCGTGGGCATCGGCACCACCATGCTGCTGCATTGCGACCTGGTGTATGCGGGCGACAACGCGGCGTTCTCCATGCCTTTCGTGAACCTGGGCCTGTGCCCCGAAGCCGCGTCGAGCCTGCTGGTGCCGCAGATGATGGGTTATCACCGTGCGGCCGAAGCCCTGCTGATGGGCGAGCCCTTCATGGCCGAGGCCGCGCTCGAAGTCGGCCTGGTCAACCGCATCGTGCCGCCCACCGAGGCCAACAGCGTGGCGCTCACGCAGGCGCGCAAACTCGCCGCCAAACCGATGACGGCCCTGATCGAAACCAAGCGCCTCATGAAGAAGGGCCAGGCCGCGCAGATCACGCAGCAGATCGCGGAAGAAGCCGCGAGCTTCGGCCGCATGCTGCAGGCGCCAGCGGCGAAGGAAGCCTTCGGTGCCTTCATGGAAAAACGCAAGCCCGACTTCTCGCAGCTTTGATGGGGCCGGGGTGAGGGCGCTGATCGCTCCCAGCCCTGGTGGAACCGGCTTGCTTATGATGCGATGCTCCGCCGCTTCCACGCTTCCACGCTTCCACGCTTCCACGCATCCATTCCAGGAGTTCCCATGTCCTACATGCTGCTGATCCTCGAACCGCCCGGCCAGCGTGCCGAACGCACCGAAGCCGAAGGCCATGCCGTCTACGACCGCATGCTCGGCTTCGCGGCCGAGCTCAAGGCCCGCGGTGTGCTGAAGGCGGCCGAGTCGCTGCGCACCGACACCGATGGCGTGCGCATCCGCACCGGCCCCGGCCGCAGCCAGACGCTGGACGGCCCGTTCACCGAAGCCAAGGAAATGATCGGCGGTTTCTTCCTGCTCGACTGCGCCACGCGCGAAGAAGCCATCGCCATTGCGCGGCAATGCCCGGCCGCCGAATGGGCCACGGTCGAGGTGCGTTCGCTCGGCCCCTGTTTCACGTAGATCGAAAACACGTCTCAAGGGTTTTCACTGAGCCAGGGCTTGTCGATTTCGCCCGGTCTTCTTCGTCGCGGGAGTACAAGCTGAAAAACTTCGGCTGAAACCCAGGAGAAGCCATCATGCGATTCATGATCATCGTTCGGTCCATACCGGAATTCGAGGCCGAGCCCACGCCGGTGCCCGACGAAAAACTGTTCGCCGAAATGGCCAGCTACCACGAGGCGCTGGCCAAGGCCGGGGTGCTGCTCGACGCCGCCGGCCTGCAGCCCAGCCGCAAGGGCTGGCGCGTGCGCTACGACGCCCGGGGCCGCAGCGTTACCGACGGTCCGTTCACCGAGACCAAGGAGCTCATTGCCGGCTACACCCTGATCCAGGTGCGCTCACGCGAGGAAGCCATGGAGTGGAGCCGACGCTTCCCCAACCCCGTGGGCGAAGGCCAACCCGCCGAGATCGAAGTGCGCCAGCTCTACGAGATGGACGACTTTCCGCAGATCGACAGCGCCCGCTGAAACCACCATCCACCACGCACTACCCCTGACCCCAAAGGAGCCACCATGCAACGCCAGATTTTCGTCAACCTGCCCATCAAGAACATGGAGAAGTCCAAGGCCTTCTTCGCCGCGCTGGGCTTCGGCTTCAACCCGCAGTTCACCAACGACCAGGGCGCCTGCATGGTGGTGAGCGACACCATCTTCGTGATGCTTCTGGTCGAGCCCTTCTTCCAGACCTTCATCAAGAAGCCGATTGTCGACGCCACCAAGGCCACCGAAGTGTTGGTCTGCCTGTCCTGCGAAAGCCGTGCCGAAGTCGACGAATTCGTGGCCAAGGCGCGTGCCGCAGGTGGCACCGTGCCGAACGCGCCGCAGGACCACGGATTCATGTACGGCCACGGCTTCGAAGACCTCGATGGTCACATCTGGGAGCTTTGCTACATGGACATGTCCGCCATTCCGCCCACGCCCTGATGCACTCCGCCACCCACCAGGCCATCGCCGCCGTCTGGCGCATCGAGTCCGCGCGCATCGTGGCCGGTGTGGCGCATCTTGTGCGCGACATCGGCCTGGCCGAGGAACTGGCGCAGGACGCGCTGGTGGCCGCGCTCGAACATTGGCCGGCGCGCGGCGTGCCCGACAACGCGGGGGCCTGGCTCATGGCCACCGCCAAGAACCGCGCGCTCGACCACTTGCGGCGCCAGAAGGTGCTGCAGGGCAAGCTCGCGCAGATCGGCCAGGATCTCGAAGCCCAGGAGGCCTTGATCGTGCCCGATTTCGTCGATGCCCTCGATGCCGCGCGCGCCGACCAGATCGGCGACGACTTGCTGCGGCTGATCTTCACCGCCTGCCATCCGGTGCTGTCCACCGATGCGCGGGTCGCCCTCACGCTCAAGCTGCTCGGCGGCCTGAGCACCCATGAGATCGCGCGGGCCTTTTTGGTGGCCGAGCCGACGATTGCGCAGCGCATCGTGCGGGCCAAACACACGCTGAGCGAAGCGCAGGTGCCGTTCGAGCTGCCGCGTGGCGATGCCCTGGACGAGCGGTTGGACTCGGTGCTCGAAGTGGTCTACCTGGTCTTCAACGAAGGCTACACCGCCACCGCGGGTGGCGACTGGATGCGCCCCGCGCTGACCGACGAGGCGCTGCGCCTGGGCCGCATGCTGGCCGAGCTCGCGCCCGATGCGCCGGAAGTGCACGGCCTGGTGGCGCTGATGGAGCTGCAGGCCTCGCGTGCCGCGGCCCGTATCGACGGCGCCGGCCGCCCCGTGTTGTTGCTCGCGCAGGACCGCAGCCGCTGGGACCACCTGCTGATCCGCCGCGGCCTGGCTGCGCTCGCGCGTGCCGAGGCATTGGGCGGCCAGCGGGGTTCCTGTGCGCTGCAGGCGGCCATCGCGGCCTGCCACGCCCGGGCGTACAGCGCAGACCAAACCGACTGGACCCGCATCGTGGCCTTGTACGGCGTGCTGGCCGAAGTGGCGCCTTCGCCGGTGGTCGAGCTCAACCGCGCGGTGGCGGTCAGCATGGCCGACGGGCCGGCCGCGGGGCTGGCGATCATCGACCGGTTGCAGGGCGACAAGGCGCTGCAGGGCTACCAATGGCTGCCCGGCGTGCGTGGCGACCTGCTGGCCAAGCTGGGCCGCTTCGACGAGGCACGGGCCGCCTTTGAGCATGCCGCCGGGCTGGCCCGCAACGTACGCGAACGCGCGTTGCTGCTGGAGCGTGTGCGGGAGCTTGGTGCGCAAGGTGGGACACCATGAGCGCCATCGTCACCGTGGAGTTCGCCGCCAGCCTGCGCCGCCATGTGGACTGCGCGCCGCAGCAGGTGGCGCCGGGCACGCTGCGGGTGGTGCTGGAGGCCGCATTGGCGGCCGCGCCCGAACTCGCGCACTATGTTTTCGACGACCAGCGCCACATCCGCAAACACGTGGCGGTGTTCATCAACCACGACATGCTGCGCGACCGCGTGCGGCTGGACCAGCCACTGGCCGCGGGCGACAAGGTGCTCGTCATCCAGGCGCTCACCGGCGGCTGAGGTTTTCACTCTTCACTCTTCACTTCACCAAGGAGTCTTCGATGCACACATTGCTGGCAGCCACCCGCAAGGGTTTGTTCGTGGTCCGGGGGGCGGGGGCCGCCTGGCACATCGAGGCGCTGCACTTCGCGGGTGAGCCCGTGACCCAGGTGCTGGCCGACCCGCGCGACGGTGCCTGGATTGCTGCGTTGCGCATGGGGCATTTCGGCGTGAAGCTGCGCAAGAGCGGCGACCAGGGCGCCAGCTGGCAAGAAATGGCGGCACCGGCGTTCCCGCTCAAGCCCGAGAGCGGCCCCGGGGCCGATGACCCCACGCCCTGGACCGTGGACCTGATCTGGTCGCTGGCAGCGGGCGGTGCCCGCGAGCCCGGCACGCTCTGGGCGGGTTGTCTGCCGGCAGGCTTGTTCAAGTCGGAAGACGGCGGTGCCAGCTGGGCTTTGAACCAGCCGCTGTGGCACGAGCCGCGGCGCAGGCAGTGGTTCGGCGGCGGTTATGACCATGCCGGTATCCACTCGGTGCTGGTCGACCCGCGTGACGCGGCCCACCTGACGCTGGGCATCTCTTGCGGCGGCATCTGGCAGAGCTTTGACGGCGGTGCGCACTGGGCCCTTACCGCCGCCGGCATGCGGGCCGACTACCTGCCCGCCGACGACGCGGACGACCAGAACACGCAAGACCCGCACTGCCTGGTGCAGTGCGCGGCCGCGCCCGATCAGCTGTGGGTGCAGCACCATTGCGGCATCTACCGTTCCGGCGATGGCGGGCAGCACTGGCAAGCTGTGCCCGCACCCGCGCCCTCGGGCTTCGGCTTCGCGGTGGCCTGCGATCCGCGCCATCCGCAACGTGCCTGGTTCGTGCCGGCCCAGGCCGACATCTGCCGCATCCCGGTGGACGGCCGCATGGTGGTGACCCGCACCGACGACGGTGGCGCAAGCTTCCAGGCTTTCGGCCAGGGCCTGCCATCCGGCCATGCCTACCACCTGGTCTACCGGCATGCGCTCGACGTGAGCGGTGACGGCCAGACCCTGGCCATGGCCTCCACCACCGGTGGCTTGTGGCTCAGCACTGACGCCGGAGAACATTGGCAAATGGTTTCCAACGATCTGCCTCCGGTCGCGGCCCTGCGCTTCTCTGCGTGATCTAGGCCGGCACGGCCGCAGCCCCTGGCCGGTCCCAATGCCGGTGCGCCGCGATCGCCTGGATGAAGGCTTGCGCGGTGTCGGGCGCGGCCTCGGCCGAGCCGGTGCCCAGCACCACGCCCGGATGCGCGGAGAGTTCATCCTGGCTGGCGCCGGCGGCGATGCCCAGGCTTTGCAGCAGCCGCGCACCGTCGCCGAGCGCGCACACCGGCTTGCCGTGTTTGTAGGCTTCCAGCACGTAATGCACGGCGTCGCCAATGCCTGCGAGCGTGGTGGCACTGCCGGCGCCGCCGGCCACCAGCACCGCATCGAACATCACCGATGGGGTGTTCACCAAGGTGTGGTCCACCGGTATCTGTCGCCCGGTGGCCGTGGCGACCTGGCCCAGCTGGGGGGCGACGATGCGGGTGATGGCCCCCGCGTCCTTCAGCGCCTGCAGCACCGGGCGCAGCCCGAGCATCTCCACCCCGTCGGCCACCAGCACCGCGACCTTGCGCGTCGGAATGCCCTTGCCCGGTGGGCGCTGCATGCTGAGCGCTGCCGACTCTTCGATCGGCAGCGGGAGGCGCACGTCGCGAAACCCGGCCCGGCCCGCGGCGGCGCGGGCGTCGGGCGCGTTGATGCCCAACGGTGCCGCCACCTTCTTGGCCAGCATCGCGTCCACGTGCGCCAGGTTGTCGACCACGCGTTGCCGGATGGCCGGCATTTCGAGCTTGGACAACTCGAAGCGGAACGCGGCCACGATGTGCTCCTTCTCGGCCGCGCTCTGGCTGTGCCAGAACAGCGCGGCCTGCGAGAAATGGTCGTCAAAAGATGGGCTGCGTCCGCGGAACTTGGGCGACGCCATCGGTTCCGGCTGCACCTGGAAGCCGTTGCTGCCGCCGTCGACGCGAAACTCCTTGCCGCCCGCGCCCAGCGTGTTGGGTTCATAAGCGGCATGGCCGCGGTCCACCGTCTGCCGGTGCATGCCGTCGCGCTGGAAATTGTGGAAGGGGCAGACACCCTTGTTGATCGGGATCTCGTGGAAGTTCGCGCCGCCCAGGCGCGAGATCTGCGTGTCGGTGTACGAGAACAGCCGGCCCTGCAGCAGCGGGTCGTTGCTGAAGTCGATGCCGGGCACCAGGTGGCCGGGGTGGAAGGCCACCTGCTCGGTCTCGGCGAAGAAGTTGTCGGGGTTGCGGTTCAGCGTGAGTTTGCCGACGATTTCCACCGGCACCATCTCCTCGGGAATCAGCTTGGTGGCGTCGAGGATGTCGAAGCCCAGGCTGTGTTCCTTGCCTTCCTCGATCAGCTGCATGCCGAGCTCCCACTCGGGGAAGTTGCCGGCCTCGATCGCTTCCCACAGATCGCGGCGGTGGAAGTCCGGGTCTTTTCCGGCGATCTTCTGCGCCTCGTCCCAGGCCAGGCTGTGCAGGCCGAGCTTGGGTTTCCAGTGGAACTTGACGAAGTGCGCCTCGCCGCGCGCGTTGATCAGGCGGAAGGTGTGCACCCCGAAGCCCTCCATCATGCGCAGGCTGCGCGGGATGGCGCGGTCGCTCATGGCCCACATCAGCATGTGGGTGGTCTCGGGCATCAGCGAGGCGAAGTCCCAGAAGGTGTCGTGCGCGCTCGCGGCCTGCGGCATCTCGTGGTGCGGCTCGGGCTTGACGGCATGGATCAGGTCGGGGAACTTCATCGCGTCCTGGATGAAGAACACCGGGATGTTGTTGCCCACCAGGTCGTAGTTGCCCTCTTGTGTGTAGAACTTCACCGCGAAGCCGCGCACGTCGCGCACGGTGTCGGCCGAGCCGCGCGAGCCGGCCACGGTGGAGAAGCGCACGAAGACCGGCGTGCGTGCATCGGGGTTTTGCAGGAAGTCGGCCCGCGTGTAGCGCGACAGCGATTTGTAGACCTGGAAGCTGCCGTGTGCCGCCGAGCCGCGCGCATGCACCACGCGCTCGGGAATGCGCTCATGGTCGAAGTGTGTGATCTTCTCGCGCAGGATGAAGTCTTCGAGCAGCGTGGGCCCGCGCGGGCCGGCCTTGAGCGAATTGTGGTTGTCCGGGATCTGCAGGCCCTGGTTGGTCGTCAGCAGGCTGGCCGCGCTGGAGGAGGCGGCGGCGGAGGAGGAGGCCATCTGCTTTTCCTTGTCGAGCGCGCCGTTTGTGGACTTGCCGCGCGGGCCGTTCTTTGAAAGAGACATGCGGTTACCTGGGGGTGAGAGAGGACCGCTCAGGACGCATCGACACAACACTCGATGGCGTTGACGATCATGACCACCGCGGCAATGCCGACGCCGCCCGCCACCATCCATACGATCCAGTCCATGGCCGTCCCCGGTTGTTAAATTGGAATGGCAGTGGCGTATCCACTGCCTCCAGCAAGCGTAGGAGCCGCACCGGCGCGGCCTCGTAGCCGGACAAGGTCAGGGTCTGTGGGACAGGCCAGGGGCTGGGGGTAGGAATTGGCTGACGGCGCAGCCGCGCAAGGGGCTCCCCGGCCGATCAGAGCAGGCTGGTGATGTCGGCCAGGCTGTCCAGGTAGCCGTCCGCGTCCACGGCCCGCACCGGTTCGCCGTGGTTGTAGCCGTAGCTCACCAGCACCACGGGACAGCCGGCGGCGCGTGCGGCTTGCGCGTCGTTGCTGGAGTCGCCGACCATCAGCGTCTGCCGCGGCGCCAGGCCGAGGGCGGCGCAGGTCTTGACCAGCGGCAGCGGGTCCGGCTTCTTGCGCTCGAACGCGTCTCCACCGAAGACATGGCTGAAGAAGCCGTCCAGCCCCTTGGCGGCCAGCAGCGGCCGGGCGAAGTCGGTCGGCTTGTTGGTGAGGCAGGCCAGCTTCCAGCCGCGCTGCCGCAGTGCCACCAGGCCTTCGAACACGCCCGGATACACCTTGGAGAACTGCCCGTTGACGACCAGGTAATGCCGCTGGTAACTGGCCCAGGCGGCCTCGTACAGCATCTTCGCTCGCATCTCTGCATCTGCATCCGCATCCGCGATTTCAGCCCGCATGAGCACGTGGCGCAGCACCGAGTGGATCAGATGCTCCGAGCCCTTGCCGACCATGGCTTCGACGTGTTGCGGCGCGATCTGCGGCAGCGACAGATCCTGCAGCATCAGGTTCAGCGCCGCGGAGAAGTCCCCCAGGGTGTCGACCATGGTGCCGTCGAGGTCGATGATCGCGGCTCGTAAGGGGGGCTGGTTTGAATTAATAGAGTCCACAACAACTTAATAGAGTTCCAAAAAAATCGGAGTCTACAGGCGAGATAAAAATAATAGAGTGTGAAACAAGAGACACTAAGCTTGAATGCCGCTTGCCCAGTGACGAGACTTGCGCTCCAAGAATGATTGGTGGGGGGCCCCGCTCAGAGTTAGTGCTCAGCCGAAATACCGGGAAAAAAGATTCCGATCTGTCAGTGCGTATTCCGGCAAATAAAGCCAGACAATCCGATCCAAAGAAGCCACCGATTTCGGCGTCGGCTTTGCCGGTCATTCCGACTCAAAAGAGCCACCCGGACGGGGGCTCTTTTAAAAACACCGGCCGTTGGACGCAGGAACCCTTGGGTGGCTGCGCCGTTGCAATCAAATTTTGAAATTCACCAGTCCCGCTGAGATGCTTGATCGCAAGACCTGACCCTCATGCTCTCACTTTCTAGCCACAGGTCGACGCGGTAAAGCTGCGCTACTTTCGTGTCGGGGACAGGGTTCTCTTTTGAGCAGGTGCAGGGATTTTGATTTTCCCAACCACGATCAGCGCCTGCGCCGTCAGATGGTTGCGGGCATACGCTAGGACAGGCTTTACGCCCGACAACTGGTAGCCAAAGAAGGCCCGTGCCAGCGGCTCGCGGCCACGCAAGCCCAAGGGCGGCTCATTCGAGACACCCAGCGTGGCATCGTCCATCCTCACCTCGAACACTACACGATCGGTGTCCTTGAGAAAGGAGACGTCCAAATTGGCGTGGATGGTCGCCATCTCGTTGAGTTTGCGCAGCAGCAAACCTGGACCGTCCAGCCAGTCATCCTCTACAGGGCGATCAGAAATGAGAATACGTACCATTACACCATGTTTCAGTGCTTGAGCTAAAAGCAGCATTCGCATCGGCGTCAGGCGTGCCTCCACTGGTATGGTCGTGGTGATTAACACGTCGTGCTTGGCTTTCTGAAGCGCGTAGTCAACGAGTTGGTGGACTTCGAACGGTAACAGCGAGCGCACCGGATGTTAATTTCCATGCAACCCTGAGCCGGCATTTCCATCGAATCTTGACCCACCCTCTTTGCAAGCCTGGAAGGCTCACGGTGTGGATAAGTTCTTGGTTTTCTCCTTCTTGGATTGTGCCGGCAGCG
>Ga0307514_10005617_pt1 | contig 11112 bp, 7 predicted proteins | sample 16_EM_MG_FD_203088 | JGI IMG/M metagenome (GOLD analysis project Ga0307514, IMG submission 203088) | Populus trichocarpa ectomycorrhiza microbial communities from riparian zone in the Pacific Northwest, United States - 16_EM | ecosystem: Host-associated > Plants > Roots > Unclassified | place... | reverse complement strand
GAGAAATTAGACACACAAGAATTTACGTGGTTCACCCAATTTGGCTACGTCCACGGGCAAGTATAGAAGGATTTTACTAAGTAATGTGGGAATTACAACATCTCTCTACTAATAGGAGAACAACTGAAATCTCTCTATTACTAGGAGAAAACACCTCACTTACTATCTCACAAATACCTCACAACTTTGTGGGATTACTCTCCTTCACTCTCTCTTCTTGCTCTCTTGTTTCTCTCTTTTGGTGTGATATATATGGCAAGGATGCACTGCCTATTTATAGGCAAGCATCCTTGCCTTTGTCTTGCAAAAGACAAGAACAAGGCAAGTGGCACTAATTGGTGCTGCAAGTGGCACCGAATTGGTGCCCATTTTGTTGGCTTAGCTGCACCAATTGGTGCCAGCTAGCTTCACACATGTCTGGGTCTAACTGTCAATGGGCTTATTCTTGGGGAAAAGTCCAACATCATGGGATTAGCCTAGAGAAAGAGTCTAGCCCCTACGGGCTCAGCATAGGAGAAGAGCTCAACTCTCATGGTTACCAACCCAATACATCTTTGATCTTGCTCCTTTTGCAATCCTATAGATATATACAAAATCTCTCAAAGCCTACCATATTTTTATTTTATTAATTTATATGTAAGAGATATATATTTATTATTAACATTATTATGATAAAATAACTTTCTAGTCCTTTTTTTATATAAAAAAATAAGACTGATGACTTATAAATATCACATAAATTTTTTGAGTTTCAAGTATTTTAAGATTATTTTAAAAAATATATATATCCAAAATAAATTTAAAAAAGTTATAATTACACTAGAATTGCTGGCTAATAAGGACTCGAGCCCTGTGCTCTATCAGGTGTAGGGAAGCAATGGTCAGCGAGCTGGTACTGCAGCAGCCTGCATGTTGCGTCAGATTTTCGATCGAACCTCTACAGAAATTTGCTAATGTCCAGAGATTTATGTCAGGCAAGGCCTGTCGGTAGGGCTAGTCTGCCAACATCTTAGCCAATTCTACTTACATATAAGTGCAAGTACTGCCAGCAGTATGGTAATTAAGAGTTGTTTTTTTAATAGTATGGCCCCAATTATTATTTTTTACAAACCATCTAACTCACAAATATTTAAAAAATAGAATAAATTCATTGATTGCACTATTATTATAACAACGCAATTTATCAACAATTATTATATATACTAAAAGGAAATAATCAATAATCTTTTACTATAAAAATAGTATAATTATAAATTTTGTCAATTTATAAAATATTATTATGTTTTTTCTTTAAACTTGATATTTTTATAATTTTACACCTCACCTATTTGTTATTATTTTTTGTAATAGTTTTTTTGTTTTTTGTTTTTATTTCCTTCAATTTGTTTTTGGAAAAAATATTATTTTTTATTCTTTACGCTTGAAATATTTATCACTCTACGCTTCACCTATTTATATCATTCTTTTCGTTTTTATCTTTATTTTTTTATAATTTTTTTATCCTTTTTTTTATATATATTTTTAAAAAATTATTATACAAAAACTAAGAAAATGATATTTCACTATAGCAATGCAATATTATTTTATTTTTCTATTTTGTTAAAAATTAGCTTGAGATCTTACATGTTTTTATTAACGCATATGATCTTTATTATATTTTATTATATTTATTTTCAATTATTTTTTCAAATGTTTTATTTTTTCAAAATTCCAACCTCATTTAACCTTTTTTATTCTCTTTGATGTCTTTGTCCATGTACATGGTGGGTGCAATGAATGCTATTATTTCAATTGGTTATTATTATTTTTTCCCTCGTGGACAGACAAACGTAGTGAATTTAGTACAAGTACATACTTTATTTATGTTTGTATTAAATTCACACCTTTTCTTTTTAAGTTATGAATATCACATCAACAGAGAAATAAATGCTTTACATTATAATGATAGCTTTAAAAGTTTTCAGTGTGTGAAATTATAATGGTTGTTACATTTTAAAATAATTTTTATTTAAAAATATATTAAAATAATATTTTTTTTATTTTTTAAAAAATTATTTTTTATATTAAGATATTAAAACGATCTAAAATCATAAAAAAATTAATTTTTAAACAAAAAAATTTAAAATTTAAAAGAATACCATTTAGACCGAGAAAAGAGAGTTTGTTTTCAAGGATTAACCCGTACTAGGGATGGTTCTTTTGTGGTAGGTTTCTCAGCTATCGTAGGGTTCAAACTTCAAATGTAACCTGTTACCTGAATTATTGGCCATGAAGCATGGACTTCTCTTAGCCTGAGATTACTATGAGGCTGAATTACATCTGGGATTCTCCTCTTCCAGGAACGAGGACGCTTCTTCTAGCGGATACCATGGTCGGACTCTTTATATATATATATATATATATATATAAAGATTTATACTCATGACTAAAACTAGTTAAAATGAGTTAAGTTAGAAGTATATTTAATAAAAAATTATTCAAAATACTTTTTTAAAAGAAAAATGTAGTATAAATTAAAATTCATAAGTCAAATTAAAGTTAAAATTTTTAATTTTAATTCAAACAAAATCTTGACTCAATTTTATAACAAACTTTTGATTTAAATAAAAAATATTTCTAATCAAATATATTTATGATTTTTTTAAGTCAAAAGTAGAAAAACAACTTCAAATCAGTTTATAAAAATCATAACAAAAACAACCTTAATCTCATCTTAATGTCTTTATCTCAAATGTTATATCATGTTTTTTTTTTCACATAACTCAATTTTAGCCGAACCGCATATAGGGACAGGTAAAACACTGTAATGTGGAAACCACATTATTTGAAATCAGAGCACAAATTTGGCCTTGTACGGAACACGGTTGAAACAGTATTTTTTTAAAATTTAAATTTTTTTATTTACTAAAAATTAAATTTTTTTTATATTTTCAGATCGTTTTAATGTGCTAATCTCAAAAATAATTTTTTTAAAAAAAATATCATTTAATTCATTTCTAAGTGAAAAGCATTTTGAACCACAACCGCCACTACAATTCCAAACACGCCCATCAAGCTTTTTCCAAAGTACATATTGCTAACCATTGTAATCAACGTTTGTTTTTCCTTCATTTTATTCAAGCAATCAATTAAGTTTTTTTTTTCTTTGCTCCTTCTCTGTTTGCGTTAGACAATGTTTATTTTTGTAGTAGTACCATGTTTTAGAAAAAAATTAAATTTTTTTATTTTAAATTAATTTTTTTAATATTTTTAAATTATTTTGACATGCTGATGTTAAAAAATAAATTAATTTTAAAAAACAAAAATATTATTTTAATGTATTTCTTAAAAAAAATACTTTAAAAAACAATGGTTTCTAAAAGCCGAACACTACTTTATTTTGCCTTCAAACATATTATTCAATGACTTTTTTAAAAAAATTTGACTTTTTATTTTAAATCTTCATCAAGTATCTGTTTCCACATGTTGCAAAGGATATGGTTCAAATTTTTGAATAAGCTATTTTAATGGAAAGAGGTTGGATTTGGATTTTCTCAAGAGAATATAACCGTCATCAAAATTGGACGAGAAATATAAAATATTAAAGAGTTAAGTTATTTTCTTTTTTAATTCAGATTTAATGAATATGACCCTTTTTCAAGAAGATGAAAGGATATCAAAAACCGGACCAAAAAGCCTTTTACTCTTTAGAATGACATTTATAGCTAGCATAGCATACTAATTACAAAGTTAAATTCAGTTCAGTTTTTGGGAAGAGCAATTCTCCAAAGGCTTGAATGAATAAGGATGGTAATAGTTCCTCAGAATCATAGTTTTAAAACCCGGTCTGCCCTGACGGGTCGATCCGGAGCTGGAACTGGGCTGGGTTAAAGAAAAAACAAGTAAATAAAAAATCTGATGTGACCCGGCAGGTTGATCGGGCGACCTGGTTGACCTAGTTAAAAACCCGGTTGCAACTCGTTGACAATTTTTTTTACTAAAACATTAACGTCGTTTTGATTTTTAAAAAAAAATTAACCCGAACGACCCGGTCAAAACCTGGAACCCGAGCCTTGGATCGGGTCGGGTCTAAAAACTATCCTCAAAACTCTTAAATGAAAAGAAAAAAAATAATCAAAAAGAGCTTGGCTTGGACAATTATCTTTTTTCCACCCAAGTCAAGGAAGCTTGCAATATTCGCAAAGGAAACCAAGTATAGGAAACTAGGGCAAAAATTCTAACAAAATTAGCTCACATAAGCCAAAAAGAAAGAAAAAATTACACGAGGAAAGGACAAAAGTAGAAAGAGAGGGATGGCACTGAGATTGTTTTTACTGACTTGAATACCTATCGGTATGTGTGCAAGACAAAAGAGAATGAGTGGTCAAATCATGAAAAGTAATCCTGCACTTACGCAATGAAAATTTTCAATAATTATGTCCAAAGTAAAAAAAAATGTCATGATTATGCTATGATATGTGTAATCAAGTCCTGCTGGCTTTGTTAGCAATTGTAAATGAAAATGTAAATGTAAATGTAAATGTAAATGTAAATGCATATAGATATCGATTTATGAGTTTTTTTTTTGAACTTGCACATTAAAGAAAAAAGTTTGGTAAATTAACCTAAATAAAAAATTATTTAGGAACTTAGCATACTTGATTAAGTCGTATATAACATTTTCAACAAGAAAATTATAAATAACATGTGCGACTTGATAATTATATTTTTTATTAGTAACTCGAGAGTCGTATATGCCAATTGCGACAATCAAGTCGTACATGTTATTTGTGATACTTGTTTTCCACACTTCTCTTGTAACAACACTAACTATTAAAAATTTCTCAAATTGAAATATCTTGTTCCAAGATCAAATAGGGATATCATACGTGATCTGTATCTATAAGTAATTTATCTAGGATCTTTGAAGGTCAGAATACATCACGACTAAAAAAATCTTCAACTTTTTCTCTATGCTCCACTAAATATTTATTAAACCTAAAAATATTATGTGTATTATAGCTAATAAAGGCAAGCTATAGGCAGTTTTTAAAACATTATTAAAAATCTTTGACAAATTCATAGTCGTATTGCCATAACAATGACCACCAAAATCGAATGACTGTCCATTTTTTTCAGGTTCAACTTCTAGCCATGCTTTGGTCGCATCATCAGTCTCCACCAATCCTCATATAAATGTTAAACTCATATTTAGAAGGATTTGTACATATCTTATGCAACATTTATTTCAAGGCAATATTTTTGAATTTTTTGTTGAAGTTACTCATAAAGTGTCATGAATAATATCGATGATATCCAATAGGCTCAAGAAAAATATGTATAATGGAATTTTTAATCATCGCATGTCTATATGATATAATATACAACCTGATATAACCGTCAATCATATATCAACGAAAGCAAATCTAAAAACCAACTATAATTATTGTTTGTCTCTTTTCGACAATAGCAAAACACAACGGATAAAATTCACTATTCACATCACAAGCAATTGTAACCAACAACTTTTCCTTTTACTTACAATAAAGGTGAGTGTTGTCAATACTAATTAGAGGATGACAATATTGAAACCCATCAATTAAAGCAGTAAATGCCCAAAATTCCCTCTCAAATGTTGTCTTGTTGCCATCAACCATTTTATGATCCTAAGTGACAATTGTTCCTGGATTTTAATCTCTTATTGCTTGTAACATTCTAGGTAGGTTTTGAAATGACTCTTTATGTGTACCAAATAATTGCTCCAATATTTTCTGTTTAGCCTTCCATGCCTTCCAATAGGACACTTCATGCTCATAAACCCTCTCCATGGTATTCTTAAATCATTGCATCTTCTTCGTCTTAGCATCGTCATCTTCTTCGTCTTCCTCCTCAACCTCCACTCTATCAATGTGATGGTCATCTTCATCATCATTTAGTTTGGATTCTCCATAGTAGTATGGAGCAAATGTCATACCCAACTGAGGTTCCGTATCAACAATTTCTTGTACTGATATTTTTCTACTTGCATTACCACCTAACCTAGGTGGACTAACTGCTCGTGATGCCTGTGTGGTTCTTTAAGAGTTACTTGAAACCTAAGTCAACTCCATACTCAAAGAGTTTATTCGTCTAGGTATATTATTCAAGTAGAGCTCCAACATATTAATCTCGTTAATCCTTGCAAACCCAAACATTGAATTCACACTCCCTTCACTACATGTTAGTACACCGATATAATGAGCTTAATTAACCCTAGTTTGCAATATCCTCCGAGTAATGTCAACCTCTATTTCAAATATATTCAAGCCAAGTCAATCACATAACATTCTAGATAACTCGTTAAGGGACATGTCTAATATAGCCGTTAGGAACTCATGACTTCCTACATTATAAGTGATACCATTATCGGTATTGACAATGATACCACCATAGAAACATAATATTTCTAAATTACCAGACATTCTGTCAAACAATATAGCAAAACACAATTCTAATTTATTAATATATTGGGGGTAATCAAAGTGCATAATTTATCAATAAAACCATAACAGTAACATAATCGGCTAAAACTTAAATTCATCAAATTAATCGGTGAATCAAATTTCGCAACCATAATAAAGTTATCAATCAAAGTCATGTATTTCATATCTAGTTATCTTATTTTATATGTAATTCAGTATAATCCATAATTTAACCAAAATCAACACTAACTCTAACAAAATAGTTTTGTTAATTCACAATCAACAACAAAAAAATCATTGATTATTTCACAAAATAACCTCATTATCAACTTAAATTCTATCTAACTAACCTAATTACAAAAAAACTCTAATTTTTTTTCAAAATATCCCTAATTTAAAACCCTAACATTGTATGAAATCAAATTATAACACATTAGCATAAATTACATCAATTTGATAGACAAAAAGTGTTCAATATACCTCTACATGTAGAATGTGGATGGTGATGATGACTTGTGGTAGCTGTTTTGGCTGGAAATTGGTTGACTTGCAGTGGAGAGAGAGAGGGGGGGCTACGATATCAGGTTAAAGAAAGAGATAGAGATGGGTGATCTTGTGGTGTTTTAGGTGTGTTTCATGATGGGAGGAGAGAGAGAGAGAGGTTAGAGAAGGGAGGGGTGGATGGTTACGGGGAGAAAGAAAGAGGAGGAAAGAAAGGGAGAAAGAGGCATTGGGTATTAATTCTGAATAAAGTTGCAAATGTCACCTGCGATTTATGTGTCACAAATGTCATTTGTGAAATGAGAGTTATAGATAGTATTTGCAACTCGAGTGTTACAGCTAGCAATTATAACTCGTAAAACCATGGTATACCCCCTAATATTTTCTTCAATTACTTTGTCAAAAAATAATTTTAACTGTGCTGTAAACCAAAAAAAAACTCAGATTTATAGCCCTGAGGAGGCGGAGGCTGGGAAGATGAGGGTTATGGTTTTATGGCATATTGTCCGGGAGATACAAGGAGGTCTTAGGGTTTGGGTGCGGAAATTGAGGCCAAGAAAAGTGCTTCTGGGTTTTAAATCTCACCACTAAATGACACTATAGTCTATACTCTATACAACACACCCTCTTAACTAGTGAAAACAACAGGTCCCTTTCTGGCTCCTCTCCCCCACATCTGCCGCCTCTCTCTCTCTCTCACCCTCTCTCTTATATGCTTTGGGAATGACAACCACACATGATTTCTTATTTGCCATAAAAACAATGGTATTTTCATTATGTTAATTGCATGCATGTGACATACACATGCATTCATGGGCATATATACCATATGATAGATTACATGTAAATATAGTGCATGCATGTGACCTATAAACAAGACCAATAAATAGAAGGAAGAGAAGGATTTCCTGTGTCCTCTGCTCTCTTGTTGTATCTACTAGACCAGATAGATCACCTTTCTTACACAACTCTCTCATACTAATCAAAGAAAAAGGCAGATCCAAGGTATAGGTTAAGCTGTCAATCTATCAATCAATCATCAATCAATCAACTCAGAGATAGAGAGCAATCACCAATCAATTTTTTTTTTAAAGCACTTGAAAAGGGTTAAACACCATGTCCAGCTCTTCTTCCTTGTCTCTGGACCACCTCCCTCCCTCCGAGCAGCTCTGTTATGTCCATTGCAACATTTGTGACACTGTGCTTGCGGTATTATTATCACAAATTATTAGCTTTATTGTCTCCAATATTTATCACTCTCTTTCCCCCTTTTATTTCTACTTTCTTAGACAATTTAGGTTTCTTTCTTCTTTTTATATTCATTATGCATTTCTTTGATATGCTGGGGTTCTTGGCTTCATGATAGGTGAGTGTTCCTTGCACCAGCTTATTCAAGACAGTTACTGTTCGATGTGGTCACTGCACCAATCTCCTTCCCGTCAACATGCGTGGGTTGTTTTTGCCTTCTGCTAGTCAGTTTCCCTTGGGTCACAATCTCTACTCTCCTTCTCATAATCTCCTGGTGTGTAATGGCAAGCCTATAAGTTTCTTTAACCCCTACTTGCTATGGACTTCTGGTTTTGATTTTGTAGAATTCTCTCATGGTAATATATGCTGGTGAATAATATTTGTCAGGATGATCAGATCCCAAACCCAACTCCAAACTTCTTGATCAATCAAACCCATGTGAATGACTTTAGCGTTACAGTTCGAGGAATGGCTGATCATGAACTTCCTAGGCCACCCGTTATCCACAGACGTGAGAATCATGTTATTTTATTATTTTCCCTTCTTTTATTCTATCAAGAATCTCTCTTACAATTCGAGGTCATAAATGTTTTCTCACTCTTTTTTTTTTTGGGAGGCAAATGTTTCTCACTTCGCCAATATTCTCTTGAAAAATGAAGACCCTTTTATCATTTGATGTGAGAGATTCATGCATTTTTCCCTTCTTTATTCAATCAAGAATCTCCGTTGATAATAACTCGCTAGCACTTTAACATGTCCAATAATAGTATTCTCTTAGAGAATCAAAAAAAGATAATGGTAACAGAATCATAACCATTTGCCTTTCTGGCTCACTCGAAACAGTCTTGAAGGTCTTTTGATCTGCAGGTATTTTAAGGGAGAAAGGAACTAATTAATTTGTCACATGAATTAAAAACCAAACCCTGTCTTGCCTGCCATTTTAATCATCTGTTTTCTTTTGTGCAGGAGTCCTGATTTAGTAATAACTGTCAGGTCCTTTTTCTATTCACTTCTAAGTTCTAATAGGTAGTAAAGAACCCTAATATATATATATAGATATTCACACACACACACACACTAGAATTATCACTTCTTGAACACTGCTCGAAATTCCCTACTATACCTAAGAAATCATCATTTATAGATACAAGCTGTGTTAAGGAAATAAGTCAAGTGATTTTTATCTCTTTCAAATTGAGAGGCTTTTACCCCTCTTTCTTGCTTGATCAAACTGCTAAGTTTATTTCTTAATCTGGCGCTCTTTTCTTCTGAATTAATTTCCCCACTTTTGTTTTCCCTTTGCTCAAGCAATTAATCTAACCACAAGAAAACAAAACAATTGCTGGCTATAGTTTGGCCTTTTAGTTAGCAAAAAATATAAATAGATAGACAATATTGAGATCATAAATTAAATTAAAGCAGTATCCCGAAAAGCTAGATGCTAGTAAAGAATGATTGTACAATATTGTTGCTTCTCCTGGGAAGCTAGCAAGGAATTCTTGATGAAGAAGTGAGTGTGAGAGATCGAAATGCGAAGTGACGGTAGAAGAAGATGAGGGGGAAGAATACAAAACTTAAAAGCTAGCAAAGTGATTTTAATGTGTCTATGTTTGTGGCCTGCCTGTTTATGTCCAGCTCCAGAGAAGAGACAAAGAGTCCCCTCTGCGTACAATCGCTTCATCAAGTGAGTAATAATTATTTCAACCTCTTTGTTTTTCTCTGTTTTGTTTTGTTTTTTTTTTTTTTGCATTATTATATGTGAAGTTGCTAAATTTGAAGCAAATGTAAATATTGGACCAACAATTTGCAGGGACGAGATCCAACGAATCAAGGCTGGAAATCCAGATATAAGTCACAGAGAAGCATTCAGTGCAGCGGCTAAGAATGTAAGATCCATGAGATTTTTCTTAGGGTTTCTAGCTACTTTACCAAATTAGGGTTTTTCTTTTCCATGACAAGAAAATGAGGTTATCATTTTTTTATTTATATATGCTGTAAAAAAAACTCTATACTAGCATCAGCAAATGCAGTATGTGGGTCCTCAAGACTGATATTATCTTGTCTTATTATGTCAGTGGGCCCACTTCCCACATATTCACTTCGGTCTCATGCCCGATCAGGCCATGAAGAAGAATAACGTGCGCCAACAGGTAACCTATGCACACTCCTTGTCTGTTGCAGGCTTGCACAATGGATCTTCATCTTGCACACAGATGAATTTGTACATAAATCAAAGACACTAACGTTGCTGTCTGAATCTGGATTGGTGTAGGAAGGAGAAGATGTTCTGATCAACGATGGGTTTTTTGCTTCTTCTAATGTTGGTGTCACTACCCCTTACTAAGAAGTGGAGCTGCTACGTCCTTCTCATCTTGTTAATTTTAGCTTCTAATCTTAGTAGTTGGAGAAAGATTTTAAGGTTAAGACGTTTGTCAAGTACTTTAACTAGTCTAATTACTTCATTACCCATCTACTACAAGCTCTTCTAATTAATGTAGACATCTGATGTTCCTAGCATTGCATGTGCTTTTTAGATGTTCTATGTTTATTTTGCTTGCAGCTTTCCTCTATCTTTAACATTTTTCAAGAACTATATAACGTCTAGTTAATTCATCGAGAAATCTGATGGTCACTACTGTAAGTTTCTTGTTTTTTCTTTTTCTCTTTCTTTTCATTCTTTCACACACGCGCCTTCTAGTATTAACAGTAAATCCCCCTAGAATGTTTCCTTATTGGTCTAGATCAAGTAAATTGTCCAAGAATTTGTCGTTTAATAAGCCTGCATTTTGGTGTAGCTCTTCTAGATTAATTGATTTGTTTGTTCACTCACAAACACTAACTAGATCCTACTCTTCCATACTTCCGCTTATGATGTGTTTGGCAGATTGCAGAGGAAAAATGATAGCTATGTATAATACATTTT
>Ga0307514_10005613_pt1 | contig 11120 bp, 12 predicted proteins | sample 16_EM_MG_FD_203088 | JGI IMG/M metagenome (GOLD analysis project Ga0307514, IMG submission 203088) | Populus trichocarpa ectomycorrhiza microbial communities from riparian zone in the Pacific Northwest, United States - 16_EM | ecosystem: Host-associated > Plants > Roots > Unclassified | place... | reverse complement strand
AGCTCGCTGCGCATCGGCGCCAAGAACTCGGCTTCGCCTTGCCGATGCGAAGCGAGGCGTGGACAGGGAAAGTTGCGAAGCAACGACCGTATTGCTCTTGGGCCCCGTGGGAGGCGTCGAGGAGCGCAGGGGTTTGGGGCCGCGCGCGCAGCGCGCTTCGTGAACTGACTTCGCGCCGTTTGTCTGAACGCAGCGAGCGTAGCGAACGAAGTGAGTTTGGCGCGGGCCCCGAACACCGAACACCGCAGAGCAGTCCGGCCCGAGCCGGACCGCCTCCGTCGGGTCCCCCTTTCTTTGGTGACTTTCTTTCGGGGAAGCGAAAGTTCGCGCAGCGGGGGGTCGCTCACTTCGCGCAGCGAAGTTATGCGAACACCAAAGTTACTGCCCTGTCGGGGGCATTTCCCGACGCGGCCTCACGCAGTGAACAAGAAGTACGCGTCAGCCGGCACGGGGCTTCGATACCTCAGCCTGAACGGGTGGTGGTATGCGAACGAGGCTTCGACAGGCTCAGCCCGAACGGAGGTGGTCGAACGGTCGGTGGTGCGCGAAACGGGTGGATGTACGCGAGGCAGGCTTCGACAGCCCGAACGGAGGAACGAGGCCGCGACCTCACCCTAGACATACCGCGCCCAACTCTGCCCCCCCAGCACCCGCTCAACATCACGCGTCGCCACCGTCAAGCTCTGCATGAGGGCCGCCTGCCGCGCCTTCGTCATGCGCGCATTGACGCCTGCCACGCTGATGGCGCCCAGCACCTGGCCGAGGCTGTCCCTGAAGCTTCGGCCCACCGCCGTGACCCCCGGGGTGATGCGGTTGCGGATCAGGGAGCACCCGGTCTCGCGCGCCGCCTGCAGCGATTCGCGCAAGATGTGCTCGGGGAAGTTCCACTCCTTGGCGATGCGTTCCTGCACCTGCGCCAAGGTGGCCTGCTGCTCGTCGTCGCCCAACGCCGCAAGAATGGCCAGCCCGCCCGCCCCCAGGCCGAGCGGGCGGCGGCTGCCCACGTGCAGCGTGACGACCCTGACCGGCGTCGGCCCTTCGACCAGGTCGAGGCACACCGCCTCGATGCCGCTGCGCTGGATCAGGTAGACCGTCTCTGCGACTTCGCTCGCCAGCCGCTCGATCAAAGGCCGGCACAGGCTGCGGATGTCGAACTGATGGGTCGCCGCCAGCCCCAGCTCATAGGCCAACGGACCCAGCGCGTAGCGCTTCGAGTCTTCCATCTTCATGGCCAGGCGCTCGGCGATCAGCTGGGCGAGCAGCCGGTGGACCGTGCTGTTGGACAACCCGGTGTGGCGCGCCAATGCAGTCAGCGCCGCACCCCGCCGGCCCGCCGTGGCGAGCACGCGCAGCAGGGCGACGGAGCGCTGCAGCAACCCCGCGCCTGCTGTTTCGGCGGCATTGGCCTTCACATCATGCATTTCCATTGAATGGAAATTCTAGGCCGAAGCGCCGACCCAAGCCCAAGAATCGATGCCAATGCAAACCGCCCTGTCGGCGGACACAGGAAAGACACGGAGCGCCCTACATGAAACTCGCCAGCCTGAAGCGCGGAGGCCGCGACGGCAGCCTGATCGTCGTCAACAAGGCCCTGACCCAAGCCGTGTCGGCGCGTGAGATTGCGCCGACGCTCCAGTACGCCCTTGAGCTTTGGCCGACCGTGGCGCCTCAGCTGCAGGCCTTGCATGAGCGCCTGGAGCAAGGGGAACTCACCAACGTGTTCGACCTGGACGCCGACTCGCTGGCCAGCCCGCTGCCCCGGAGCTACCAGTTCCTGGACGGGTCGGTGTATCTCCATCACATGGAGAAGGCGCGCAAGGCGCGCGGCGCCGAGATGCCGCCGAACTACAAGACCGACCCGCTGATGTACCAGGGCCTGTCGGACCGCTTCGACGGCCCGCGCGACCCGATGCGCGTGCCCGATGAAAGCCTGGGCATCGACTACGAGGCCGAGGTCGCGGTGGTGGTCGATGACGTGCCCATGGGGACGACCGCCGACGAAGCCGCCTCCCACATCAAGCTGGTGATGCTGCTCAACGACTTCACCCTTCGCACCCTGACGCGCAGCGAGTTGCCCAAGCAGTTCGGCTTCGTGCAGGCCAAGCCCACGAGTTCGTTCTCGCCGGTTGCCGTGACGCCGGAAGAACTGGGCAGCGCCTGGGATGGGCGCAAGCTCAGCCTCCCGATCTTGTCGTTCGTCAACGGGCGCGCGATGGGTTGTGCCAACACCGGGCAAGACATGTTCTTCGACTATCCGCAGCTGATCGCCCATGCGGCACGCACGCGCTCGCTGGGCGCGGGCACCATCATCGGAGCCGGGGCCGTGTCGAACCTCGACCCGGAAGCCGGCTACGCATGCATCGCCGAAGCGCGCGCCGACGAAGAACTCCGGTACGGGCAGGCCCGCACGCCGTGGTTCAGGTTCGGCGACACGGTGCGCATCGAGATGCTGGACGGCGCGGGCCGAACGATCTTCGGCGCCATCGAGCAGCGCATCGAGAAGGCCTGACGCGACATGCTGGTCGAGCAACGCACCTACACCACGCACCCCGGCAAGGTGCGGGAGTACCTTGCGCTGTACGAGGCAGAAGGCCTCGCCGTGCAGCGCCGCATCCTCGGGCGCATGGTGGGCTACTACCGTTCCGAAATCGGTGAGCTGAACCAGGTGGTTCACCTGTGGGCCTATGCCGACCTGTCGGAGCGCGAGCAGCGCCGCGCTGCGCTGCTGGCCGACCCGCAGTTCAAGGCCTACGTACAGAAGATGCTGCCGCTGCTCGTGCACCAGGAGTCGCGGCTTCTCGTTCCCGCCCCTTTCTTCACCCCCACATGGCAGGACTGAGCCGCTGACGCTCTTCCGGCCTCCGTCACCAGGAGTAACCCACATGCTTTGCAAGAAACTGCACCACGCCGCCTACCGTTGCAAGGACGCGGACGAAACCACCCAGTTCTACACCGGGATGCTGGGCCTGAAGTTCTCCCACGCCATGGGTGAGGACCACGTGCCGTCAACAGGGAAATACAGCCCCCACGTGCACATCTTCTTCGAGCTCGAAGACGGCAGCTCCATCGCTTTCTTCGAGTGCCCCAAGGACCCGGGCGACATCAAGGACATGGTGTCCCCGGACTGGATCCAGCACTTCGCCTTCGAGGTGGAGAGCGTCGAAGTCCTGATGCGTGCCAAGGAAGATCTGCAGGCGAAGGGCTTGAACGTCGTCGGCCCGACGAACCATGACGACTTCATCACCTCGATCTACTTCTTCGACCCCTCGGGCCACCGGCTGGAGCTGACCACACGCACCTGCCGCGACCCCGCTCGGCTGCAGAGCTTCGTCGACGAGGCGCCGGAGGTTCTCGCGCTGTGGTCCGAGACCCATGACTGGTCGCAACGCGCCAAACTGTTCGGCAGCAGTTCGGGCTACCAGCGATCCTGAGCGGCAAACCCGCCGCACCGAGATGCGGCGCGACACTCTTCCAACTACAAGCACGAGACAAACCATGATCCGACGCCAGCTGCTCGCAGCCCTTCTTGCCGCCCCGTTCCTTGCCCCGCTCGTGGCTCAAGCCGCGGGCTACCCCGACCGCCCCATCACGCTGGTCCACGGGTTCAGCGCCGGCGGCAATGCAGACGTGGTCGCGCGCATCATCGCGCTGCCGCTGTCCAAGGAGCTGGGGCAGTCCGTCATCGTCGACCCCAAGGCCGGTGCGGGCGGCAACCTGGCATCGGGGCAGGTCGCCAAGGCCCCCGCCGACGGCTACACGCTCATCCTGCACACGGGCGGGCATGCGGTGTCGGCCGCGATGATGAAGAAGCAGCCTTTCGACCCCTTGGAGAGCTTCGACTGGATCTCCGTGGTCACCACCTTCCCGCTCGTGCTGGCAGTCAGCTCGGAAAGCAAGTTCAAGAACATCAAAGACGTGCTTGTTGCCGCGAAGGCCGCGCCCGGCACCATCTCGTTCAGCTCCGTGGGCATCGGCTCGACCCAGCACCTGTCGGGTGAACTGTTCCAGTCCGTCGCAGGCGTCGAGCTCATCCACATTCCCTACAAAGGAGGCGCGGCCCCGCTGCAAGATGTGCTGGGCGGGCGTGTCGACCTGATGTTCGACTCGGTGACGGTGACCCGGCCGCACATCGAGTCGGGCAGGCTGCGCGGCCTCGGCGTCACCTCGGCCACCCGCGCTCCGCAGCTGCCGAACCTGCCTCCGATCAAAGACTCGGTGCCGGGTTTCGAAGTGACGTCGTGGCTCGGTGTGGCCGCGCCGAAGGGTCTTCCGCCCGCCGTGGCGCAGCGCCTGCACGAGGCCTTGGTCAAGGTGCTGACCCAGCCGGATGTCGTCAAGCAACTCGAAGCGACCGGCGGTGTCGCCAGCCCGTCGGCCAGCGGTGCCGAGATGAAGGCTTTCGTCCAGGCGCAGATCGGCAAGTGGACCAAGGTGGTGAAGGACGCGAACATCCCCATGCAATGAGCCGTATGGGCCAACGGCGTCACCGACGTCGTTGGCCCGTGGGCATCAATCACATGGCTGAGATCAGCCCATCTGGACGAGATTGAGGGTCGGCAACGGCCCGCCCGGGAACTGCTGCAGGTGTGCGCCGCTCGCCAGCGTGCCGAGGTCCACCGGCGCGAAGCCGATGTCGCCCAGCAGCTTCTTCACCACGTCTTTGCTCTGCACGTCGTCACCGCACATGAACAGCACACGCCGGCCTCCGGCCTGGTGGGGGTCGCTGGCCAGTACCGCCGCCAACAGCGTGTTGCCGGCCTTCACGACCCGCGCTCCCGGCGCGAGCGAAGCGACGACCTGCGTCGAAGCCCGCCCGCCAAGCTCCGCCAGGCGGAAGCCCGGTTGCACCACCGGGTTGGTCGCGTCCACGAGGATGCGGCCGTTCCAGGCCGGAAGGCCTTCCAGCGCAGCAGGCACCTGCTCCCACGGCACCGCCAGGATCACGAGATCGGCAAGCGCTGCCTCCTCGCGCTTGACGGCGCGTACGCGCGGGCCGAGGGACGATGCGCGGTCGGCCAGCGCATCAGCCCCGCGGTTGTTGCTGAGCATCAGCTCGTGCCCGGTGCGCGCGATGTGCCCTGCGAAGGCGCCGCCGATGGCGCCCACTCCGATGATGCCGATCTTCATGCGCCACCCCCTTTCGAGGCGAGCAGCTGGTGTTCCCAGCGCAGGCTGGTGCCGACGTTGCCCATGTGGTCGAACAAGGTTTGCGCGAGTTCCGGTACGGTCGCTTCCCGCGCCCAGTCGCGCTGCAGCTCGGCGCCGAACACGGTCCAGGTGATGGGTACGGCACCGGCCTGCACCATGCGGGTCACGGCCATCTCGTGCGCCTCGAGGCTGACGCCGCCAGACGCGTCGGTGACGATGTAGACCTCGTAGCCCTCGCCGAGCGCATGGATGGCGGGCATGGCCAGGCAGATCTCCGTCCACAAGGCCGCCATGACGATCTTCTTGCGCCCGGTGCTCTTGACCCAGTCGACGACGCGCTTGTCTTCCCAGGTGTTGATGAAGGTCCGGTCGATGGGCTTCTGCTCCGGGAACACGGCCTGCAACGATTCGAGCAGGTAGCCGCCACGCTCTTCCACGACCGTGGTGAGCAGCGTCGGCACCTTGAAGGCCTTGGCGGTTTTGGCGAGGCCGACCACGTTGTTGATGACGGTCTGGCTGTCGTGGCTGCGCAGCCCTGCGAACTGGAACGGCTGGTGGTCGATGAGCAGCAGTACGCAGTTGTCAGGTGTGAGAAGTGCGTTCAGGCCGTTCTTGGATTGGGTCATGGGTGTTCTCCTGGTTTGGTGGTTGTGGGGCGTCGACGTGGCGATGATCGGTGCCGACATCGCGTTCGATAAGTGCCGAAACCATAGAATCAACTTCAAGCAAAACTTGAAGCTGCATCCCGGAAAAGAGCACCTCGCGATGAAGGAACTGAACAATCTGGCGTCGTTCGTGCGCAGTGCCGAAGTCGGGAGCTTCTCTGCAGCGGCGCGCCGCCTGGGCCTCACGGCAGCGGCGGTCAGCCGCAACGTGGCCCACCTCGAGAGCCAGCTCGGCCTCAGGCTGTTCCATCGGAGCACGCGGCACCTCACGCTCACCGAGTCGGGCGAGCGCTTCTATCGCGAGGCCGGCGCGGGCGTCGAGGTGCTGGAGCGCGCATTGGCCAACGTGTCGATCGCCGCGACCCAGCCAGCCGGAACCCTCAAGCTGAGCATGGCCCCGTCGTTCGGGGCCGACTACATCGTGCCGCTGCTGCCCGAGTTCGTGGCGCGCTATCCGGCGGTCGTGCCCGACCTGCACCTCGAGAATCGCCCCGTCGATCTCATCCAAGAAGGCTTCGATGCGGCCATCGGCGGCGGCTTCAGCCTTCCGTCCGGCATCGTGGCCCGGGAGCTGGCGCGAGCCCACATCGTCGCGGTGGCTTCGCCCGCGTATGTCGCGCGGGCAGGCAAGCCTCGTGTGCCGGGCGATCTGCCGAAGCACGACGGCATCGTTCTGCGCTCGCCGTCGAGCGGGCGCGTCCGCTCATGGCCGTTGACCAACCGTGCCGGCGAGAGCGCGAGTGTCGAGCTGCGGACCCGCCTGCTGATCAACGACCCGGAGTCGGCCTGCCGCTGCGCGCTTCTCGGCCTCGGCATCACCTTCCTGGCGACGATGAACGTCGTCCAGCATCTGCGCAGCGGCGCACTCGTGCGCCTGCTGCCCGACTGGTACGCCGACATCGGCCCGATCTCGCTTTACTTTTCCGGGCGGGCGCAGCTGCCGGCGAAGACGAGGGTCTTCATCGACTACATCGTCGAAGAATGCCGCCTGCGAGGGCTGGCTCAGCTGCTCTCGGGCACCTGAGCCACCGCGCTCGGCAGCGCACTTTTCTCCCGAGGCTTCGGCGGTGTTCAGGTTCGAGCGGCGGCAACCGCGCGGATCTCGACCAGGAGCGTAGAGCGCGCCAACGCGGCCACACCGAGGATCGTCCAGGCCGGAAAATCTGTCGTGATGTAGCGGTCTTTCACTTGGCGGAAGTCGGCGAGCTGCTTGTCGATGTCCACGTGATACGTGACCAGTTCGACGAGGTCGCCGAACCCGAGACCTGCTGCCTCCAGGATCACGCCCAGGCGCTTGAACGCCCAGTCGGCCTGCTCTTGCGCTGTTTCAGGAATCGTCCCGTCGGCGCGCAGCCCGATCTGGCCAGCCACGAAGACCAGGCCGCCGGCCTTCACGGCGGGCGAGTACTTGAACGTGCCGAAGACCGCTGTCGAGCCGAAGACCGGGTGGCCTTCGGGTACCTGAATGATGTGCTTGCTCATCTCAAACTGCCTTTGCTTCTGTTGCTTTCAATTTCTCCTGATGGGTGACGTGCCTCAGCCAATATCCGTTCGCCCTGAGCCTGTATTCCGATCGCCCTGAGCTTGTCGAAGGGAGGGTGCGCTGTGCACTGCGCTGGCTTCGACAGGCTCAGCCCGAACGGAGGTAAGGTGAAGCTCAGCTTTGTCACCACAGGAAGACTTTTGAGTTGCCTTTGCGACCTCTGCGTTCCCTGCGCCTTGGCGACCTCAAGACGGCCCCACGGGCACTGATGATGAGGAGTCGGAGCACATCGGGCGGTTTTTCTAACCGCCAAGGCGCCAAGAACGCAAAGGTCGCAAAGACTTTCTTGATGGGTGACGTACCTCCGCTATGCCAGCTCCGTTCGCCCTGAGGTATCGAAGGGCAGCGCAGTGCTCCATCGCCGCCCTTCGATACGCGAAGCGGACCCTGTCCTGAGCTTGTCGAAGGGTCAGGGCGAGCGGGGTTTGGCTGAATGAAGTACGTCACCAATCAAGTCAATTTTTCAATGACCCGCGGCGGGCCTGGTCCTTCTCTTGCGCTTCGAACAGCGCCTTGAAGTTGCCTTCGCCGAAACCGTCTTCGCCCCTGCGCTCGATCACCTCGAAGAACACCGGCCCGATCTGGCGTTGCGTGAAGCGTTGCAGCAGCAGGCGCCCGCCCGATTTGCCGTCGACCAGCAATCCGCGGCGCTCGAGATCGTTCACCGGCAGGCCATGGCCCGGGATGCGGCGGTCGAGCGCTTCGTAGTAGGCGTGGGCGGGCGCATCCATGAACCGGATGCCGGCGTTCTCAAACGCGTCGATGGTCTGAACCAGATCGGCGCTCAGCAGCGCGATGTGCTGGATGCCCTCGCCGCCGTAGTCGCGAATGAACTCGTCGTTCTGATTGAGCGCGCCCTCGGCGTCGTAGGCGCTTGCGGCGATCGGAATGGACAGCTTGCCGCAGGGCGCCACCATCGACCGCGCCCGCATGCCGGTGCGCTGGCCCTTCACGTCCAGGTACTGCTTCTGGACGAAACCGAAGCTGGACGCGTAGAAGTCGGCCCAGCGATCGAGGTTTTGCGGGTGGACGATGTTCGACGTGTGATCCACGGCCAGGATCATCCCGTCATGCTGCGCAGGGCCTTGCTCAGCCGCCACCGGCTCGAAGAACTCATCGAGCGAGCCTTCGACGAAGTAGACGAGGCTCTCGCCGATCCCTTCGATCGCCGGCGTGTCCACCGCGTACGCACCGCACTCCGCTTCCGAGGCGAGGAGCGCGCCGCCGCGGGTGGCCGCACGGGTGGCAGCGGCCGCGTCGTTCACACGGATGCCGATGCCTCGCACGCTGGCACGGTGGGTCTCCAGAAACCTGTTCGGCTCGGCGTTGAGGATGAACTCGGCGTCGCGCTGGCGATAGCGAAAAACCTGCTTGTGCCTGGCCCGGCCGATGAGCGTGAAGCCCAGGCGGCGAAACAATGCTCCCATGCTGTCCGGGTCGTTGGTGGTGAACTCGACGAAGGCGAAGCCATCGGTGACGACACGATCCTCGTTCGGGCTTTCAGCGGAAGCATTCATGGCGGGTGGCACCGGGGCCGGAAGCAGCGAAGGCAACGATGCTACGAACGCACGACACGGAGGTCCATGAGCCCGCGAAGGCGTTTTGGCGATCTGGCCGTGCTTGACAAGGCGAACCGGTCGTTGGCCAGCGACGCGCTCGCAGGGCCGCCGAACGGACTGGGCCAGTCCGCAACGATGAGCGGCGCGTTAGCCGCCTATGGGGCGACGTAGGCCGATCCCGCATGCCCCTCATGGGACAGCCGGAACACCGCGACGGCCTGCACCAGTTGCCGAGCCTGGCCCTTCAGGCTTTCTGCGGCAGCGGCGCTTTCTTCCACGAGCGCGGCGTTCTGCTGCGTGGCCTGGTCCATCTGGCTGACTGCGTCGCCAACCTGCTCAATGCCTGAGCTTTGCTCCACGCAGGCCGAGGTGATCTCGGCAACGATGTCGCTCACACGCTGGATCGAGCCGACGATCTCGCCCATGGTCTTGCCGGCCTGGTCCACCAGGACAGTGCCCTGCTCCACCTGCTCGACGCTGCGGCCGATCAGGGTCTTGATCTCCTTGGCAGCCTCGGCACTGCGCTGCGCCAGGCTGCGCACCTCGGAAGCCACCACCGCGAAACCGCGACCCTGCTCGCCGGCACGCGCCGCTTCCACGGCCGCGTTCAACGCCAGGATGTTCGTCTGGAAGGCAATGCCGTCGATGACGCCGATGATCTCGCCGATCTTTCGGCTGCTGTCGCTGATGCCCTGCATGGTGGAGACGACCTTGCCCACCACGTCGCCACCTCGCCCCGCCACGGCCGAGGCGCCTTGTGCCAATTGGTTGGCCTGCTTGGCGTTGTCGGCGTTGTTGCGAACCGTGGTGCCAAGCTCGTCCATCGTGGCGGCGGTCTGCTGCAGCGCGCTGGCCTGTTGCTCGGTGCGGCTTGAAAGGTCTTGGTTGCCCTGGGCGATTTGCGCGCTGGCCGTGGCCACGCTCTCGGAGTTCTGGCGCACGCTGGAAACCACCCGAGCCAGCGAAGCTTGCATTTGACTCAGCGAGGCCATGACGCTGCGGTCATCGCCCGCTTGCAAGGGCACAGGTGTGGCCAGATCGCCTGCAGTCACCCGCTGCACCAGCGCGGCCAAGTCGACCGGATCGGCTCCCAGCTGCCGCACGATGCTGCGGCTGAACAAGACGGCTGCCACCACGCCGCAGGCTGCTACTGCAAGCATCAGCGCGAGGCTGACCCAGGTGGCGTGCTTGCCGGCCACGGAGGCATCGGCCGCAACGGCAGCAGCCGTCGCGGAGGCATTTGCTGTCGCTTCGTCGAGCAGCTTTGCAGGCCCGCGGTCTATGCCGAGCACCGCTTTGTCTCCAACCGAAGCATCGAAGTCTGCTTCCTTGAAGGCTTCGAAGCCCTTTGCGTATGCCTTGCCCATGGCAACTTCTTCTTCCGCGAACCGGGTCACGAGCGACTTGCTCTCGCCATCCGGCAAAGCTGCGATCAGCTTGCGTGCATCCGCGCCGATCTCGCCTTCGATCTTCTGGAACACAGCCCAGTATTTGTCTCGCGCCTGGGGGTCCTTGCCGCGCAGCAAGGTGTTCTTCCACTCCTGCGTCTGCGTCTTGAAGCGCAAAAGAAGTCCGCTGACAGCGCGCTCCTGGTCGTTGGCCGCCTGAACTTCGTTGGCGTAGGTCAGCAGTGAACGGTTCAACGAGTAGATGCCGAACAGCGAAGCGGCGGCCATGAAGAACAGCAACCCTGCGAACGCCAGCAGAATCTTGCGGCTGAGCTTCATGGGCGGCCCTCTAGGCGTTGAGAGGATGCGCGGCAGGGCTTTCGAATCAGTGGTCATTTGTGAAGCTGTCCATCGTTGGCTTTGTGAGCGAGGTAGAAGCAGCTCAATCAGACTATCGGCCGATACACGGCGAGACTGAGCCCTATCCTCGGGCTTATTGCTCGGCGCCCCGACGAACAGCCGTGTCTCGCACAACTCAAGCCGCCTCGTCAGATCGAGTCAGCACGTCGATCAAGGCCCGCGCCGCCGCCGACAACTGCCGATGCGGCGCAAACAGCGGTCTTGCGATTGAGGGTGAAGCCCAGGAACTTGCGGTTCCAGGGCCGGTCCACCGCGCTCTTTCGTGCATTCACTGTGAGTCGCAGTGACTCTTCGATCCAGCCCATCACACTGCCCATCACGCGGCGACCGGCTCGCGCAGACGACACCATGATCTGGCGTCGAGTCACCCGGAGGAACCGCCCCTCCAGGTGCTCAC
>Ga0307514_10005612_pt1 | contig 11120 bp, 9 predicted proteins | sample 16_EM_MG_FD_203088 | JGI IMG/M metagenome (GOLD analysis project Ga0307514, IMG submission 203088) | Populus trichocarpa ectomycorrhiza microbial communities from riparian zone in the Pacific Northwest, United States - 16_EM | ecosystem: Host-associated > Plants > Roots > Unclassified | place... | reverse complement strand
CTTCCCTGAATACCGATCCGGGAAGAAAGCTCCTGCGTTTGCTTCGAGGCATCGACGATGCGTGGAAGCGCGATCGTTCAGGGCCAATGTTGGATGGTATCATGCCGCCTGGGCCCGATCCTTATGATAGGCCTGGTCCTTACAGTCCTGCTGCCAGTGCAGCAGCACCAGGAGGCCCTTCTTCCCAACAACCACCACCACCGTCAACGCCTGCCCATACCCACACAACGGTGGCATCGCCAACGTCGCTTTCGTATAATACCCAATCACGTTCGAGCTCTACGGTATCGCAATCTGAGAATAATAATAGCTCATCGGTTCAACAAGACACGGCTTTGTTGTATTCGTCTAGAGGAAATTCAAAGGGCATGTTTGTGGATTAAACTTGCTTTTCTAGTTGTGATAACTCATTGTCCTACTGCTTGATTAATCGGAATATATTTGTTGTAATTAGCCTTTTTTTATAGAGTGAATTGCAAAACTGCTGTTTTTTGTGGTAATAATAATAAATTCACAGACGGTATTTAGGTAGCCACCAGCGGAGTCCAAATTTAGCAGACGCGAGATAATTCTTTGAACGCGTATTCCTTGTCTACATCTAAGATGTCGAGCATCGAACTTATCAATCCAAAAGCCGAGAGTGTACGACGTGCAGCAGCTCTGCAGGTAACTTCATTAATGTTTTTATGAATGGTTTTGGCACCTTTGTTTTACAGGTGAATACCACCGGTGCTATGGGGCTTGCCAATGTCGTTAAAGGCAACCTGGGTTCGTATCGCTTGTTCAATATATATATATATATTTCTCTCAAAAGCTTATTTACCTGCTCTTATATAAGGTCCAAGAGGAACATTGAAAATGCTCGTCGATGGTGCCGGCCAAATCAAAATGACAAAAGATGGCAAAGTCCTGCTCTCCGAGATGCAAATCCAGAACCCTACGGCAGCCATGATCGCCCGAACAGCCGTTGCTCAAGACGACCAAGTTGGAGACGGCACGACGTCTGTTGTTTTACTTGTTGGGGAACTGTTGAAGCAGGCCGATCGTTTCATCTCAGAAGGCGTTCATCCTACTGTAATTGCAGAGGGATTCGAGCTTGCGAAAAAGGAGGCACTTGCTGTGAGCTATATTCTATTCTCGATTAGTTGACTCCTCTCTCCCTCTGAACCAATGCCAAAAAAGTTTCTTGACACCTTCAAAGTTCGAGTCAAACTTGATCGGGCAACCCTGATCAATATTGCGTACACTTCATTGTCAACAAAATTGAGTGGTGATCTCGCAAAGCAGCTTGCTGCCGATGTTGTCGATGCTGTTCTTACCATCACGCCGCGCCCTTCTGAAAAACGTCGGTTTTGCTATTTTTATTTTTATTTCCAAAGAACTACCTCCCCATTCACATATATTTTCAGAATCAGAGCCCAAAGAATTTAAGCAGCCTATTGATCTCCATATGATTGAAATAATGAAGATGCAACACCGGACAGCGTCGGAAACGCAGCTGGTTCGTGGACTTGTGCTTGATCATGGTGCTCGACATCCAGACATGCCTAAACGCGTTGAGAATGTCCATATTCTCATATTGAACGTCAGTTTGGAGTACGAAAAAACGTGGGTACCTTTTTTTTCTTCTTTTTTTTTGGGCTCGCAATTGTCATAAACTAAATGATGCCACAGAGAGGTCAATTCCGGCTTTTTCTATTCGTCTTCCGAACAAAGAGAAAAGCTTGTCGAATCAGAGCGGAAGTTTATTGACGCTAAACTCAAGAAGATTGTCGCCCTCAAAAATGTCGTATGCGATCAAGCGGTTGATTCAAAAGAGAAAAAGAAGAATTTTGTGGTCATTAATCAGAAGGGTATAGATCCTATGAGCCTTGACGTGCTTGCAAAAAACGGCATTCTGGCTCTTCGACGGGCAAAGCGGAGGAACATGGAGCGGTATCGTCAATTTGCGGGTTCAGCTTGTTACGCCCTACTAACAAGATCAACAGGCTTCAACTCACATGTGGTGGTGTTGCGCAAAACTCAGTTGATGATCTCACTCCGAATATTCTGGGCTGGGCCGGACTTGTCTATGAGCATACCCTCGGCGAAGAGAAGTACACATTCGTCGAGGAAGTGAAAGATCCCAAATCTGTCACGCTTCTCATCAAAGGCCCCAACGTTCACACCACTCAGCAAATTCAAGACGCTCTTCGCGATGGACTGCGAGCAGTGAAGAACGCTATAGAGGACGAGTGTCTGATTCCTGGTGCTGGTGCATTCGAAGTTTCTTGTTCAGCCCATTTGAGTGGCCCTGTGAAAAAGAACGCAAAGGGTCGTGTAAAGATGGGTGTCCAAGCGTTTGCGGATGCCTTGCTAGTGATTCCAAAGACACTCGCGTCGAATGGTGGTTTTGATGTTCAAGACGTAGCGGTGGCACTTCAGGTTTGTCTTATTTATATATACGCAAAACTTGTTGCTTTCAGACAGTTGATTTTACTACTACAGGACGAGGAAGCTGACGGCAACGTTGTTGGCATTGACTTGCAATCCGGAGAGCCCTTTGATCCCACTGTTGAAGGTATCTGGGACAACTATCGGGTGAAGAGGCAAATGTTACATTCCTGGTGAGACATGGTTTCGTTCCTGCTCTTGCTGGTTCCTAATGCGCTGCAGTTCTGTGATTGCGATGAATTTATTGTCGACAGACGAAATTCTGAGAGCAGGTCGTAGTTCTTTAAAACCTGATGGAGCACAATGAATCACAATGTACCGTCACCTTTACCTTATAATTGGATTGTCGGTTCTAAGCCTACAAATTGCACCCAGGCCATAAATGTTGTTTCCCCGACCTTCGTCAAGCTTTAAAAAAACTGAAAATTGAAGGTATCATATCTCCCGCCATCAAGTTCAAATTTCAATTCGGGACATACAGTTATTCTCATTAGCAATTACGTAGTTTAAGGCGTAGCGAGCACAAAAAGCAGGGGACTATGATAGCAATAATGATAAACACTGTTCATGCCTTGCAGGTCTACTAAAACGTCACGCCCAGGAAAATAAAAATAAAGTTAGTCATAACCACAATGAGTGGTTCGAGTTTCAAACGAATTCAGTGGTGTCCGATGCGTCATCCCATCCCGCGTTGATAAGGGTGGGTTTCGTCTCTGAAAAAGTAGAAAAGAATCGAATGCCTTTAGGAATACAGGGCCTGAGGACAGCAGAAGGTGATAAAATTGGATAAGATTGTCGGAAGTGAGTGTGGAATTTCTCTCCGTCAGGGGAAGGTGAGTGCATTATAATATCGTTGCCGTCTGAACGCATTGAGATGTCAGAAACCTAAGCATAAACGCGACATGAGATATTTCATCAGAAGTTTCACATTTGAACAGACAAACCTCGCCCTCAGAATTATAGGACTCATCCTCAGTCTTTCGACGAGGCAACCCACCCTTGAGAGTAGTCGCTTGCCTAAAAGAATTCCAACGACGATTCGCAAAGGCAAGTGGGGAGGGATTAATACATGACAATGGCGCCCTTGTGAACGCTGGTGACCTCGAAGCATCATTCTCGATCACGTCACCACTCTCATCTGGATCCACGACCTCAGCAACAGGAGACAAGTCATCTTCAGGCGTCAAAAGATGAGCCTCCTCCTCTTCAGATGAATCATCGACAATAGGGGCAGACCATGCTTTGAGTGCAAACTGCTGCGGATTCGGGTTGGAGAAAAGTCTTCCTGCTCGAAATCCTGAGGATCTACGTGGAAAGACGTTCTGAATTGGTGGCAAAACTTCTATGGGTTGTTCGTCTTCTCCTAATAATCTTTTCCTTGAAGCCTCATCTGGCTCTTCCAGGTCTTGATTCACGCGCTTTCGGCGGGGGGATGACCGAAGCCCATTATTTCCTCGGCTATACACAGTTGACTGCACATCCGGTGTATTGCCTTTCCTAGTAAAACGACCGTTGTTTGCCCTCGGCTGCACCTTCAAAACAAGCTTTTCGGCATCATGAGCAAGTTCCTCCACCTTGACGACCGAAGGGGTCTTCTGCGCAAGTGATGTTACATTCATCCCGCGCTTATGAACACTCGAGTAGGTGATCTTGATTATGTTTGGTTTTCGTGTAACCCTCGGCTCAATGTCCGACCTCCTTCTCTTTGAATCCCTCTCTGCTCTTGGCTGAGTTTCTGGTTGGCGCTTTTTGGATTTCTTATCGTTCTCGAGGGAAGAAGTCGAGGATGAAGCAGCGGCGGCAATGTGAGTATCGATGACGGACAAGTTCTCCTTGGTCACATTCTTCGTGTTGATGTCTGCCGAAACCGACTCTTCTTGGGGTGTAACAGACATCGCACCCGGCAGTGGTACGCGACGTGGCCAAGCCACTTCGTAAATTGCGAAGTGACGTATACACCTGCACAACTTAAGATCATGGTAATCCCACAAAATTAATGTTGACTTACCGGGGACATTCCCTCTTTGTATTCTTGTCTTTTTTCCCGATTTCTAAGCCCCAAACTACCTTCGAATCCACAGTGATCAACGGCAGCACGCTAGAGCAATTCGCACAAGTTGGTAAAGGCTTTCCATCTGAGTCTCTAAGCACTACAGGCTTTTTTGGAGCTGCCGCCTCGACTGGAGTCAAGCCTGGACGCGTTTGATGTCCACGGGGTTCATTCTCCAAGGTACCCCCTTTGCCGTCATCCTTTCCCGAGCCTTTAGCCAGCTTCACAGACGTGGAAGAGGTCCCAGGCGCGGGTGAAGCCTTAGCTTTTCCCTTTCCCTTTGCTTTTTCGGAAAGTTGAAGTAAAGAAATCGAGCGAGTAAGCCGCCTCTGAGAATTCATACTTTCACTATTAGATGCCACTTTCGCTGCTGTCAAACTAGCACTCCTTGGTGTGGGCCCTTTTGCCCTCAGCAAACGCGTGGAAATGGTTGAGCGGAACGATGTCGACCCGCTTAACGATGGAGTCGGTCCAGATGACGTGGAGGATCTCTCCAGATCGTTGAGAGAAGCAGCAGTTGAGGGAAGTCGTGTAGGTGGGTTGGAAACTGGTCCGGACAAGGAAGAGATGTCGCATTCTGCAGTTGTGAGTTCCATCTCACCATCAGCAGGAATATCCAAGGCATCTGCGAGTGGCTTTTTATTACTGTCGTTATCACCGTCGCTGTCACCGCTACTCTCCGAAGTGGGCTTGGATATCGCATAAACTCCACGCCGAGTCCGCCGTTCATTGAGATTTAGGACGGGTTGTTCCACGTCACTGCTCAAGGAGCTTGACGATGACGACGCGTCGGAATCGGAGTCAGAGTCATCATCCGACGAACTCGAATCGGAACTGGAATTATCGCGATTCGGGGTATATCCTCCTCTACCATTCTTTTCACAAGTTTCACATAGGCAGCTTTTGTTCTTCTTTCCGACTAGATTGAGTTAGATAAATATAATGACCCTGAAGCAAAGAAGTGACGTACAGTACCCATCACCATAATGCGCTGTCAACTCCTCTCCAATTGCGATTGGACGAAGTGTCCTAAAGGTGATATATCTCCCTTCCCGGAATAGTTCACAGTTATTGTTACAATCGTGCTTCAGGGGCTGCATGAGAGGGGAAATCACGGGACTCAAGGCCATGCACTTACATTGACAAATCGGGCTGGCCCTAAAAAGAGGTGATTCTTCTTCATAGACTTCGAATGAATGACACTAAAATCACGGCGGACGTCGCAATTTCTCAGGTCCGTCCGCTTAAGTTCCTTATCTTCCTCGTCGGTCAAGTTGGCCATCGAGCCCTTGAGCTCGGCAACGACAGAATGAGCAGGGATATTACGTGTGGCGAGAATGCACAGCTCGGATTTGCCAGTGCGGTGTGAGTAACGAGACGTGTGTGCAATCTCAATAGACCCTGTTGGATGGTATAATTCGAAGTATCTTGAGGCATGTCTAAGAAAGTATCTATCAAAAGGAAGGCCGGCGGAGAACATAAAGAACGCAACCCACGTGGCAAAGGCATTGACTTGCTTCTGGGTGTAGTTCTTTAGAAAATAACGTATTGAAGGGAGTCTGCGGGGCAGGGAGAATGGTCCAGCATGACAGATGCCAGAAGTTAGACGCGATCCACCCCCCGAACAGTGAAATTGTGGACGAACAATAGGAGCTCATCGACTGCATGCTTGATGGCCTTCTCCATCGGAAGTTTGCTGGTAACATACTGCATAGAGTCGCGTAAAAAAGAAAGTCGGCGCTTCAGAACGAAGGAAAGGTGAAGGGGGAAGACGAGAAACGTACGCGTCGGGTTATCCTCATAAGGTCTAACGAATTTGTTTTCGGCAGCCGTCGCGAAGAATCCATTTTGTGGACGAGAAGAGGCACCGTGCTCGTTCCCAACTTTTCAATAAGTAGATGACTGAGGAAATCGTCATCATTTGGGAGGTCATTGATATTCATGATTTTTGTAGGGCGCCAGGTAAGGACGCCGTGTGGGCGGGAGGTGGTTGGTGCTAGCGACATTGAGAAACGGAAGTGGAGGGAGACGCGAAGGTGGTGGTCAGGGAGAAAATCACGAACTGTGGCGGTAAGCGGCTAGGCGCGCTGGAGGGAAAGCTCTTATATAAGCACAGCGGCTGTTTCATGTCACAACGGTATTTGCATTCAACCTTTCGAAAAATGTACACATTTAAGATTCAACTACGATATTGTAACCTCTTACAAACCACCACGAAGGCGAAGGACTATGGCAAAAAATCAGTTTTTGACCTAGAGATACTATGCAGAGACTACATACCAAGGTGGAGCGTGGATTCCTTCTGAATATTGTAGTCTGAGAGTGTACGACCATCTTCAAGTTGTTTGCCTGCAAAAATCAAGCGCTGCTGGTCAGGAGGAATTCCCTCCTTGTCTTGAATCTTCGCCTTGACATTATCGATGGTATCAGACGACTCGACTTCCAGCGTGATGGTCTTTCCTGTGAGCGTCTTGACGAAGATCTGCATTCCTCCACGAAGGCGAAGAACAAGATGCAAAGTGGATTCCTTCTGAATGTTGTAATCAGAAAGAGTACGTCCGTCCTCAAGCTGCTTTCCGGCAAAAATGAGACGCTGCTGGTCTGGTGGAATACCTTCCTTATCCTGGATCTTCGCCTTGACATTGTCGATGGTATCAGACGATTCGACCTCCAACGTAATGGTCTTGCCTGTGAGAGTCTTCACAAATATCTGCATACCACCACGCAGGCGAAGGACAAGATGTAAGGTGGATTCCTTCTGAATGTTATAATCAGAGAGTGTGCGACCGTCTTCGAGCTGTTTTCCAGCAAAAATCAAGCGTTGCTGATCGGGCGGAATGCCCTCCTTGTCCTGGATCTTCGCCTTAACATTGTCGATCGTGTCAGAAGACTCGACCTCAAGCGTGATGGTCTTGCCAGTGAGGGTCTTCACGAAAATCTGCATGCCTCCACGGAGACGGAGCACAAGGTGCAAGGTCGACTCCTTTTGGATATTGTAGTCGGAAAGAGTGCGCCCGTCCTCGAGTTGCTTCCCAGCGAAAATGAGACGTTGTTGGTCAGGAGGTATACTTTGGTAATGAGTCATAAGCTTATCGCCAGATTGTATCCTGAAGAAAATACCTACCCCTCCTTGTCTTGAATCTTCGCTTTCACATTGTCGATGGTGTCGGAAGATTCGACTTCAAGAGTTATGGTCTTTCCGGTAAGAGTTTTCACGAAGATCTGCATGCTGTTGAACTCGGGTTAGACGTGGCACATTATGTTAACAAATCATTTACTTGACTGATCTAAGAAAGGTAGAAGAGTGAGCAGAAAGGACAAAGAGTTGTAATGTGATATACAGACCAAAATACTAGACTGATTCTGCGATGATGATGGATGAGGAAAGAGAGGAGTTGTTGTCACTCTGTGCGGCGACACACCTTATTAAGCACCGACCATCGCTTACATCAGCTCTGTGATGCGTAACGCACCCATCTTTGTCTCTACCACTGGAGCAGCCTGAGCCTTTCTGATTTTTTAAGTGGAAAAAAATCAGCCCCAAGCCGGGCTGGGATTAAGTCGAAAATTAACTTGGACACCTTTTGCGCATCTAGAACTTGTATTACTACTGCTGCCATCCCCGTTCCTTTGCAATAAAATAAGACCTTTCTGGGTCTGGTATTGTTTCCCACTTCTTGGAAATCACTCTTCAAAAAATTGCGATATAATCATGGGCTTGTGGCCGAACCTCTGGAATCGCTACGAAGTCCATATCTCCTCTTGGGAATCACTCTCAGAATAGCTGAACGAAACCCTATTAGATTCCTATGGCTCTGAGGATGTTCAAAGGCTCTCAATGTTAACCACTTTATGAGTCCGATTGCCCATATGGTCATATTAGCGGACATGTGTTACCTAGGTCCTATGCAAATCTTCATCTCCCCAGCTTTGGTCCTTGGACTTTGATCGTTACGAGCATCTGATTCTTTACACTTATCAGTTCCGTAAAACGGGCATGAGGGCCTATCTTTGGTTCTCATGTCATTCATTTCTTACGCCAATAGCTCGGGTCGTTCATTAACTAGGAATCAATGGCAGATGCCCTCTATGTCAATGATCCTCGTTAAAGTTAAGCTTCAGTCAATCTTCAAGTCAGGTGAGTAAGTAAATTCATTCCTGTTTCAACAATTAACACAGATTCATGAACAAGGCTAAAACTTTATGCTTGGTTACCGCTCCCAATGGCGTAGTCATCAATTTTCGATTTTTCTGACGTTTCCCAACGAATATTTATCAGTTGGTGGTTGGTTATGGCTCGCGATTCGGTTCATCAGTCATTCCACCTCTTCGAACCCTTAGTCGAGGTGAACGCTAGGTGGCGCCGCACTCAGCGTTCTTGCTTTCCTTGTAGGATTCTCTAGGCCGATCAAAACTAGACACCAACTATGTCCTTGGTCATGACGGCGAAACCGTGCGAGTCCAAATTTCTCCATTCGATGTGAAGACAGGCCAACCCGGGTCACAAGGACCCTTTCAACTAGGTAAGAGTTGTTCCTGGAATCTGTGGGTTTCCAACCGAGGGTGTTTGTAGTTTTGTACATCAATTATTTCACGACGCAACTCAGTTGGCGGTCTGACGACAAGGTCTATTATTTTTGTCGGCCTTTGCCTGTTCATGCGCCTAGTATTACCTATGATCCATTACTCGCCAGTTGCTGGGTACGGTTTGACTCCTGGTTTTCGGGCCTTTTCGGCTGTTGACAAGTGTTGATTGTCAGCTTGTCAGAAACTATGCGCTTCCGGCTGCCAGCCATCCAACTGCCAGCCATCTTTGCAAAGGTCTTCAAGACGAAGATTCAGGAGCCTGACCATCAAGAGGCTCTCTATGCTTTCCGGACCATTATAACGATGATCTCTTTGATACGATCAGCAAAACCAATGCCCGAAAAGCGGATAAAGAATCGCTCTCGAGAGCTGAAGATAGTGGATGCGCTGGCAGCTATCGTCATTCGGGAGCATGGAGTCGCTGCAGTTGCATCGAACCCTGACAGTGGGTCTGGAAGAATTGAGATTTTTACTTCGGTGCTTACCCAAAATCAGCGCAAACCGAATCCGAAGGCATCATCGACTGACCCATCCATTATCGATCCAACTGGCCCCGAACACCTCAAAAGTATTAAAAAACCCCGTGAGCTACTTGATGCCTTTCTTACACATGATTGGTGAGTGCAGTGCAGTCAATAACTCCGTGCTGGCTCTCATGCATGTATTGCAGGTACAAACCTGATACAGACACCTTCGAGACGCACGTATGGATGTTGGCTAAGCTCCTCGGAGGGATAGACGACCCAGTCTCCTTCCTACACTATGTAATGGCCGCATGCTATAAAAAGCTCATCATGCGACTGACCCATCGTGTTTCGAACAACTATCGCATCGCTCTGGAGAACATCCCAACTTCTGAGTTCATCGGGGGGTTACAATCTGACCCCGTCCCCAACGAGTTGCAGTTCAACAGTTCTTTCCTTAATGATTTACTTAACGTCAAACCCCTCCTCGGAATCGAAATCCCGAACTTACTGCGAAAGGCCGAAAGTCATGATCATGACTTCTACACCCGAGAAACGTGCAACGAATATCATCTGCTCTTATGCAGACTGCTCACACTCTTTTTGGACGCCCTGCATACGCTCAACACATTACGGAAAGACCATGCGGACCTGGACCAGATCCGCAAGCAGCTGGACTTAATCACACGACTTGGACTTACCCTTAGGTCAATGTGTGGGGGCACTACGATGAGAAAACACCTTCTAATCATTCAAAAATATCTTCCTGATGGGACGGCGCTTGCAAAGCAGACAGAGGTTGGTCACGACACGCCTAGGAAGGATGAGGAAGCGGATGAGGATGAGGATGAGGCAGATGTGGAATTTCGCGGTCAACTGGATGCCCGCCGTCTGCCCAGCGCATGTCATGATTGGTTGCACTTGGTGCTAATTCATTTCGATGCTACACAGCGCCTCGCCGACTACGTCAAAAGGACTACACGCTCCGAGGTCGTCATCCAGATCATATCTCAACCACCTCCAGATCGTTATCTGCTCCCCTGGAAGACGCTGCTAACCAATGAAGCCTACTTTCCGGATAACGATGACTCATTTCCTGTCGCAGATATCATCGCTTTCCTTACTTCTAATACCAAGAGTGTTGAGAGTGGCTCTAACTCCACCGACAATCCTACTAAACCCATTGTCGATACCCCTCAAATACTCTCTGCGGAGACGCTTGTGCAGCGGCTAAAGGAAATTGGCAAAATTCCTAAAGTCATTGACACTAACAACGGCCGAGAATGGAATCTGAAAGCTTTTAACGAAGCTATCGAACCCATCATCGAAACAGTGACGAAGCTCGAGTTGACCAATTGCGTATCAGTTGGTTGGGAGGACTCTGCCAAGATCATTGTTGCTGAACTCATAAAGCTTCAGGCTGTGTGGACATTCTCTCACGAGGTCGTGATTATGGAGCATACTGTACCATTTCATTCAGTTCAGCCGTCCCCTTGTCCCCCAGGCACTGGTTTTGGCCGAAATCAGTCACTGTCCCCTGTCCCCCCCAAAAAATTTGCTGGTCCGGACCATCCAAATGTATTCCG
>Ga0307514_10005611_pt1 | contig 11120 bp, 12 predicted proteins | sample 16_EM_MG_FD_203088 | JGI IMG/M metagenome (GOLD analysis project Ga0307514, IMG submission 203088) | Populus trichocarpa ectomycorrhiza microbial communities from riparian zone in the Pacific Northwest, United States - 16_EM | ecosystem: Host-associated > Plants > Roots > Unclassified | place... | reverse complement strand
AGCTGTTAATGAGATACTTAAATTTGAATGGTTTATGACAAGGTGTGTGAACCACCTTTATCTTCATAAATTCTGAAGTTGGTCTGAGATTGTTCTTCTTGTTATAGCTATACGTTTACAATATTAGGCTGCCAATAAATGACATTGGGATTATATTTAGCTTCTTGGTTTTATTTTCCTTGACATAATATTTTAAATATAAGATTATATACTTTTCTATGTTGGTCTGGTGTGGGAGACCTTCAGAGAAAACCTATATTGCATGGTAGGTCTTCATTCTTGCATGTGGCATTCTATGACACTGCATGTTTGTTTTCCTGCAGACGCTAATATCTACTTTGCAGGAATAGTACCATGATCTGCAAATTCCTAGTTTTACAGATCAAATTAGCTTTCTTGTTTGTTAATTTTCAAAAAACCCATGCACATTTTGCTGTCAATGCTTGGTAGTTTTGATCTAATAGATATTATTTTCAGTGCCTTGGCAGCATTTTACACTCGAAGCCTTGCCGACAAGATTCCAGATATAAAGCCACCTTTACTCCAGGTCATCTTTTTCCCCTGAAGCATCTTGACAATTATATCAGTCCTGAAACTTGCACTGCTGGAATTGTGCTTGAAAAGTTCCTCTTTTATCATCTGATCGTTTTTTTTAGATGAAGTCTCTGCTTTTTGAAAACAGCTTCTGGTGAGTTTTTGGCAAGATGAAAGTGAACATGTACGCATGGCTGCGCGCACTTTATTCCACTGTGCTGCTTCACGGGCTATCCCAATCCCTCTATGTGATAAAAAAGCAAATGCTAACAGAGAACTTGTGAGATCTTTGAGTGAAATTGGAGAAAATGAAGGTCAAGTTTCAAAAGTAGGTGGGACATCTACAAATGGTTTGTCATCTGATATGTCACCTGAACCACAAGCAACCTCTCTAGCTGCAGAATCTCCTGACAAGTCACTGGAAAAACAAGGAATTACTGAAGCAGAAAGATTCAAAATACTTGATTGGCTAGAATCATATGAAATGCAAGACTGGATATCGTGTGTTGGGGGGACAAGTCAAGATGCAATGACATCTCACATCATTGTTGCAGCTGCATTGGCTATGTGGTACCCTAGCCTTGTCAAACCAAGCCTTGCCACATTGGTTGCTCATCCTTTAGTAAAGTTGGTCATGGCCATGAATGAAACATACAGTTCCACTGCAGCAGAGCTTCTATCAGAAGGTATGGAGAGTACATGGAAGGCATGCATTAATTCTGAAATATCTCGCCTCATTGGGGACACATTCTTCCAGATAGAGTATGTAAGCGGTCAATCTGCCAACACAGCTGGACATCGTCCTCCTGTACCATCTTCCATTCAAGAGACTTTGGTTGGGATTCTTCTTCCAAATTTAGCTATGGCTGATATACCGGGGTTTTTAAATGTCATTGAGAGCCAAATTTGGTCCACTGCATCTGATTCACCTGTTCATCTGGTATCCCTCACAACTCTTATAAGGGTTATGCGTGGTTCTCCACGGCAGTTGTCTCAGTATCTTGATAAGGTTAGTAGGGTCAATTACATTTCGAGAAGACAATCATGTACAATAATTCAGACTATATGCTTCGTATTTTGGATCTTCATGTAACGTTTGGACAGATCTGCAGGTGGTTAGCTTCATTTTACACACTATAGATCCTGGCAACTCAATCATGCGTAAAACTTGTCTTCAAAGTTCAATGACAGCATTAAAGGAAATGGTACGGGCATTTCCTATGGTAGCCCTGAATGACACATCTACCAGATTGGCTGTTGGGGATGCAATTGGAGAGATTAATAATGCTACCATTTCAGTTTATGACATGCAAAGGTATGGGTGGTATGAGTTTTAGATTCAAAAGAATTTCTTTATTATGAGTAAGTACCCCCACCATCCTATGTTTTGGGCAACATTACGCTTTGCATCCTGGTTTTTCAAAACCTTACACTTTCCATCCTCTATTTTTCTAGCAATTTCACTTTCTACCTTCCATTAAAAATCTCTTAGTTAGAAATTTAGTTGGCTTTTGATTAGTATGCCCATCATTGAAATAACCCCTGGGAAGATGGTAAATACCTGGAATAGACAATACTTATCCAACTACCACTATATGTGTTTCGACAAAACACAATCTTTTCTTCCAAAAAAGGGAATTTATAGACATACCCGCCTTGATTTCTTCGAGCACTTGCTCAAAAATATTTGATTAAGAGTTTTCAGTGTTTGGTATTTGAGAAAGAGAGAATTGCCAATAATTGAAACTATATGGTACATATTTTAGCTTTTTAAAAAAAAACATGACATTTTTTTTTGGATTTTTAAAAATCTCTGCCAAGAAATTAGTTGGTCTTAGGGCGGAAACAATAAATTTTCAAAATCCAAGGTGCAAACTGTAATACTATCCAAAACAAAGAGTGGTTGAGGTAATTAACTCTTAATGTATTATATTTTTGGGACTTGGGGGGTGGGGTCTGCTGAACAATTCTCATGCTTATCTATGTTTGGTTTACTGAATCATGTTCATCCTAGGAGTGAAGTTTGCTAAGTCTGGATCTAAGATTTCTCATTTTCACAGATCATATGGCCCAAGGGAGGCCATGATGGCCATCACCTGACTTAAGGTCGCAGCTCTTTTGGCCTCAGTGGTTATATGATATCCTTTTCTTAGTTGGGTTTATGTGGTCAGCTAGATGGCTCATATAATAGTCACAATACAAGGTGAATGACCATGGCGATTTTCAAATAGCTGTGTGTACCATTCAATCTGCCTCCATGATTGATTACCTTGGTCCAAAGTGCCCATTGGCATAGGAACCCTTGCTCTTCTGAACTAAAGTCCACAGCCCTAGTGTTTGCTTGTCCTTATCTGTATAACTATTCCACAAAACCAGCATACTAGCATTCTTTTTCCTATTTTCTCTTTTTGGAAAGATTGTAAACTAAGTTCTACACTGATCCTACCTATCCTTTTAGCTTTTGAGATCCCGACGAGATGCAGAGTGTTCACAACTCCATGAAATTTTGGAGCTTCCATTTAGTTTCAAAGATGTCCATCAACATAATTGGCTGACCAGATTACATAGAGAAATCACTCAGTGCTTACAGTACTAATTGCTTACATTTGAATGATTAATTATACTGTCATTCGGAGAATATGAGTATTGGAGAGAGTTGTAAACTTTTGCCACTCCTGCTTTATGTATTTTTTTTTGGAATGTGCTGCTGGAGTTGTCTTTGAACTTTTCTTTGACACCTCTAGCTTGATACTTACTTTTATTTGTGGGGATACTTAGTCTATCTTTGTTTTCTAATAGTGTGACAAAAATAAAAGTCTTGGATGCAAGTGGACCTCCTGGCCTTCCAAATTTGCTGTCAGGAACATCAGAAATGGCAGTGACCACTGTAATTTCAGCTTTGAGCTTTGCCCCTGATGGAGAGGTAATTGTATTTTGTTCATAGGCCTCAAAGAGAATTTTTAATCTTGTACTAGCCAGCTAATTCTGGCTTAGACTCCGCAATCAGCACGGATTAAAAGATTTGGCTTTGAATCATGAACATATTATATAAATAACGACTCCATGTGAGTTCAGAAAGTATATATTTTGAATGAAGAACTTAAGTATATATATTTTTCTTCCACTTTATGTAAAAAAATCATTTTATTTTCAAGTCAGGCTTAGTATGCACAGATCTAATGGACATACAGAACATCTTCAGAAAAACTTTAACACCTTCAGTTATCCATGGGGTAATGGTAAAAGTATAGGCTGCAATCTTGTTGGTTACAAAGCTTATCAATGTTACCTATTTGACAAGATCCTGAGTAGTTTGGAGGTGTGGACCCTCTTAAATTATTGGTCCGATTGGTTAATGAAAGATGAAAATAACAATTTGTTGGTTGTTTGAGTGTTTTCCTGCCATTATCTGAATTTGTCATTTTACATGCAGGGGCTGGTTGCATTTTCTGAGCATGGTTTGATGATAAGATGGTGGTCCCTGGGATCTGTGTGGTGGGAGAAACTTAGTCGTAACTTGGCTCCTGTCCAGTGCACGAAAGTCATATTTGTTCCTCCATGGGAAGGATTTTCACCCAATTCTTCTAGGTCTAGCATAATAGCAAACATATTGGGGCATGATAGCCAGGTCAATATGCAGGTGATTTTCCTTATAGCTAGTCAATACGTGCAACCTCGGGTGGTTAAAAATTATATTTTTGTTGAATCGCCTTAACTTGCTTTGGTGGACGACTTTATCTTTTGTAAGATAGATTAGTGTAAACCAAAAGGATTCCTCTGTTAGCACAACTAAGAAAGACGTTATATAACTGAGGCTTCTACACTTTTGTGATGTCCTTTTTTTGTTTCCTGCAGGAGAAAGCTCGGGATTCAACTTATGCTGATAGTTTGAAAATGTTGATTCATAATCTGGACCTCTCTTACCGACTACAATGGGTCAGTGAACGTAAGGTACTTCTTTCAAGGCATGGCCAGGAGCTGGGAACTTTCCCACTGTAAGCATTACTGTCATATCTTCGCAAACATCTGATTCACTTGAAAAGGAGAGTTATTGAATGATGCACGTTCTTATGGACAAAGCTTTGAGAAGGATTTGCTATAAAATCTGCTCTGTGCCACAGTCCCGCGTCAGTTAGTCTCAAGAGTCAAGAAGGAAAGTGCTTCTGTAGATGGACAGAACAATTTAGGACTTCTTTCTCAAGAAGGAAAATGATTTTCTAGGGCTTCTTATAATGTTTCAAGCCTTTCATGCGCAGTTCTCGCTTCCCAGAATATCAACAGTTTAATTGTGGGTTGAATCTACACCCAAATAGACACTTGTTTCACTGTTTCCTAAAAGTAGGTACATATCCAGGCAAAATTTTTAACTGTTTGTTATGTAGTTATGGTGGGGTCAGAGAGTAGCAACAGGGATTAATTTTGCCGTCATTTACAAATTCAATTTTGCTTGAGGGCTTTTGTATAGGCATCTTGAAAATAGAAAACTTGGACAAAGAGAAACACTCCTGTATCACTATGACTAAAAGAATTCATTTTCAGGATTTACTTTGCCAAGAATTTTGCTGGACATAGCTTGAAGAATCCGAGTTTGACATGTTTTTGTTGGGATTAGAATTTAAGATCCATTTTTGAGATTCTAACAACTGATGAAATTTTTTTTTTCTAATTTGAGGTAGCTCGAGCATGAAAGTCTGTTATGATTTAATGAAAGTCTTAACCAAGTATTTTTATGATTTTTTCCGTAACTTAAAAATCTATTTTTTTAAGTAAAGAAATTTAAATGTATTTAAATTTAAAATATTATAATGTGATAATTTAAAATATAAAATTTAAATGGACTAAATCTTGCCCCTTTAATTTGACTAGGATCCTAATTTGACTAGGATCGCTATAATTTCACCCAAATTAAAAAAACCTTGCCCTCAAAGGCAGGGTAGGTTCTCTTTAGCTGTTCTTCTATATTTTCTCCAAGTAAGTGGTATATTTGCAGGCACGTAGACAAATTTCAGTGATATTAGCACCAATAAAAACTCGAGTATGTTGTGCACGAACTATCAAGTCAACATTCTTAGGAACACGTGGCTTCGGCCAACATGCTTTAAATATTTGAAGATGGGAAGCCTTGTCAGGAAAAGGTATATAAATCAACTGGTCTAGACACCGACCTAAGACTAGGCAACTCTGGGTTAATAATGTCTGGCATATTTGTTGTTCCAGTGATAAAAACAGTTTTCTTTGCTGCCATGCCATCCATTTCTATCAAAAGTTGATTCAAGACTCTATTCGCAGCTTCGAACATCCCTGTGGCATCCTTTTCAGGTAGGTCCTCTAAGTGTGCCCTCATGTATGACTTCACTTGAGTTTGCAAGATTGATCGATAATCAAGGACAGAAACTGACTCGAGCTTGAGTTCCAACCTCTACATTCCATTAACAAACTGCATGTTTCGGGCAATTTCTATGGAAGTTTCCACTTGATGCATTTGGTCTTCGGTTCTCCAATTACTATCTTCACCAGATTCCAAGTCACAAAACTGAGAAGTTATACCACCATAAGTATCCTCATACCTATATCGATTGACATTCGGAGTATCTGCTTCTTTTAACACATTTGATATAACATTTACCTCAAATATACTGCTAATGAACAAAGGATCATGCTCATTCTCAACAAGCTTCTCTCTCTGTTGCCTTTGAACAGAATCATAGCTTCGATGTTCAAAGAGTGAGCTAGTCTCCCTTTTCTTACCTTCTTCAAGGCAAATACCCTCAACCGCCAGCAATGCTTGGTCATAGCTTAAATGTTTGCATTTCCTCCTTCTCAAACGTCTGAAGAATTTCCATCCCCTGATGCATTCTCTATTCTTTTGCAATGATCCATGATTGTAATTGCTTCCCATTAGAAAGGCCTGCAAACATCCATGATAGCAAACTATCAACATTAGCAGGTAGAACCCCGTCTCCATTCCCAATAATGGAATCAAACTCGTCAAAGAAAAGTACACAAAGAGCTGACTGCTGTGTTTTGTCGGTTGTGATAGAACCCCTCCACATATCCAAAAAAACCAGAGCTCATATCATCAGCAGGAAATCCCATAGAAATTATATTCTCACTGGTATATGTTATATCCAATTCAAAACCTCATTCCTGATATCTTCGCTTGTTTTGAGAGACAGCATGCCGAGTTTTGACCTATAATGCCTTCACTGTATTTTTAGAAGTATTAACTAACCTCTTAGTAAGTTTTCCAAATATACCAGATTGTGAAGTTGATGAAGTTCCTTCAAGAATATCATCTGCCGCAGGCGATTTAGGAGACAAGCGCAGTCCAAACCCACTAGTAGCACGTGCAAAGGTTGATTTTCCAGCATTTGCCGTAGGCGAGTCATCTGGCGAGGAAATCAATGGTTGTGGAATTGTAATGCCATCACCATCTCCAATTCCCATGTTGTCAAGACCATTTATTGTACTACTCAGATAAATTAGTTGAGCTAACATCAGCTCATCCACATGTTAATCTTTACCTGCATCACTGAATGAAGACCAAGAATCAACCTGCTTATTGACAGGGATGTTTTTAGCTGTTGGATTAGGCTGATATTGGGTGATTTCATTGTCATTTCCTTGCTGAACTTCAGTTTGGTTACAGCTGGTGTAATCACCATCCACCACTACTTGGCCATCATTGGATAGAGGATTATCAAATGGTTTATTCTCCTGGACTCTTGAATTTTGGAACCGCCTTTCAATGGAAGCATTGGTTGTAGGTACACTGCACAGCTGCAATAGGAATTGTTCCTCTATTACTTGTGCAATTTCAGTAGCTGGGGCACCTGCTTGCTACTCACCATCACCAATCCACCAATCATTACTAGCCCTCTTTGTCCCTGTGTATGCAACAAGTCTAGACCTTCTGGATCCTCCCAGTTAAACTTGTGAAAGTCTAACTTCGCTGCCTTTTTCCCTTGAATTTTAATAAACTGATCTAACCTCTCTGACATGTTATGTAATTGTTTAGCTATTTCTTTCAAAATTTGTTGCTGTTTCATACTAGCGACCGTCTCCATTAATTGCACCTTTCGGCTTTCAAGATACATGGCTTGCCAGACTCTGATACAAATTATAACAAACATGAATTATCATGGTGATAATAATAGCAATTTTATTGAATAAAAAGGAATTGACTCACAATATCTAATTGAAAAAAATAAAAGAAAATTTCTCGGCATCGAGGCAGCTCGGGCTTTCAATGACTAAATGAAAATCGTAACTAAGTTTTTCCATGATTGTTTTTATAGCTTAGAATTTTATTTAGATAGAAAAAAAATTTAAACATGTTCAAATTTAAATTTAAAATATGTGATTTAAAATTTAAATGGAATAAAACTTGCTGAGGTGTAAATTGAAAAATTCTAATCTAACTTGGATCGCTACAGATACCAAGTGCGGTTTGCATCAATTTGTTCTTAATGCTTGCAAGAGTCAGCGGAGAATAAGAACAGAACAAGTTTATTTCTTCTTTTTTCCGGTATCCAATGGATTTAAGTGGGCAAAGCTTCTTTCCAATTTATCAAGTTTGAATGCTGAGAAATGGTTTAATCTAGATGAATGCTCAACAAAAGATTTATCGTCCCCTCGGAGGCAGCCTCGTTATTAATACAGAGAATCTCCAATTAGGGGTTTCAAGTTCAACTTCCGAGTTCAAATCCTGGGATGAATTTGGGTGCCTTTAGAGCTAGATAAGGACTGTCCTTGTTGTATAGCCCAAGAAGCAATGAGCCCAGTAAATTAAAAACAAAAAGACTTCTTTTTTTCATGAACATTTAAGCAATCATAATCGTATGATCTTTGTGATTCAACTCCTCCCTTCACAAAAACCTGTATAGCCTCTCACGCTCGTTTATGCCATTGACGAACCCACACCATTTTGACAATTACCTAACAAAATAACTTACAAGAACATTTAATAACCATCCAGATGACATATTTCTAGTAAAATGGCTCTATAAATACCATGGAGTGATCAAAATTAGACAGTCACAAAGTTATGGGGCATATTGGAGTTGTCTGGGGTCTTGTCTTGGCTAGTCAAGATTTGCGGCATATTGGAGTTGTCTGGGGTCTTGTCTTGGCTAGTCAAGATATGCTTGCCATGGAAAATGAAGAAGAATGCTTCGCGGCTACTAACTATGGAGATTCCCTTAGCAGATCAATCCTATTTTTGAAGGGCAACGTTCTGGGAAATTGCCTTCCAACCAGAGAGTAAAATGGAGGGGAAGCTCTGCTCTCTCTTATGACAAACCTGCTAATGTATGGCAAACACACTTGCCATTATTTTAAAGGGGCTAAAATGTTTTCTTTCTGAAATTAAATTTTTTGGCTGACTCGTTAAGAATGTCATACTGCTGTTTGATTTGGTAGACAAGTATGGATCTTCTTATCAATCACGATCAGTAAGGCAAAATGGTTTTTATTTTTTATCTAAAAACCCTTGAACCAGGCTTTTCAGCCACCTCTCCCATGAATGAAGTCTGAATTAGCAAATGAGGCATCGTATATTTTATTTTTAAAAAATAAAAGACAGATAATGTATGGTCTAATTTATTTTTATTTTTAAATAAAAGGGCCAATGTTGTTTCATTTACCCTAGACATAAAAAATAAATAAATAAAGAAAGCCAAAACTTCATGCTTCTTTTTCTTTTTAATAGGACAAACAACATGTTGCTTGTCTAATTCTTACAAGAATAGATCTATGGCATATTGTCTACTGTGTGACAAATGACACATTGTCTACTTGTAAAAATTAAATTTTATTAAAATAATTATTTTTTTTAATTCATGTTTTCTTATTTGAATATAACATTTTTTTTTATTCATAATTTTTTTTTAATAGAAGGTAATTGTTAAAAATTTTAATCATTCAAAATTAAAAAAATATATATTTTCTTAATCTAAACTTTATTTTGTTATTAATAAATTTATTTATTTATTTAATGAAATCATATTTTTTTAATTGGAAGCACTGTTATCATGATCTATAAAGCAAGTTTTAATAAAAACAATATTAAAAAAATATCTTAATATTTTGTATGTGAAAGTAAAGAAAAAAACTGATAAAATTATGACAATAATATATTAAAAATAAGAAAAAATTTATTCTTATTGAATAATCATGAGCACATTATTTTTTTATTTTTACATATTAGGTATATTATAATTAGAAAGGCAATTGTTAACATTAACATAAGAACCTATAATAGTATTTAAAAATGATAGCAAGATTGAACAATAATTAAAATATCATGTTAAGTAATTAATTTATAACATGTTTCAATTAAAATTTTTAAAAAATAATTTTGAAAAAAATATATAAAATAAGGTCAAGCACATGGATCTAGGAGATCATTCAGGGTGACTTCAAAGCCACAGACATGTGTGTACCCTCTTTATTTTTATTTTTATTTTTTTGTCTTAGGGTGGATGATATGTTCTAACACTTTCATTTTTAATAATAATAAAAAAAAAAACAAGTTGCTTGTTGGTTTAAATTTTGTCTTAGGGTGGATGATATGTTCTAACACTTTCATTTTTAATAATAATAATAATAGTCATGTTTTTGGTTTTTTTTTAATCAAAAAACTTATTTTCATCTGAAAATACGTGATAAACATCCTAAAAATCTTAATAAACTAATTTTCAATCTCAAAACACCCCTAAACATGTCAAAATATACGAAATTAAATTGAATAAAAAATTCTTCCTTTACTCCAATCTACTTTTTCCAGAGAGATTAAAGTTCATAAATATCTTAATAGTGTTACTCTTGTCAAGAGCAACCTATTAATATCAAGATTGATTTTTTTGTTGTTGAAATGTGATCAATTGATCACTTTCTCTCCCCTCTCCGATATTTTCAAGGGCTTTTTTTTTTTTTCAGAACTCAAGGACTACAATATAAAACAAATAAAGTTTCAAACCTAAGCGTGAAAGTCTAAAATTGAAGGGACCAAAAATATCTAAATGAAGACTATTAGCATGAAAACGATGTTTTTAACATAAAAAGGGAAAATGCCCCGTTATTTTTTTTTATTTTTTTTATTTTTGTCCTTCATTTCTTAATTATTGTTAATACTAAAAATTTAAATCTTATTTCATCAAATCAACCTCTAATTTGAATTTAAAATTTTATAAAACACCTAGAACATGAAAAGATAAAAGAAAATATCAAAAACATCACGTTAAATGGATGGATTAAATAAAAAAAACCAATAAAGTTAAGTGACTAAAATAAAAAAATAAAAGAGGCACTGTTAATTGAATTCTATGGTGGGAAGAAGGATTTGGACAAGTTTAAGAGTGATGTGGAGTAATTTGTAAGTGCATTGATTCCGAGGAGTGGTTTTGTACAGATTGAAACGACTCATTTGTAAGTCATTTGTAATTATTATTTTTTTAGTTGAATATGGGTATCCGGACCAGCTTGTGTGTACCTCGACTAATCTCACGGGCCCTGAAGTTAATGAACATGTAAGCCTCCAGTGACCATCATATAAGCAATTACAGGGCTTGAACCTAGACCATAAA
>Ga0307514_10005609_pt1 | contig 11122 bp, 7 predicted proteins | sample 16_EM_MG_FD_203088 | JGI IMG/M metagenome (GOLD analysis project Ga0307514, IMG submission 203088) | Populus trichocarpa ectomycorrhiza microbial communities from riparian zone in the Pacific Northwest, United States - 16_EM | ecosystem: Host-associated > Plants > Roots > Unclassified | place... | reverse complement strand
TGCATTTATTTCGTGTTCGTTTATGGTACACTTTCAAGAAAAACAACGATTCCGTATAGAAAGTTGTGTTGATATGTGCTTTTCTTGAAATTTTAACAGCTTCTTCAGATCCGAGGGACTAAGACAAGCACCTTCTTTTGGAGGAAGGGGGAGAGATGTTATCATCAATGGCAGCCGCAAAAGGGCCTCAAGCATGTTCAATGCTGTTCATGTTCTGGTTCTTGGTCTTGAATTCTCGCATGTTGCATGCTGACAATCAGGAACTTGAGCTTCTCTTGTCTTTCAAATCTTCCCTAAATGACCCTTTGAAGTATCTCTCAAACTGGAACCCCTCTGCCACTTTTTGCAAGTGGCAAGGTATCACTTGCACCAACTCCTCTCGCATTACTGTGATTGAGCTCTCAGGGAAAAACATCTCTGGCAAGATTTCCTCTTCAATCTTTCAGTTGCCATATATTCAAACTATTGATCTCTCAAGCAATCAGCTTTCTGGTAAACTTCCTGATGATATATTCTCTAGCTCCTCACTTAGGTTCCTCAATCTTAGCAACAATAATTTCACTGGCCCAATACCAAATGGCTCAATATTTCTCCTGGAAACATTGGATCTATCCAATAATATGCTGTCCGGGAAAATTCCTCAAGAAATAGGATCCTTTTCGAGTCTTAAATTTCTTGATCTTGGTGGCAATGTTTTGGTGGGCAAAATTCCTCTCTCAGTAACAAACTTGACGAGTTTGGAAGTCTTGACTTTGGCTTCTAACCAATTAGTTGGCCAAATTCCAAGTGAATTAGGCCAAATGAGAAGCTTGAAGTGGATTTACTTGGGCTATAACAATCTTTCTGGTGAAATTCCAATAGAACTAGGCCAGTTAACTTCTTTGAATCATCTTGATCTTGTCTACAACAATCTCACTGGACAAATCCCATCATCTCTAGGAAACCTCAGTAATCTTCAGTACCTCTTTCTCTACCAAAACATGCTTGCTGGTCCGATTCCTAAATCCATTTTTGGTCTCACGAAGTTGATTTCACTTGATCTTAGTGATAATTCTCTATCCGGTGAGATCCCAGAACTCATAATTAAGTTGAAAAATTTGGAGATTCTTCATCTTTTCTCCAACAACTTCACTGGGAAAATCCCTGTTGCTTTGAGCTCCTTGCCTCGTCTTCAAATCCTTCAACTTTGGTCTAACAAGTTGTCTGGTGAGATTCCAAAAGATCTTGGAAAGCGAAACAATCTCACTGTACTAGACCTTTCCAGCAATTCTCTCACTGGAAGAATACCAGAAGGCCTGTGCAGTTCTGGCAATCTCTTTAAGCTCATTCTCTTCTCCAATTCACTTGAAGATGAAATCCCAAAGAGTTTGAGTACTTGCAACAGCTTGCGGCGTGTACGTCTCCAAGATAACAGCTTGTCTGGTGAATTATCATCAGAATTCACCAAACTTCCACTTGTGTACTTCTTGGATATCTCTTCCAACAATCTTTCAGGCAGGATTGACTCTAGAAAATGGGAGATGCCTTCACTTCAAATGCTGAGTTTGGCAAGAAACAGTTTTTTGGGGGGCTTGCCAGACTCATTCGGCAGCGAGAATCTTGAGAATTTAGACCTGTCTCAAAATCTGTTCTCGGGTGCTATTCCACGTAAGTTTGGCAGCTTGTCAGAGCTAATGCAGCTGAGGCTAAGCAAAAACAAGATCTCTGGTGAAATCCCAGACGAGCTGTCTTCATGCGAAAAGCTTGTGAGTCTAGACCTTAGTCACAACAAGCTCAGTGGCCAAATCCCTGCTAGTTTCTCTGAAATGCCAGTTCTTGGTCTGCTTGATTTGTCACACAATGAACTATCCGGCAAAATACCAGCCAATTTGGGAAGAGTAGAATCGCTTGTTCAAGTAAACATCTCTCACAATCATTTTCATGGTAGTTTACCCTCCACAGGAGCATTTCTTGCCATAAATGCAAGTGCTATTGCCGGTAATGATCTTTGTGGCGGTGATAAGACTAGCGGCTTGCCTCCATGCAGAAGGGTCAAGAGTCCTATGTGGTGGTTTTATGTTGCATGTAGTCTTGGTGCTCTAGTGCTGCTTGCTCTTGTTGCTTTTGGATTTGTTTTCATTCGAGGGCAAAGGAATTTGGAGCTAAAAAGAGTCGAAAACGAAGACGGGACATGGGAGTTGCAATTCTTCAATTCTAAGGTATCAAAATCAATAGCAATTGATGATATTTTATTGTCCATGAAAGAAGAAAATTTGATTTCTAGAGGCAAGAAAGGAGCTTCATACAAAGGGAAGTCCATCACAAACGACATGGAATTCATCGTAAAGAAAATGAACGATGTGAACTCAATTCCGCTGTCCGAAATTTCTGAACTTGGAAAGCTCCAGCATCCAAACATTGTCAACTTATTTGGATTATGTCAGTCCAATAAGGTTGCATATGTAATATATGAGTACATCGAAGGAAAAAGTTTGAGTGAAGTTCTTCTGAACCTAAGTTGGGAACGACGGCGAAAAATTGCAATCGGGATCGCAAAAGCTCTCCGGTTCCTGCATTGTTATTGTTCGCCGAGTGTTCTTGCTGGTTACATGTCACCGGAGAAAATTATCATTGATGGAAAAGATGAGCCTCGTCTCATATTAAGCCTTCCCAGCCTGCTTTGCATCGAAACCACCAAGTGCTTCATTTCTTCAGCCTATGTCGCCCCAGGTAACTGGCCTTTTTTACTCCTTGCTACTATCTTAAGCTAGCATGGTCATACAAACATTAGGAATAAAAGAGTATTTGTCAGAATACAGTAGGTTTTATTTCTTTTTCTTTTTAACTTTTGTTGACCAATAAGAATATAGTAGTTCTAGGAATTTGATTAAATAAAAGTCCAATTATGCCTTGGCATGCTAAAAAGATTTTATGTGCAGGACATTCATGCGTCAACCTTAAATTATTAGTGTCCTGAAGCAAAACAAAATTATTAGCATTAGTTTACTAGTTTTTAAACCTAAACTACCCATAAACCCATCAGACTAATTGGATTGTTTTATGAACATTAATTGCGGCCGGGGCACGTTTAGGCGTGCTAATTAATATGATAAATGCTAGCAATTCTAGAGCTTGACAACACTAAGAAAATTGAATTTTAAGTTAAAGTTATATATTTAAGACGTTTAAATTATATATAATTTATATGATTATCTTCGATAAAAAAAAAAAAACATATATAATCAACTTCCATGTGTATGTTTCTATGCCTGCAAAACCATATATAAGACCCTTTACAGTATGAAGTTTGTGTAATCCATTGAACGTAAGCAAATGGTCTTGCTTTATGTTCATGCACGTACATCATAAACTTAAGATGCGGTTCTATTGCTTCTCTATTGCAGAAACCAGAGAAACCAAGGACATCACTGAGAAGAGTGACATGTATGGATTTGGCCTCATCCTTATCGAATTATTAACCGGAAAAGGCCCGGCAGATGCTGAATTTGGCGGGCATGAGAGCATCGTCGAGTGGGCGCGGTATTGCTACTCGGATTGTCATCTAGATATGTGGATCGATCCAATGATAAGTGGGAATGCATCGATTAATCAGAATGAGTTGATCGAAACGATGAATTTGGCTCTACAATGCACAGCTACCGAGCCCACAGCACGACCATGTGCAAATGAAGTATCCAAAACCCTAGAGTCTGCTTTAAGGAAAAGTTCTTGTGTACTAGGCCTAAAGTTTTCTTCCCTTTTTTAGTATTTTAATTATCTCCTGATTAATTTTTGCTCAGGTTTCTTTCTTCTTCTTTTTGGGATTTCTAATATGATTGTTACTCATATGTTTTGTTTGATGGTACGTATGTTTGACATTACATACTAGTACTACTGAGAGTGTAAAAATGTAGATAGTAAATGCCATGAATTATAACCTCTCTATAAAGAAAGAGTCGTTTTATTTTCTTGCCTAGGGCAACTAATAAAGTGTATATATATCCTTCCATTTCAATTATCTTCCTTTCGCTATTCACCTTCAACATCATGGCATGAAGTCCTTTATGACTAATGATTAGGACTCGACCCTCCAATGCCAATGCAGCACCGATAACCGGTTCCCGAGGATGTGATGACATTGATGACCAAAAAAGAAACTGGACAAGTAAATAATTTGGTGGACAGAATTTTAAACGAAGAAAACTAGTGCAGGAGATAAGGATTGAAGTGAAACATACCAAACTACAGGGAACTAATATATAGTTTATATAAAAAAGAATTAGATCAGCCAAGGGAAATTCTCCAATAACAATTCGATGTCACTCCATAAAGAATTGCGAGTACAATTACAAGAGAGTGGCAAAAAAACTCAAAATGGTAATTTAAACTGAGTTTCTGATGAGAATTTCTTGTACTTAATTTATTTATCCTAGTCCAAGACTTGTTTTCTTGAAACTGAAAATAACATACAGTAACTTGCATTATCGTAGTGATGGCTGAATCGCAGATGGTGATAATACTTGCATCTACCTCCAGTTCTCCTTATTTCCTACTGTAATGGTTGAATCCAAAATAGTCATAAGGATATATATATTAAAATTAAGAACGGATTAACAAAGTTAGTCTCCACAATATCTAGCAATATATAGAGATGCCCGACAATAATATCCACCCTTTTTGCAGAAGGCCTCCTACTTGGATATGCAGGCCTATATAAAATTCTTCTGAATATTCAGCTTAAAAGGGGGGAAAGAAAGAAAAACACATCTACAAATCAGAGAAAATAAATCTGCAAATGGGGAGTTTCTCGATTATAATTTAAGTATTCGTAGTTGCAAGGAATATCTTCTTCGACACTAGGACGATACGCATGATCCAGAAAGTCTCAGTGGGAATAATCCATGCTTGCTATATCTTACAGTACCAAGTAAGTGGATATCCCACTGGAAAACTCTTGTTTCTGGTTGGATGGCAAGTGGGTGGGTGGAAAGGATTGTAGAGCAACTTCCAAAACTATCCCCCGCCAGCTTCCATTTACAAGTGACCTTTAATAGTACTTGTTAGAAAAAAAAGAGCAGGTTACATGTAGAAGGGGGGTGTGGTTTTCACGATGGGGTCTCTGTTTTTGTTTTTCCTGTTTGCCCGCTTCCTTTTTGTCCTTCAAACTAGAAAGTAGCATCTAGTTTTGGACTTTACATCAATATTCTTCCATTGCTTTTCTCTTTTTATTTTGATTTTTTGTAATCTATACTATCACGATAGACCACCGGCAGGGCAGATTTTTCTTAACATAAAATAAAAAAAAAATGTTTCATGTTATACTAATATTTTTAAATAAGTAAGAAAAATATAAGATAACTAAATTTAATAAACTTGATTAATTTAATAATATGATAAAAAAAATTCAAAAATAAACAAAACAATAAAAAAAAATAGCAATAATTAACTATAAAAAACAAGTTCTCAATATTATACTCAAAATGAGAAGAAAAAAACTCGTTGGAAACTCATTGTTTCTCCACTATGGACACAGCCCCACCACCAGAAAATGCTTATTGAGATGATTTTAACACCACTGCGAAATGCTACACGACGACACCAAAAGAAGCCGAACGTGCTGCTAGAGCATTGACTTGGAAAACAAACCAAATAAAATATCATAAAGTGATAAATCTCATGCTTATATTTAATCAATTAATTTAATTTAATTCACAAAAAGATTTCTTCAAAAAAATCTAAATTTAACAAATAAAAACGACAAATAAAAAAACTCAAGATAACCTGGGTCATTTTCAGAATCAGTGGAAAATCCTATAGAAAGCAAATAAAAAAAATAACAGAGCTCAATCTCCAATTAAATAAATATTGAATGATAAAATTAAAAAAATATGATCATTAAAAAAGAAAAAAAAACCAAACAAACTCAGACGAACCTTCTAAACCTTGGTTAATCTTCCAAACTCACAACCCGTTAAATCCTAAACTCGAGCTCAATTAAGATTCTCAATTCCTAACTAGTTTAATATTGAATGATGAAACCAGAAAAAAAAATTATCGTTTTAAAACATTTTTCAAAGTAAAAAAAAATAGCAATAAAAAGAACGGTGATCAAATTTGATAAGAAAAAAAATTGACAAGGGATGAAAATATAAAAAAAAATCAATTTTAAACATTATCTCAAATTAAAAAATAGCAATCAAAAGAATGAGAACCAAATTTAACATATGAAAAAATTAAAAGAAGATAAAATTGAAAAACAAAATCTAATTTTATAAATTATTTTATATAAAACAAATAGTAATCAAAAGAACATGCACCAAATCTAAAGAAAAAATAAATCGAAGGGTTTTTTTGAAAATTTAAAGGGCTAGGCAAGGAAATTGAGGAGAAAAGAGAAAAGAATGGGGGGAAAGAAGAAAAGGCCGCTAGCACAAACTAAAAGTCTGCTGACTACATGTGTCATCCAGGGATCAAGAGGTCACCGCGACGATTCCAACACCACCCTAGAAGCCAGAGTTTGGCCACTAGGCGACGCAGTATGCACCGTATAAAAAGCACATGAACTGCCCATGCATATAACGCACACATCAACCACTTTTTTAATAATATTTGTGTTTATTAAATTATCAAATCGCTCCTAAGTAGACTTGATAATAACAAAAAAAAAAACCCAAGAAGAAAAGAAGAAAAAAGAAGTTTTGATTTTAAAAGTAATTTAGTCATTTAATTGTGTTTAAAAAGGAAAAAATACAAAAAAACCTTTAGACACCAGTTTTTTTATAAAAAATTGTTTGTAAGGGTAATCTAGTTATTTCATTGTCTACCAAAAATATTAAAAGACTAGTTTATTATCGATCAATTTAATAATAATTAATAAATGGATCCTATAAAAAAGACTATGTTACCCCTAAAACAAATTAATTGTTCTAGTTCACATTGCAATAAGTTTAGGGGTACATTGAATTATTAATTCCTTTTAAATTTTTTTAATTATTATTATGGAGGGATATCCATAAGAAATTATTTTAATATAAAAGTCTAAATTGTATGTTAAAAAATCATTTCTATTTAAAAATCTAAAAGGGATATAAAAATAATTTTATATTGTGTTTAAATTTTAACATGTTCATTTCAAGAAATCAACGATTTGGATTGTATCATATATATGTACCTATCATATTAATTCCAAAGATATAAAAACTCTTCATCAACCAAAAGCTTCATCTCTCTCTACCATCGTTTCTTATCTTTGTCTTTTCATTAATTTCTTTTCCATAAAGGGAAAGTTAAAATTTGATTTCAATTTTTTTTAATTTATTTCTTACTTTCCATTAATTGATCACTTAACTAAAATCATCGATTTCAATAAATAATATCGTTAATTAGTCGGCCTCTCACACCATTAACTGTGGATTTAATTAATTAATATGTGAGAGAATAAAATAAAATTATTTTTAAAAGCTCATTTAATAATTTAAAATTTAAAATTAAAATAACTATTCAATATTTTGAGATGAATTAACAATCAAAAGTTCAAAACTATAACTACTAATGTTATTTCATGTATAAAATAAACTCTCAAGGCCAACTCATCCAGTAACACCCAAGACACAGGTGAATTAAAAAGGAAGCTTTTTTTGGTAAGCAAAATCTGGGAACTTTTCTGGGAAAACCCAGTAATTCTCTGCATGCATGAAACATGTTCAGAAGATTGATTTCTTTGTGCTTCACTTTGAACACATTCCTAGGCAAGTATCCAAACAATAGCACATGGTTGGGCTTTTTAATTTTCCCTCACATACACCACACCCAGGAACAAATATTATTCATTTAATTTCCATAATATATAGTACTATACACCAGTCAGAGAAGAAAAGAACATGGGAAGTGAATTGTCCTGATCAGTGAGCTAGGTCAAACAGCTAGCCAACAGGAACACTAAGGGACCACTGTACTAAGAGTATGATTGGAATTACACTCATGATTGTTTTTTAAATTATTATATTTTTTAAATTCTATTAAAATAATATTTTTATTTTTTAAAATTTATTTTGAATATTAACATATTGAAATGGTCTAAATTTATTTTAAAAAATATGAAACAAAAAAAATCAATTTTTTAAAAATATTTTTTTCAATTATAAAAATAAACATAAACAGGCTCTCTAAGAATCCTGGTGGTTTAATGATATTGTTTGTCCCATTGAACTGAAAAAAGAACAAGAACTGCTACACAAGCACAAAGCTACAATCATAAAGCTGCATGTAAGGGGGGGAAAGGTTTAGGGAGGTAGAAAAGAAAGTGCCTTTATTCTTTTGGCCTCACATTTCAAGACTTCTGCCGTCTCTTGACAGACAATAGCATGGTCAAAATTGGAGATGGTCTTGTAGAACATTTCAAGTGTTACTCTCCCTTGAGAGGAACTTGAAGACCCGCTAAAATTATGCAAAAATAATCTATAGCCGTTGAGTACTGTTTGGTAGGAATTAATTTTATGATTACAAAAATATGTGTGCTTTTCTTTTCTTTCGTTTTTTAATCATCAATTGGCTTAGATGCCAGCTAATTAATAATGCAATCACATTCTATGTATAGATTCCTTGATTTTACATTATCATTGTGTCCTTGTGTTTCTAATATGAACACTGCCGATGCAGGCTTGGTGATTGCAATTACAACTATATATCTCAATCGGAGTATCTAAAGTGAATCATTGCATTTCTTCCTTCCTGGAGACTTTACCTTTTTACGACGAAAGTTTTATCTCATGCAGTGATGGCTTTGCTAGTTTAATATGCTCCGTAAACGATCGGTTGGTTATACGTGATATTATTATTTTTATGTAAATATATATTTATTATTAATAAATACTTAATTTATCTTCAATATTCATATAATATTATATTAATGAATCTAATATAATTTGATTTATAAATTTAGAGTTAAAATAAAGTTCATGAAACAAAAATGTTTTACAAAGAAAATTATAAAGTTGTTATAATTATTCGATTCTTATTGCATCAAAACATTGTTCCTAAAATGTTATTGGTCAATGCTTTCTTAAATGTTGAAAATTTATTAGAGTCATAGAAACTAGTACATATTATGTTCTTTTTTTTTATGAAAAAAAACAGTTGTTCTCATAAACTGAGGCATAAAGAATACCTAAAACTAATATATAAGTGTTTATCATAAGACATGTACATTGAAATTAACTGCATGAGAATTTCATATGAAGAGATCATTTATGTCCATGGAAAGGCTCACATGACGATTGTGTAAGTGACCCTTAGACTTGATATCACTAAGTTATCTTAAATAGAGAATGTTATGCTTTAATCTCGTTATATGTTATCTTAATTGATATAACGAAGATGAAAACATTGAATATAACATGAATTATATTATATGAAGGTATTTGAATGATTAAGAGAGGATGTATCTCCCTAGATGAATTAGAGAAAATGTTCATTTGTTCTTAAATAGTATTGATTGAGAAATCTTTGGTCAATGTGGAATGAGATTTGAAAAGAGTTTTAAATCTTATTCAAACGATCAATAACTATTATGTGGAGAGCAAATATGATTTAACATAACAAACATATTTCATGCTTTAATGTTAAATCAAAACATTATTGATGAAAGGATATTAATCATACTGAGAAACTGGTCACTAGAAGATTAAGTCACACCATTAATAACTTTTCTAATATTTGAGGGATTGTGACACGTACGTTACTAGATGATACACCTGATCTTCAAATATAAATTAATCAATTATTGAATTGATAATAAATTAAATTGTTTAATTTATTTAATTCTATGTAATTAGAATTATAATTTATATTTGGGCCAGCATATTACAAACTTAATAAGTCACACACATTAAAAGTCATTAGTCAGAAATTAAACTGAGATGATTTGATTAAGTATGATTTGATTAAAATATATTTTAGAAATTAAAGACTAGAATATAATTAATACATAGAATATATTTCTAGACCTAGAATAATCAATGATGGTATTGATTGAGTTGATTTTTAAAATTATCCTGAATTAATATATGAATATTATTCAGAGGGCAAATTGATATTTTGCCAATTTATAGGGTTTTTTAGATTTTTCTATAAATAGTAAGTTATACCTCATATTTTTGTGTGGTTGTTTGTTAAACAGAAAATCTACGTAAGTCACATAATAAAAAGCTTGCACTCTAGACATAGCAATATATCTCTCTTAAATAGGAATTCAGGAGATTTCTCACTAGTGGTTCGTGTGGATTACCGTTGGAGGCTGAACAATTGAACGATTTGTGATTTTCGACAACCCAGCCTTTAAAGAATTATTCAAAACCAAAAAAGATCGGATGGTTAGGTAATAAATCCCTAAACAACTCTAGATCTATTAAACAGGATCCTAGGGACTTTTAAATAATTTTGTTTTATTGTTTTTGTTATGTGTATGATATTCAGACACCCAACATGCTTCACATTAACGAGTAATTATAAATATTTGCTTTATATTCTTTTTTTAATAATAAAAAAAACTTAATTCTAATTAAGACCTTTTAGTGGTAAATTTGTATTCTTCATTGGTAAGAGAGGTTTCATTTCCAAATCTATAAAATTAAATAGTATGGGCTAATGTTTGAGTTAAGATTATTAAGCCATCATAAGGTGGTATTCATGACCCTATTTACTTGTTATAAGATTAAAGACTTTAATTTATTTTGTTTTAAAAATATAAAAAAGCTACTCAAAGTCAATATTGATATTGATGTAGCCAATATTAAAAAGAACGCAAGTTATAGGCCGTTATATGGAAGTTTATTCCAAATATATTATGTAGATGACCTAATGGATGTTTTTATAGACTATTAAGATAGGGTTAGGTCCAAGAGGAGAATTGATCATAAGTTTATTCCAAACGAACATAGTGATTAAAAGAGACCATTAGGGGTGATCATTTTCGGTTCAGTTCAGTTTTTATAAAAAAAAGTAACAAATCCGATTTTAAAAAAAAAACCAAAAAAAATTAATTTAATCGGTTTTTTGATTTTTTGCTCACCCCTAAAGACCATAATGTTTTATCCGACTATTATATCGGGTTTAAATTTTTATAGGAGGTTTCCGATGTCTAGTT
>Ga0307514_10005608_pt1 | contig 11123 bp, 7 predicted proteins | sample 16_EM_MG_FD_203088 | JGI IMG/M metagenome (GOLD analysis project Ga0307514, IMG submission 203088) | Populus trichocarpa ectomycorrhiza microbial communities from riparian zone in the Pacific Northwest, United States - 16_EM | ecosystem: Host-associated > Plants > Roots > Unclassified | place... | reverse complement strand
GATCGGCAGGGCCGTCGACTCCGCCCAGGTCAGTGGTGGGGTCAGGCCGCCGGTGTCGATGCCCTTCGTGGTGTTGAGCTCCTCGACCAGGGCCTTGGCCGAGATCGTCGGCAGCTTCTTGGCGGCCTCGGTGAAGACCTTGAACGCCACCCAGGCCGTCGCGTTGGCGCCGTTGGAAGTGTCGAGGCCCTCGCCCTTGGTGGCTTCGACGAAGTCCTTCCAGGCCGGGTCGGAGGTCGGCGGGTAGTAGCCGGTGATCGCGGCGCCGTTCAGCGGACTACTGGCGCCGCCGGTGCTCTCGGCGAGTTCCGGGGTGAGGTTGCCGACGACGCTGCCCAGTTCGGTCTTGGCGCCGGACTGTACGTACGACTTCACGAACAGGTCCGAGTGCGTGCCGAGGATGACGCTCACGCAGTCGGTGCCCTTGGTCGCCGCGGCGACCTGCGGGGCGAGGTCCGTGGCGGTGAGCGGCACCTTGAGGTCCTTGGGCGGCGCTCCTCCGGCGGCGGTCACGCCGAGCGCGAGGAACTTCGAGACGGTGTCGGCGGCGGCGACGTCGTACCGGACGCCGGAGATCTTCTTGCAGCCCTCGTCCACGAGTTGCTTGCCGTGTGCGGCGAACACCACGGGGGTGCCGCCGTTGACCGGGAAGGACATCGGGCTGGAGAACTCGGCCGCCGAGACGCCCGTCCCGCCGAGGTAGGGGATGCCTGCCTTCTCCAGGATCGGCATGTAGCGGTCTCCGGCGAGGCTGTACGAGCCGACGACCGCGACCACCTTCTCGGCGACCGCCTTCTGGGCGCAGTTCTCGGCCTCGTCGGCGTCGTTCTTCTCGTTGCAGGTGAGCACCTTCAGCGGACCGCCCTTGATGCCGCCGTTGTCGTTGATCCACTTCTCGTAGGCCTGGGCCGTCTGCCGGACACCGGGCTGGGCGCTGCCCTGGGTGTTCTCCGGCGCCCAGACCATCACCTTCACCGCCGCGCCCTTGAGCGAGGACGTGTCGGACGAGCTGCTGGAGGCCTCTCCCCCACATCCGGCGGCCAGTAGGGCTCCGGTCACGGCGAGACAGCTCGCTGTGGCACTTCTGCGTCGTCGTGAGTCGTTCATGGGTCCCTCCGCGGGGCTCGCGCCCGTCATGGGCGTCGTCGAGATGCCGACAGCATGGAGGGTGGCGTTTGTTTAGTGAAGTACTCTCGGCACAATTATTTAAATAAATACGCTGTCTGGTCTTGTCGGGGGATCCGGCGTTCGCTACTCATGGAGGCCTGAGAAGTAAGGCCCTGGGAGGTTCTTCACGTGGACGACATCCTGCGTTTCGCGCTGCTCGGCCTGGGGCTCGGTGCGCTCTACGCGCTCACCGCGCACGGCATCGTGCTGGTCTACCGGGGCTCCGGCGTCCTGAACTTCGCGCACGGCGCGATCGGGATGGCCGGCGCGTACGTGCAGTGGGAGCTGGCCGTCAACCACGGTGTGCCGTACTGGCCCGCCGTCGCCTGCGGGGTGCTCGGGTCCACGGTGCTGGGGGTGCTCACCCATCTGCTGGTGATCCGGCCGCTGCGCAGGGCGTCCTCGCTGGCGCGCCTGGTCGGCACCCTGGCGGTGTTCATCGTGCTCACCGCCGTCGCGGTCAAACGCTACGGCGACAGTGTGCAGCTGGTGCCGGCCAAGCTGCCGTCCGGGCTGGTGGAGATCGCCGGCGCGACGGTCTCCGAGGACCGGATCTGGCTGCTCGGCATCGCCGTCATCGTCACCGCGGCCCTGCACGCCCTCTACAAGCGCACCCTGTTCGGCCTGGGCACGACAGCGGTGGCGGAGAACCAGGGCGCGGCCGCCTCGCTCGGCTGGTCCGCGGACCTGATCGCCGCCGCCAACTGGGGACTCGGCTCGGCCCTCGCGGGTCTGACGGGCATCCTGATCGTGCCGGTCATCGGCCTGTCGGTGACCGGCCTGACCACCCTGCTGCTCAGCGCCCTGGCCGCCGCGCTCGTCGGCAGGTTCTCCTCGTTCCCCGTCACGCTGGCGGGCGGCCTGGTCATCGGGGTCGTACAGTCCGAACTGACCCGCTTCAGCTCCGACGTCACCGGGCTCGCCGCGTCGGTGCCGTTCCTCGTCATCGCCCTGATGCTGGTCGCCCGCGGCCGGGCCCTGCCCCTGCGCGGCACGTTCCTGGAGCGGCTGCCCGCCCTGGGCACCGGAAGGGTGCGCCCGGTGCCGCTGGCGCTCGCCGTCGTGACCGGGCTGCTGCTGATCGGGCTGTCCTCGCCGCTGTGGGCCGACGCGATCACCAACACCCTGGTGCTCTCGCTGATCATCCTGTCGATCATCGTGGTCACCGGGTACGCGGGACAGGTCTCCCTCGCGGCGTACGCCCTCGCCGGGACCGGCGCCTTCATCGCCGGGCACGCGGCGGCCGACTGGGGCTGGCCCTTCGAACTCGCCCTGCTCGCGGGCGTGTTGGGCACGGTGCCGATCGGCCTGCTGTTCGCCCTGCCTGCCGTCCGCACCCGCGGGGTCAACCTCGCGATCATCACGCTCGGGCTCGGCACCACGCTGGAGACGATGGTCTTCCAGAACACCGACCTGTCCACGACACCGGGCAGCGACGGCATCGCGGTGGGCAAGCAGACACTCTTCGGGATCGACATCTCCGGCGTCGACCATCCACAGCGTTACGCGGCCGTCGTACTGGTGATGTTCGTGGCAGCCACCCTCGTGGTCGCCAACGTCCGGCGCAGCAGAACCGGCCGCCGGCTCATCGCGGTGCGAGCGAACGAGCGGGCCGCCGCGGCCCTCGGCATCGACGTCCGCGCGGCCAAGCTCTACGCCTTCGGGCTGTCCGCGGCCATCGCCGCGCTCGCCGGAGTACTTACCGGCTTCCGCTCGACCTCGGTGGTCTTCGCCGACTTCGCGAGCTTCGAGTCCATCACCGCGCTCGGGCTCGCGGTCATCGGCGGCGTCGGCTTCCTCGTCGGACCGCTCTTCGCCGCCACCTTCGCCGCGGGCACGGTCGGCGCCCGCTTCGGAGACCTGGTACTCCCCGGGCTCAGCGAGTGGATGCCGCTGATCGGCGGGATCATCCTGGTACTGACCCTGGTGGGCAACCAGGACGGCATCGGACGGGAGCTCGGCAGGCAGGCGGCGGGAGCCGAGCGCCGACTGCTCTCGAAGCGAGGCCCGAAGCACGCCGGCGTCACACAGGACGCGGCAGCGGAAGTGGCAGAGGGAACGGCAGAGGGCGACGAGCCGGCCGCACCGGACGTACACCCCGCGGCCCCTTCGCGGGCCACGCACCGCGCCCCCGGACTCCCCCTGCGCGTGCGGGACCTGACCGTGCGGTACGGCGGGGTCGTCGCCGTGGACGGCTTGTCCTTCGACATCGAGCCGGGCCGGGTCGTGGGTCTCATCGGACCCAACGGCGCGGGCAAGACCTCCGCCATCGATGCCGTCACCGGCTTCACCCGGGCGGCGTCCGGAAGTGTCCGCCTCGGAGACCAGGACGTGACCCGCCTGCCGGTGCACCGACGGGCCGGAGCCGGGCTGAGCCGGTCCTTCCAGTCACTGGAGCTGTTCGAGGACATGAGCGTCCTGGACAACCTGTACGCCGCCTGCGACCGGCCCGGACCGTGGACGTACCTCAAGGACCTGGTGCGCCCCGGGAGCCGACCGCTGCCCGCCCATGTACTCGTCGCCGTAAGGGAGTTCGGGCTGGAGAACGCCCTGGACCGACCGGTGGGCGACCTGTCGTACGGCGAGCGGCGGCTGCTGGCCATCGCCCGCGCGGTGGCGACCTCGCCGTCCGTCCTGCTGCTCGACGAACCGGCCGCGGGTCTTTCGGACGACGAGTCCCGGGAACTGGCCCACCTGGTCCGGCGGCTCGCCGAGGACTGGGGCATGGGTGTGCTGCTCGTGGAGCACGACGTCGACATGGTCATGAGCGTCTGCGACGAGGTCGTCGTCCTCGACTTCGGCCACCGGATCTGCGTCGGCACGCCGGATGAGGTACGCGGTGATCCGGCGGTGCGGGCGGCCTACCTGGGCGACCTGTCACCGGAGGAGGTCGCCCCGTAAGGGGCGCGGGGCCAGCCCGCAGCCAAAAACGCGCACCCTGCGGAGCGCTACGCGTCCCGCAAGTCCGCCACATACGGCTGGTGGGCCAGCAGGCCGCCGTCCACGCGCAGGGTGTGCCCGGTGATGAAGGCGGACTCGTCGGAGGCGAGGAAGACGACCGCGGACGCGACGTCCTCCGGCTCTCCCAGACGCGGCGTGAGGTGATGGCGGAGCATCGCCTCACGGATCGCGCCGTGCGCCGAGCCGGAGCTGGCCAGCGTGACGATGAAGCCCGGCGCGATGGCGTTGCAGCGCACGCCCTGCTTGCCGTACTGGGTGGCGACGTACTGCGTGAGGTTGATGAGCGCAGCCTTCGAGGCGCCGTACGCGGGATTGCGCAGGTCGCCCGCGAGCCCGGCCCCGGACGAGGTGTTGATGATCGAGCCGCCGCCGCGCGCGACCATGTGCGGGACCGCGGCCTGGATGGCGACCATGGTCCCGCGGAGGTTGATGCGCATGGTGTCGTCCCAGACCGCGGGGTCGGCCTCCACGACGGCGAGGTCCTTGCGCGCGGCCAGATGGGTGGCCGCCGCGTTGTTGTGCAGGACGTCGAGTCCGCCGTACGTCTGGATCGCCGCGTCCACCATGGCCCGTACGCTCTCGATGTCGCCGAGGTCGAGCGGGACCGCGGTCGCGGAACCTCCGGCGGCACGGATCTCCTCGGTGACCGCCTTGGCGCCGTCGAGGTTCAGGTCGGCCACGACCGTGTGCGCGCCCTCGGCCGCCACGCGGCGGGCGGTGGCGGCGCCGATTCCGGACGCGGCTCCGGTGACAATCGCGATCTTGTCGTCCAGTCGTCCCATGACCGAACCGCCTTTCTCAGTCGGTGAGTTGGTTTCCGACCACCGACACGAAGGAGACGCATTCGCCCGGTCCGCCGCCCAGGTTGTGCGTGAGGGCCAGCGAACCTCCCTCTGCCGACGTCCGGACCGTGCGCTCCGGCGGTGCCTCGCCCCGCAGTTGGAGCCAGGCCTCGAACATCATGCGCAGGCCCGACGCGCCGATGGGGTGACCGAAGGCCTTGAGTCCCCCGTCCGGGTTGACCGGCAGTGAGCCGTCCAGGTCGAAGGCCCCGCTGGTGACGTCCTTCCAGGCCTGGCCGCGCTCGGAGAAGCCCAGGTCCTCCATCAGCACCAGTTCGGTGGGTGTGAAGCAGTCGTGGACCTCGGCGAGGGCGATCTCGGCGCGCGGGTCGGTGACTCCGGCCTGCCGATAGGCCTCCTGGGCGGACGCGACGACCTCGGGGAATGTGGTGAAGTCGTACTCCGGGTCGAGGAGGCCGTCGGCCGGTCCCGCGACGAAGGACAGTGCCTTCACGAAGATGGGCTTGTCGGTGTACTTGTAGGCGTCCTCGGCCCGTACGACGATTGCCGCGGCCGAGCCGTCGGAGACCCCCGAGCAGTCGAAAACGCCGAGCATGCCCGCGACGATCGGCGCCGACCGGATGCGCTCCAGCGGCACCTCCTTGCGGAACTGGGCGCGGGGGTTGCGGGCGCCGTTCACGTGGTTCTTCCAGGCGATGCGGGTGATGACGTCCTTCAACTCCTCTTCCGACAGGCCGTACTTGGCGGCGTAGGCGGGGGCGAGGAGGGAGAAGTTCGCGGGGGCGGTGATCTCGCCGCGGCTGTCGTCGCCCGCGCCCGGCATGGTGGTGCCCGAGAGCCCGGACATGCCGGAGTCCTTGAGTTTCTCCACGCCGACCGCCATGGCCACGTCGTACGCGCCGGAGGCGACGGCGTAACAGGCGTTGCGCAGCGCCTCGGAGCCGGTGGCGCACATGTTCTCCAGGCGGGTGACCGGCTTGTACTGCAGGTGGAGTGGCCTGCTGAGGGTCAGTCCTGAGACGCCTGACGCCTGGGTGCCGAGCCAGAACGCGTCGATGTCGTCGAGGGTGATGCCGGCCGAGGTGACGGCCTCCCCGACGGCGTCGATCAGCAGGTCGTCGGCCGAGCGGGTCCAGTGTTCGCCGAAGGTCGTGCAGCCCATGCCGACGATCGCGACCCGGTCCCGGATTCCGTGCGAGCTCATCCGTGTGTCTCCTCGGTCTGGTCGGTGTCGCCCGTGCGCACCGGCCGGGCCTTCCAGAAGTAGTTGTGGACGCCGGACGCGGTGACCGTGCGCCGGAACGTCATCTCCACCCGGGCGCCGATGACGGCGTCGGCCTCGGTGGCGTCGGTGAGCTGGCAGCGGAACCGGCCGCCGCCGTCGTAGTCGACGACCACGACGAGCATCGGCGGACTCGGTGTGTGGGCCAGTCGGTCCACGGTGAAGGTCGCGACGGTGCCGCGCACGTGCTCCATCGGCTCGTCGGTCATGGCGTCGACACTCCGGCAGGAGACGCACACCCTGTCCGGCGGCAGATGCCGGGTGCCGCACTTCTCGCAACGGGAGGCGACGAAGCCGTACTTCCAGCCGCCCCGTCGGTGCGCGGGCGGGGCGTAGGGCGGCTCGGGGTCCGGCCGGCGGGGCGGCTCCCGGTCGAGGAGACCGCGCCAGGAGAGGTACGTGGCGTACGGCACCGGGGCGCTGCCCGCGGCGATCTGGGCGGCGACCGGGCGGGCGCCGCGGTGTGTCGTCAGCGCCTCGGTGGTGCGCAGCAGGAGGACTCCGGCGCCGTCGCCGAGAACGACCAGCGCGATGGTCTCGCCGGGGCGGGCGCGGTCGAGGACGTCGGCGAGGAGCAGTCCGGGCTGGGCGGTGCCCGCGTTTCCGATCGCCCCGGTGAGGTCCGGGGTCACCGCCTCGGGCCGTACACCTGACGTGCGCCGCACGGTCGCACAGGCCCGCGCGTGCAGTCCGGAGACCACGAAGTGGTCGATCGCGCCGATGTCCAGGCCCGCCTGGTCGAGCGCGGCGCCGAGCGCCTTGCCCGCCAGGGTCACGTAGATCTCCTCGGCGAAGCGCTCCTCCCAGACGCGGGAGTTGGGGGAGCCGGGCAGCCGCCAGCGTTCGAGGATCTCGTCGCTCACGGTGTCGTGGGCGAGCAGTTCCGCGATGACGGGCGCCCCGTTGCGGTGGCCGCCGAACGCGAACGCCGCGGCGCCGTCGCCGCCCGCGGCCTCGTCGACGGAGCCGGGCAGCCCGGTGCGCAGGTCGGAGAGGACCGCCAGGGTCGGGACGGGGGAACGGGCGGCGGTCACCAGGGCGCCGAGCCCGGAGCGTACGGAGCCGGCCATGTCGGCGGCGAGGACGTGCTCGTCGAGGCCGAGAGCTGCGTGTACGGCGGTCGCGTTCGTCTTGTCGAGGTAGGCGGGCGCGGCGGTGGCGAGGAAGAGCTGGCCGATGCGGGGGCGCAGGCCGTCGAGAGCCAGGGCTCCGCGGGCCGCCTCGACGGCCATGGAGGTGGTGTCCTCGTCGTAGCCCGCGACCGCCCGGGTTCCCTTGCCCGCCTTGGTGCCCAGTACCGCGGCGACATCCGTTCGCGCCAGGCGGTGGTACGGCACGTACGCGCCATATGCGATCAGTCCGGCCATCAGCGTCCTCCAGGAGCGTTGAGCGCGTTGTGTGCGTGCGTCGGCCGTTCGAAGACCGCGGCCAGGCCCTGCCCGCCGCCGAGGCACATGGTCTCCAGGCCGTAGCGGGCCTGGCGGCGGTCCAGTTCGCGCAGCAGGGTGGCGAGGATGCGGCCGCCGGTGGCTCCGACGGGGTGGCCCAGCGAGATGCCTGAGCCGTTGACGTTGAAGCGGTCGAAGTCGGCCTCGGTCAGGGCCCATTCACGGGTGCAGGCAAGGACCTGGGCGGCGAAGGCCTCGTTGAGTTCGATCAGGTCCATGTCGGCGAGCTTCAGTCCCGCCCGTTCCAGCGCCCTGGCCGTGGCAGGCACCGGTCCGATGCCCATCGTCTCGGGCGGCACGCCCACGACGGCCCAGGAGACCAGGCGGGCGAGCGGGCGCAGGCCCAGTTCGGCCGCGCGCTCGGGATGGGTGACGACACAGATCGAGGCGCCGTCGTTCTGCCCGCTGGCGTTCCCCGCGGTGACGGTCGCCTCGGGGTCCTGCCGGCCGAGTACGGGACGCAGCGACGCGAGCTTCTCCAACGACGAGCCGGGGCGCGGGTGTTCGTCGGTGTCGACGACGACCGTCTCACCCTTCCGGGTCCGTACGGTGACAGGGACGATCTCGTCGGCGAACCGGCCCTCCCGCTGGGCCACGACGGCCTTCTCGTGCGAGCGCTGGGCGAGACGGTCCTGCTCCTCGCGGGGGATGCCGTACTCGCGCCGCAGGTTCTCGGCGGTCTCCAACATGCCACCGGGAACAGGGTGGTTGGCGCCGCCGGACGTGACCCGGCCGCGGGCCAGCCGGTCGTGCAGGGTGGTGCCCGCGCCGCGTACTCCCCAGCGCACGTCGGTGGTGTAGAACTCGGCCTGGCTCATGGACTCGACGCCGCCGGCCAGCACCAGGTCGCTCGCGCCGGTCTGCACCTGCATCGCCGCGGTGATGACCGCCTGCAGTCCGGAGCCGCAGCGGCGGTCGATCTGGAGCCCCGGCACCTCTACGGGCAGGCCTGCGTCCAGGGCTGCCACGCGGCCGATGGCCGGGGCCTCCCCGTTGGGGTAGCACTGGCCCAGCAGGACGTCGTCGACGGCGGCGGGCGGTATGCCGGTGCGTGCCAGCACGGCGCGTACGACCGTGGCCGCGAGTTCGGCCGCCGTCACGTCGCGGAAGACGCCTCCGTAGCCACCGACCGGGGTACGCAGGGGTTCGCAGATCACCGCGTCACGCAAGAGGGCGGGCATCCGTCGTGCCTTTCATGAGGGGTACGGGTCGGGCGGATAGCGGGGTCACATGTACCGGCCGCCTGTCACCTCGACCACGGCTCCGGTGATGTAGCTCGCCATGTCGGAGGCGAGGAAGAGGACGACCTGGGCGACCTCGGCGGGTTCGCCCGCGCGGGCCATGGGGATCTCGGCGAGTTTCGCGTCCCAGGCGGCCTGGGGCATCGCCTCGGTCATCGGGGTGCGGATCAGACCGGGCTGTACGGCGTTGACGCGGATGCCGGCCCGGGCCAGTTCCTTGGCGGACGCCTTGGTGAGGCCGACGAGTCCGGCCTTGGCCGCGCTGTAGTTGGTCTGCCCGAAGTTGCCGACCTTGCCGGCGATGGAGGAGATGTTGACGATGCTGCCGCCCTGTCCGTGGGCGCGCATGGCCTCGGCGGCGTAACGGGTGCCGTTCCAGGCTCCGGTGAGGTGGACGTCGACGACGGCGCGGAAGTCGGCGAGGGCCATCTTGCGCAGGGTCGCGTCGCGGGTGATCCCGGCGTTGTTGACCATGACGCCGACCGGTCCGAACACGTCGGTGCCATGGGCGACGAGAGCGGCGACCTCGTCCTCGTCGGTGACGTCGCAGCGCAGCGATGTGGCGGCCACGCCGTTCTTGGCCAGGTGTTCGGCGGCGTCCGCCGCGGCGTCCTCATTGATGTCGCCGATGACGACGGACGCGCCCGCACCGCCGAGCACTCCGGCGATCTCGAATCCGATGCCCTGTGCGCCGCCGGTGATCACGGCGTTCCTGCCGTCCAGCAGTCCCATGTCAGCCCGCCCTGGCTCGTCGCTATTCCTCTTAAATAGATAACCTATTACACTGAAACAATCAATACCGCGATGGGCCGGCCGAGCGCAGGAGGCATTGCAGGTGGACATCACCTATCCCCCGGAGACCGAGGCGTTCCGCACCGAGGTCAAGGCGTTCCTCGCCGACGCCCTGCCCCCCGACTGGAAGGGCATCGGAGCCCTCGACGAGGAGGCGGCGTGGACCTTCGCCCGCGACTGGCGCAGACGGCTCGCCGAGCACGGCTTCCTCTCGCTCACCTGGCCCGAGGAGTTCGGCGGCCGCGGCCTGTCCAAGCTCCACCAGGTCGTCCTGGTGGAGGAACTCGCCCTGGCGGGCGTGCCGTTCGGTCTGCCGCAGGACACCTTCGGCGTGAAGATGCTGGCGAACACACTGCTGCGCTGGGGTACGGAGGAGCAGAAGAGCCACTTCCTGCCGCGCATCCTCAGCGGCGAGGACACCTGGTGCCAGGGCTACTCGGAGCCGGACGCGGGCTCGGACCTCGCCTCCCTCAGGACGCGCGCGGTGCGTGACGGCGAGGAGTGGGTGATCGACGGGCAGAAAGTGTGGACCTCCGGCGCCCACCACAGCGACTGGATCTTCGTCCTGGCCCGCACCGACCCCGGCGCCTCCAAGCACCGGGGCATTTCGTTCCTCCTCGTGCCACTCGATCAACCCGGCGTCGAGGTACGGCCGTTCCGCATGATGAGCGGGCAGCTCCACTTCAACGAGGTCTTCTTCAACGGCGCCCGCACCCGGGCCGACCTCGTCGTGGGCGGCGTCGACAACGGCTGGACGGTCGCGCAGAGCCTGCTGGGCGTGGAGCGCGGGGAGGAGGCGGCGACCAATCCGATCCTCTTCCGGGCGGAGGTCGAGCGCCTCGTCGAGCTGGCCCGTCTGTACGGCAGGGACCAGGATCCGGTGATCCGGCAGCGGATCGCCTGGTGCTGGTCCAAGGTCGAGATCATGCGCTTTCTCGGCTACCGGATCCTCACCGGGTGGCTCAAGGGCGCCGAGCCCGGTCCCGAGACGTCGATCGCCAAGCTGTACTGGAGCGAGTACCACACCAAGGTGACCGACCTGGCGATGGACATCATGGGCCTGCACGGGCAGGTGCCTGTCGGACGGCCGCCCCTGCGCACCTATCGCACCGACGATCCCGGCGCCGCGAACTCCTCGGCGTCCTGGTCGACGACCTACCTGATCGCCCTCTCCGGCACGATCTATGCCGGGACGTCCCAGGTGCAGCGGAACATCCTCGCGGAGAAGGTACTGGGGCTGCCGCGCGAGCCGAGGGCTTGATCTCGCCCCCGCCGCCCCTACCCGTCCCGTCCCTGGGGGCTGCGCCCCCAGACCCCCGCAACGCGCTGCCGCGCTCGTCCTCAAACGCCGGACGGGCTGAGATGTGCCTGGACTGGGCTATAGAGGTTCGGCCCGGGCCGCGAAAAATCTAGCCCCTCCGGCGCTTGA
>Ga0307514_10005607_pt1 | contig 11123 bp, 14 predicted proteins | sample 16_EM_MG_FD_203088 | JGI IMG/M metagenome (GOLD analysis project Ga0307514, IMG submission 203088) | Populus trichocarpa ectomycorrhiza microbial communities from riparian zone in the Pacific Northwest, United States - 16_EM | ecosystem: Host-associated > Plants > Roots > Unclassified | place... | reverse complement strand
AAACGCAAATGCTAAGCCAGTGTTCAAAGAAATTTAAAAACTGGATGCCTTTGACAAGTGTTTAGAGAAATGATCACGGAAAAGCTGCAGTCAAGAAAACGAGTTGGGGAGCTAACTTGAAAGGATATCCGCCGCCTTCTTTTACTCCCTCGCGCCACATCAATTTTTCAAACTATGAGTCGAAGAAACCGCACCAGGCATTAATTAAAAACCCGTGTATTTTGAACTATTATTTTTCCTTTTGCGTCGGGACGGATTAAATTCTTTTTACAATGCTAAAGAATTTTTTTTATTACTGCATTTAAATATAAATCCAATAAAAAAAACATAAAAAGATGGAGCTCGCGCTAATAGAAAAAAGTGCTAAACATCCGTGTGGCCGACTTTTGTTGTTTAAAAAAAAGACAACATATTATTTGTTTTTTTAAATAAAAAAATAAATATTTAGTGACACGTTGTCCGCTTGTCCAGATTTCAATCACTCAAATATAATTAGAAAATCAAGCTTTGATTTTTTCTTTGGCTCAAAAATCCATTTCAAGCTATTTTGAACTAAAAACTCCTAATAAAAATTCTTAACACCTCAATAAACTAATTTTATCAAGTGAAAAAGACCTTTAAATTGATTTAAAAAACACAAAATCAACCCAATAAAATATCTTTCTTAACCCCAATCAACCTTTTTCATCAAGATGAGAGCCAAATAACTTCTCAATGAAATTATTTTTATTGAACAAAACCATCAATACCAAATTTAACATGTTTTCTAGCAACTTTCTTCCGCTCTTTCGAACCACGGATCAAAAAATAAATATGATACAATTATGAACCAAAAATAAAATTATAGAAACTAAAGAGACTAAAAGAAAAATAAGGGGATTGAAATGAATTTTTTTGTGTGAATTTCAAAGCAACCATGCATGTTTTCCACGTTCTACACTTTGATTCCCATTTTTAATGATTTGCTTTACAGAATAAATTATAAGAAATTAGCGATTAATTCAGCCACAAAAGGATAATCAATGACTAAAATGAAAATAAAAAAAGCACCGTGGATCACCATGGAAAAGATCCATGACTTAATTATAATATAATGTAATGTAATATTACAAATTTCTTAGCTTACTTTCTTTTATAATAAGAAAAGAACTGTGCTATTTTAGAAAGATTTCTGACTACTTGCAACTTGGCTCTTTTCTTATTCATCTACCAGTGAATATTTAGAACCTCCAAAAAAAAAAAAAAGATTTTGTTGCTCCCACTTTCCTTGTGCGAGGAGCTCATGCAGTTTTTGCATTTGTGTGAAGTGCCACTAAGGAGGCATAGTAACCATCTTTGATGTTGATCAAACTCTCATGCCTTCCTTTCTCTACAATAACTCCATTTTTAACCACTGCGATTAGATCTGCATTCCTGATTGTGGATAATCGATGGGCTACAACAACTGTAGTCCTGTTTACCATGACTCGTTCTAATGCAGATTGAACCACTCTTTCAGACTCAGCATCTAATGCACTTGTAGCCTCATCTAACAGTAAAATCTTTGGATTTTTCACTATGGCGCGGGCAATGGCTACCCTTTGCTTCTGCCCCCCAGATAACTGGATTCCGCGGTCTCCTACTCCAGTGTTATATCCCTGCATTTTGCATTGCCACAGGAAACAAGAACTTGGTCAGTGTTTCTGCATTATATCTTTGATCTATGATTGATCAATGGAAAAACAGACTTGACCAAACCCTACCTGTTGTAAACCACTAATGAACTTGTGGGCATTGGCCAACTCTGCTGCAGATATAATTTCTGCCTCAGTTGCATCTCCTCCCTTCCCATATGCAATGTTGGCACGGATTGTGTCATTGAACAAAACAGGCTCCTGGCCTACAAGCCCCATTTGCTGCCTTAACCACTTTAATTGTAGCTTTTGAATTTCAGTTCCATCAAGAGTGATGTGACCTGAGTCCGGATCATAAAATCTTTGCAACAATGCGACCACAGTTGATTTCCCACTCCCACTTTCTCCAACCAGAGCTACAGTCTGAAAGAAATTCAATCAAATAAATTTAACTTCTGACACATTATTAATCGATGCTCTCTTTTTTAGTTCATATACTAAATGCTTGAAACAACAAGTTATGACACCATAGAAGACTTACCTTCCCAGCACGCATAAACAAGTTGATGTCCCGGAAGATTTGGATATCTGGCCTGGTTGGATACTTAAAGCTCACATGACGAAGCTCAATTTCTCCCTTCACATTCTCTAATATTATTCCCGACTCGTCACTGGGGTCTATCTTTGACTTCCGGTCTATGATTGAAAATACAGAAGCAGCAGCACCTTTTGCTTTGGTGGTATCGGTAGTGAATGTGCTTGAATGAGAAATTCCTACAGATGCCAATGTCAAAGCAAAGAAAACCTGCAAGGAGAATAAGTACCTCAATATCGTTTGAAACTATATTTTATCCTTTTGAAGCTCTAAAATTCTAGGGAGAAAACTTAAAGAAATATAAGAAATACCCACTTGAAAAACATCTTGGAATGTTATGTGGCCGGTGTCAACTAGACGAGCTCCAGCATAGAAACTAGTCGCATAGAAACAATACAGTAAGAAAGAAGATACTCCAAATCCGATACCACTGACCCATCCTAGCCTTACTCCCGCCTTCATGGGACCTCGACATTTGCCTAGGTAAAGTTGCATCACCTTTTCTTCAGCACAGAAAGAAGCAACTGTTCTTATACTGCAAACTGCATCATTAGCCACTTGGCTTGCTTCTTCATACATCATCTACAAAAACCAGTTTAATTTGTCACAATGACTAGCTTTAAATGTATAAGTTATAGGTTACATTTATATAATGAAAAATTATGTTGTCAAGAATCTCGCAACACTGTAAACTTCCTAGCAAAATAAAATAGAAGCTTTGGATGTGGCGGTTTGACTGTTCCAGTGGATTGTTAGATAGATGAATTCAACTATATATATTCCCTTATCCTTTTCAACTAAAATACAGGCTGATTAGCTTTAAGGGCATACCTTTGCATCTGCGCTGAATCCTTTCATGAACTTCATTTGGATAACTCCATTGATGCCTATCAGAGGGATCAATGCAAGGATCACAAGTGCTAGTTGCCAGCTTGCAGTAAAAGCAATGATCATAGCTGATGTTACAGTCGCAATATTTTGAACAGTAGAAGCTAATTGATCTCCCACCAGAGAACGGACTATTGAAGCATCTGCTGCAAGCCTAGCACCAATTGCCCCACTTGAGTGCTGAGGCTCATCGAACCAGCTAACCTCCATGTTAACCACCTTCTCAAAACACATTGATCTAATCCTCTGGATTAACTTACATCCAGCCACTGAAAAGAAGTATGATCTCACTGGAATTACCACAAATGCAGCCACACCAAGCACCATAAACATTACTGCCCAGAATTTCGAATCCTTTCTTAGTTCATGTGGTGGTAGGAAAAATGTTTTGATTGCTTTGGACATTAGCGTGCCATAAATTGGTAGTATTGTACCATGGATACATGCTGCAATAGTGCCAATTATAAGAACTGGGATTTCTGGCTTGTTGAGAGAGGCAAGGCGGCTGATTGGGACATCTGGAGCATCTTCTGGTGGCAGAATATCATCTGGCTCGTCATACACATTGTCACGGACACTGAATCCTGTAGGTAAACCAAATGGGAGGGTGAAAGAGTGGCGGCTGCTACCGATTGACGATCCTCGACTTATGGATCGTCGAATTGATCTTCTTTGACTTGATTGTCTAAATGATTCCATGGTAATTTCTGATTCAAGTGCTGCTTGTTCTGACCCTTTGTTCATTTCTTGTAAGCGTACAAGCTGAGAGTATGCTCCATCAGGATCCTCAAGTAGTTCTGAATGTGTACCTGTTCAATTGACACATATATTAACATGTTTGTCTCCGACTATTACTGTCGCATCATGTAATAATGACGATCCCACAAAGAGTTGTTTCCTTTCTCTAGGTAGAGGTACTAATAGATATATTCAAGATGAACAAAACTATATTACATGGTAAAAATTCAAATTTCTAAAGAACATGCTAGGATGTGAAGAAATAGGAAAGTTCTAACTCCAGTAGAATTTAACAAGTGAATAGCATGCTGAAAAGTGCATTTCATGCTAACCTGCCTGCATGTCAAATGCTAACGAGATTTTTGTGAGATGTACCTTTTTCAACCATCTTTCCTCGATGGATGACAGCAATCATATCGGCATTTCTCACAGTGGTCAATCGATGAGCAACAATAACAGTAGTTCGGTCCACCATAATATTGTCCAATGCCTCTTGCACTACCCTCTCAGATTCTGCATCAAGTGCACTTGTAGCTTCATCTAAAAGTAAAATCCGGGGGTTCTTCAAGATTGCCCTGGCTATTGCAATCCTCTGCTTCTGTCCACCAGAAAGCTGAGTTCCATGCTCTCCAACCATGGTGTCAAAACCCTGGATGCAAATATGAAAATTGTTAAAGTTAATGATTGATTCATGTAATCATAAAATTGAAATAAGCACTTGAATTAGTTAACAAACAGGCAGTTGTTAAGAACCTGAGGTAGTTTATCAATGAATTTGGCAGCATTCGCAAGTTCAGCTGCAGCTCTTATCTCTTCATTTGTTGCACCATCCTTCCCATATGCAATATTCTCCTTGATGCTAGATGCAAACAACACCGGTTCCTGGCTGACAAGACCAGTTTTTTCTCTAATCCATTTAAGTTGAAGTTCTTTGATGTTAATGCCATCTATAAGAACTTCTCCAGATAGGGGATCATAAAATCTCTCTAACAGACTGATCACTGTTGACTTCCCACTTCCACTATGCCCGACCAAAGCTGCTGTTGTGCCACGTGGGATTGAAAGAGAGAATCCACTAAATATTGGCTCATCTGGTCTTGCTGGATAACTGAAATACACATCCCGCAATTCTATGTCTCCGTGAAAGTCATCCAATACTTTTCCTCTCTTATCATAAGCATCTATCTCTGGCTGCCTGTTAATAGTCTCAAACATCTTATATGCTGCAGCCCGACCAGCAGAAAAAGCACTCATGCAGGGAGATGCTTGTCCCAAAGACCTATGAAATTGACACAGTAATTCCAGAAATAAGCAAAATGACTCATCAAAGAAGATATAGTTCCAACTTCCAAGCAATCATATTACATATACAACAAATTAGAGAATGGAGCTTACATGGAACCAGTCAAAACAGCAACAATCACATTAATCACTTCACCCCCAGTATATCCCTTTTCCAACACCATCTTTGCACCAAACCATACAGCCACAGCATAACTACAGAAAACAATTAGCATAACCACACCAACACCAAATCCCGAAAAAATGCCTTCTTGCACACCTGATCGATAAGCAATTACAAGAAGCTGGTTGTAAATATTTATAGCTCTCTTCTCTCCAGTAAATGATGCAACCTGGAATATCAAAGAAATATCATCATGGTTTGACCAAGCAATAGATGGTGAAATTAGACGTTTTACTGAAAGAAAAATATTATTTTGATATTTTCTGTTCTAAGCAATTATTTTTCTTAATGTAACATACAGTTCTGATTCCTCCAATCGTCTGTTCCACTACATTTGCTGCTTCTGCATAAGCATTTTGTCCACGAGCTGCCATTTTGGATATAAAAAGGGCCATAGACGCTCCAGCTAGCACTAGGAGGGGAATAGCCGATAGCATGACAACGGCTAGCAACCATCCTTTGTAAAATGCCACCGAAAAGCCTCCTATAAATGTTGCCATCAGCTGCACAAATTTTCCAACCTGCACAAAATAAGCAGAATCATTTGACATGGGGATAGCGTGGAAAGTCCTATGAAAAGTCATTGCGCCTTTTTCTTTAGGTGAATTTATCCCCATTTCAGCAGAATAGTACCTTTTCACCCATTGCATCTTGTATAAGAACCGTGTCACCGGACATTCTACCAACAACCTCTCCTGTGTTCGTTTCCTTGTCAAAGAAAGCAATGTCTTGTCTCAATATAGTTTTCAAATACAGACTCCTTATGCGTGATGACTGTCTTTCCCCTGTGACTATCCAGCAAGTCACCTCTGACAAGAACCAAACACGTGGCTTTTTCCTGTTAATTCACAATTCATCGCAAAAATTTATTTTGGTTTTAAGAGTGAGATGTGCTTACGAAGGCAGGCTGCTATTCCAGAACCGACTGCCAAGTAGACATACTTCAGAGAGACCTAAAATATTTGCAGGTACCATTAGTAAAATATTTATACTTCCAATTCAAACAATTCAAAAACGAAACAACAGGGGGATTGGTAAAATCCCTAATGTCAAATCCCAATTTACAGCCTAACTATTGAGGGAAAATTATTATCAGATGTCAGGTAAGTCCAATTCTATAGGCATGGTTCCAACAACAAAAATATGAAAACTAGTCTGGTACTGTACGCTTAAGCATATGACAGCATTTTTATACCTTGGAGACCAAATCAGTCATGTCTTTGCTAAGCTGGTTATTTCCAAATGCATTGATCACGTCTCCCAACAGTAAAGTCATGAGAGGCATGGCCAAGCCGTTCCCAATTGCACCAAGTGTGCCCAAGAACATCAACAGGAAATCAGTAGAATCTGAAAACGAGAAGAGCTTAAAAAATGGAACTGATTTACTCTTCTCATCTTCTTTGCTATTCTCAGGTTCTTCTTGAATCCCGCTATTGCCGAGGTGCCTCTCATCATCGTTGTATGGTGAAGAGGTGGTGGCTTGATGGATCCTTGCATCACCTTCCAAGCCATTTTCCATCATCCTGAACCAGATATTAAATCAGACTCTCCACCGGTCTCAAAATTCACAGAATTTATGTTGCAGTCTGCAGAGCACATATACTCGCCAAGTTTAATCAACTAAGTGGAAAAATTATAGTTGTATTCAATGTTTTTAGAAAATTGAAACACTTCAGTGGATGGATCAATATTCGTAATAGAAAATCCCAATAGCACCTTAATCACTAATCCTAGTCAAGGACTTTCTTTACAAGTGCGTTTGAATAGTCTTCATTTGATTTTACTTCAAATGCATATTAAATGGCATGGCAAGCGGGACAAACAAGCGAAAATTGGTCTGGAAAAGAAGAATTTGCCACCTTCTAGAAAGTCAAATGGACCATAATGGAGGTGCTGATTCAAAGTTTTGACGCTCCATCCCTGTTACCATATTTTAGAAGATAAAAAGTGCCCCCTCCCCCACCCCGCCGCACCCCCTGAATATTCAATTCGCCCTTACTCCACCATCAAACAAACATCACCTCTTGTAGCAGATTTTCATTAAATTTCTCGTCATCTTAATTCGATCACAGAACTCATCTTTTCAATCTTCTTTGAATCCTCAAACTGGCAGTTCGTTGGCAACTGTCATGTTATTGATTTACCCGCTTTGAGGGATTAACTAGTTTGTTGATGGCCTTATGACAAATACTCTAAGCAGCTAGGAATCTATAACATGAAATGTTTAGACACTCCAAGAGTATATAGCTCGGTTGTGATAATTAAAGAGAAGAACCCATGTTTGTGAAAACAACTGATCCTCGCCCTGTTTTAATTCAGTACTTGAAAGATAAAAGGCTGGCTGACAAGCTCTTTCTCTTGTATTCGGAAGAGAGAGAGAGAGAGGTGTCTCATGTCTTCGTTCATTCAACAAAAGAAAGAAACACTTGCACTCTATGGCGTCCATTCAACTAGTACTTGAAAGGAAAAGAAAAGCAGCAAGGAACTTGCATGCAAGACGACTTTCTATTCCAATGAAATCATTTCCACCACCCCCACAACCCATTAAAGCATAGCAAACCATAATAAACCAAGCAAATATCCAAAGAATGATACAAAAGAGAGTTTCTTTGAGAAGCAAATTAATTAGCAAAGAGAGCCAAAAGGAGGGAGGGGGGCTGAAATGAGCAAAATACCTTTGGATTTTGGCACTGTGGACTTGAGTAATGAAATCTTGGTGCCTTCAGGCAGGCATATCGTGTTTTAGCTAATGACAGTTTTCCAGTCACGTTATAGCATGATTTTCTTCGAATATAAATAACAATCACAAAAATATAACTGGATGACAAACAAGGCAAACAGGCCGACTTCTTTGGAATATTTTTTTTAAATAATATTTTTTATGTTTTTATTTTGTATTAATATTAAAAATAAATTTTTAAAAAAACTATTGTTAACTGAGGCGTATTTTTTTTTATTTTGAAATATATTAGAATAATATTTTTTATTTTTTAAAATTTATTTTAATATGAAAATAATAAAAATATTAATTTAAAATAAAAAGAGTCAAATGTTTCGCTCTCGTGATTGCCAACCGTTTTGTCTTTTCATTTTTATTCAAGGATATGTGACTAAATTACTCCTCCTCTATAGTGTGCACAACTGTACACCTTTATTGTTAATTCCCTGTCTTCTAGAAGCCGTATATTTTGTTTTATTCCGCAAAAAAAATATATATCACAAATTACTGAATTAGACTCAGTCACCGCAGAAATCACGTGTATTTATTATATTCTATTGTTTTTACTTCTGTAGCTCACATGGAAATTTTAGAATATTATTAGTTTTTTTTTATAATGTAAAATGGAGTTTTATTGATATTAACGAAGATATGAATATAACAATGTTTCACACAATAAAAATGGTATTGTAGTGATAATTATTTTTTAAAATATTATTTGATTGAAGATATATCAAAATAATATATTTTTTATTTTTTAAAATTAATTTTTAATATTAACAAATTAAAATAATCTAAAAAAATATTAATACAAGTAATCCAAGTTAAATTCTTACACGAGATTAAAATAAAAGGCACAGTCAAATATTTTTTATACGAAAAGAAAAAAAAGAGAGGTTACTTGTGAATTTTTGGATTAAAAATAGTATTTGTCCATGCTTTCTTGAGAATTTATTTTTAAATACATTAAGTGAATATATTAGATTAATATAAGAATGCACATTATATATATATATAAAAAAGTAATTTAATCCCAATTCACATATAAACTTATTTAAAGATATCTTTTAGGTATTTTAACTTTTTTAGCGTAAAATCTTTGTAAGAAAAACTCCCAACTGTTCATGATTCCAGCACCAATAAGAATCGCATACATTGTTGCGTGGGCCATGATGAATAACTGAAAATAGGTGCACCGACAGAAGTTCTTCCAGCGCTGATCACGTGAAAATGATCCTGTGCGATATAACCTTGTCAAGCATGGCGTGCTCCTTAGCATCCGGAATCATCACAGAGCGAACCAATAACAACGTTTATACGCCTTTTATAGTTAATTAATTAACATTAACAAAGCCGCACTACTCCCATAATATTATTATTTTTAATATTTTTTTTTTAATTTAACCTCTCAACAACTTTTTTTAACACTCACGAAACACTATTATTAATTGTAACAATGTTTTTTTTATTTAAGTTTTTTTTCTTCTAATTTCACCAAAAAAGAGAGTATAATATGTACTTATTCATCTATTTAAATGGATTTACATATTATACTTTTTTTGGCATAATATTCCACCATACTACGTGGATTTACATGTTATATATATATATATATATAATTAATTAATTTGTTGAGCAAACTTTTTTTCTTTTTAAATTGATAATTTTGATACTCTTCTGATATGATAAGAAAAAGCCAAATTAAGAAAGGGCCAAATATTATTGAGATCTGGATGGATCCTGAAACACCGCATGGACTAGTCTAATAAAGTACTCCTTATGCTTAGAAAATTACTATATCAGGATCTTCCCAGGAATGAGATGTTCCTTGAAGCCCGATCCTCAATCATTACAAGATTGCGCAACGTGTTATGTTTTGCCGGCATGAGTTTTAATTACTGTGTATTTTGGCGGGTGTTTTTGTATTTTTCTTTAATATTCTTAAATTAATTATTAACGTGGTGATATAAAAAATATTTTTTTAAAAAATAAAATAAATTATTTTAATATATATATTTTTAAAATAATAATATGAAAACAACAGCAGTACCAACACTACCCATAAAAGAAAAAGAAAGTAACAATCTCGAATAAAAATAAAATAAAACAAGAACAATTAATAAATAAATGACCATGACTTCCGTTAATGACATGAAATCAGAATTCTCTTATGTAATGATTTTCTTTTTTAAGAAAATCCTGTCTTGCATCTTGAAAAGGTCAAAGGAGAGGCAGGAGGGGAGATGAAGCAATGGTCAAGATGGTGGCAGCCAGTACTGCAGTGCAGTTTCTGATGACCAACAGTTCAAGATCACACGGAAGAACTGGGATAATTATGGTTATTTAATTTGATTTCTTGAATTATTAAAGTAATGGTTCTTCGCAGAGTAAGAAAAGCCATAGGGAAATGCAATGTAGCCATCGCTGAAGATGACACGACGTTTTAAGATCTTGTAAAGATTGCTACCATATCACTTGAATTTCTTGATTTATATAAGAAGAAGATCGTGCAGTCCTTCTGCCTTCAGTGACAAGTTAATTAACAAATGAAACTCTTGACCTGATAGAATATATATATATATATAGAAAGCTTGAAGGCTTGACCGTATAAGGAATTAATTTGGCAAAAGGCTAGCAAGTTTGAAACCGATGATCTCACGCCCCCAGCAGGATGACTTTCCAGGGAGCTGCCGTGGAAATATATGAGATAGATTTTGACAAAATAAGAGGTTGACTGGAGAAAGATTATACTGCTCTTTTCTTCAGAGCACGCCAAGAAATTATAGCCAAGTGGATCAAACCTATAGCCCTTTGAAGATGGTGTGTTTTCCAGGCATCTTGCAGTTTCATGACTAAAATGAAGCCACCAATAAATCATCATCGTCCAAGTCAATTTCAGAGGGTCCTCCCTGCCGGTTTCTTACTTGCTTGATAAACTAGGAGTGGCCAAAATCTTCTCTCTTTTATATATATATATATATATTAAAGACGGGACAGAATATTTGAATGATAGGAACATGACTCGCAGCCCATCTATGACTTTTGATCTCCTGAATTAAAATTCATTTCCAACGCCGTAGGAATTTCGGAATTCGTTAAAAACTA
>Ga0307514_10005606_pt1 | contig 11125 bp, 7 predicted proteins | sample 16_EM_MG_FD_203088 | JGI IMG/M metagenome (GOLD analysis project Ga0307514, IMG submission 203088) | Populus trichocarpa ectomycorrhiza microbial communities from riparian zone in the Pacific Northwest, United States - 16_EM | ecosystem: Host-associated > Plants > Roots > Unclassified | place... | reverse complement strand
AGCCAAGTGCCTTGAGACAATCCGGCTCCGAGTTTTGGTCACCAGCAGGCCAGAGACCCCCATTTTACTTGGATTCCACAACTTACCTGGAGAGGCATATCAGGATTTTGTGCTGCACAACATCCCATCCCCTACTGTCAACCAGGACATATCCATCTTCTTCCGGAGGAAACTGTTATCTGTGAAATCAAAACCTCCACTGAGCACTACACCCTGGCCAGATGAGCGGACTATTCAGCAATTGGTGGAAAAGGCAGCTGGGCTATTCATCTATGCCGCAACAATTTATCGATTTATCCGAGATGATAATTATACCCCAGAAGAGCAACTATCAGTGATTCTTGAAGAAGATCATGAATCTCCTTCACAATCTCCAACGAAATATCTCGATGATATGTATACAAAATTGCTGCAACACTCGGTGGTTGGAAATCAAACTGTTCGCATGGATGATCATTTAGCAGTCCGGTTCCGAAGAGTAGTTGGCTCTATTATAATAATGTATGATATCATGGCTGCTAAGGAGATAGCGAAGTTACTTCACCTACGAACCACATCAACAACCCTTGCCCCATTGCACTCTGTTTTGAGCATTCCGGAAAACGAAGACCAACCTGTTCGAATATTTCATCCTTCATTCCGAGACTTCCTCTTGGACCCCCAAAGGTGTCTTGATTCTAGATTTTGGATAGACTCGAAAGAGGCACACATTACGCTATTTCGAAACTGCATGGCGCTTTTGGCTAAGCTTCGACAAGACTTGTGTAACCTCCAAGAGCCAGGTGTTTCCGTGGGTGATATACCAGACCATATAATTCAGCGATATATTCCAGCACATATCCATTATGCATGCCGTTACTGGTTTCACCACTTTCAACTAGGCAACCCCATTCAGGAAGACATGGACCGAATAATGCGATTTTTGGAGGAGAATTTTTTGCACTGGCTAGAGGCGCTTAGCTTGATTAGGGAAGCATCAAATGGAGTTCTAATGGTGAAAGGCTTAGAGGTGACACTGAAGGTAAGTTGAGCTGCAATCCATTTGATAAAGGGTCTGATACTAAATAGACAGGGGAGATTGGGGGTTTGCCAAAGACTGCTAGAATTTGCATATGATGCCAGGCGATTTATCCTATACAACAGGTCAATTATCGAAATAGCACCACTTCAAATCTATTCTGCTGCATTGTTATTTACTCCCGAAACCAGCCTAGTTCGGAAGCAATACCTGAAAAGAATTCCTTGGATTCTTATGGAGCCTAAGGTTGTACAAAAGTGGAGCCCGTTAATACAAACCTTTGAGGGTCATTCAAAGTGGGTGACAGCAATTGTGTTCTCCCCAGACGGAAAGTTAGTAGCCTCTGCATCAGGTGATGGGACAGTCAGGCTATGGGATCCAGCAACAGGGGAGTCATGGGGAGTGCTGGCAGGTCATTCAGATGAGGTGAATGCAGTTGTGTTCTCGCCAGACGGAAAGCTAGTTGCCTCTGCATCGTGTGATCAAACTGTCAGGCTATGGGATCCAGCGACGGGAGAGTCATGCGGAGTTCTCAAGGGTCATTCAGATCGTGTCAATGCAGTTGTGTTTTCGCCAGACGGAAAGTTAGTTGCCTCTGCATCAGCTGATAATACAATTAGGCTATGGGATCCAGCAACAGGAGGGTCATGCTCGGTTCTCGAGAGTCATTCAGGTTGGGTCAGCGCAGTTGTGTTCTCGCCAGATGGAAAGCTAGTTGCCTCTGCATCAGGTGATACAGTCAGGCTATGGGATGCAGCAACTGGAGGGCTATCTGGGGTTCTCAAGGGTCATTCAGATTGGGTTAGTACAGTTATGTTCTCGCCAGACGGAAAGTTAGTTGCCTCTGCATCAGGTGACAATACACTCAGGCTATGGGATCCAGCAACAGGAGGGCTATCTGGGGTTCTCGAGGGTCATGCAGGCTGGGTCAGGGCAGTTGTGTTCTCGCCAGATGGAAAGTTAGTTGCCTCTGTATCAGCTGATAAAACAGTCAGGCTATGGGATCCAGCAACAGGGGAGTCATGGGGAGTGCTGGCAGGTCATTCAGATGAGGTGAATGCAGTTGTGTTCTCGCCAGACGGAAAGCTAGTTGCCTCTGCATCGTGTGATCAAACTGTGAGGCTATGGGATCCAGCAACAGGAGAGTCATACGGAGTCCTCGAGGGTCATTCAGATTCTGTCATCGCAGTTGTGTTCTCGCCAGACGGAAAGTTAGTTGCCTCTGCATCAGATGATAATACAATTAGGCTATGGGATCCAGCAACAGGAGAGTCATGCGGGGTTCTCGAGAGTCATTCAGGTTGGGTCAGCGCAGTTGTGTTCTCGCCAGACGGAAAGCTAGTTGCCTCTGCATCAGCTGATAATACACTCAGGCTATGGGATCCAGCAACAGGAGGGCTATCTGGGGTTCTCGAGGGTCATGCAGGCTGGGTCAGGGCAGTTGTGTTCTCGCCAGACGGCAAGTTAGTTGCTTCTGCATCATCTGATAAAACAGTCAGGCTATGGGATCCAGCAACAGGGCGGTCATGTCGAGTTCTCAAGGGCCATTTGGGTCTGGCCACCGCAGTTGTGTTCTCACCAGACGGGAAGTTAGTTGCCTCTGTAGCACTTGAGACAACAATCAGGCTATGGGATCCAGAAATAGGAGAGTCATGCGGGGTTCTCAAGGGTCATTCAAGTTGGGTCAGGGCAGTTGTTTTTTCACCGGATGGAAAATTAGTTGCTTCTGCATCAAATGACAAAACAGTCAGGCTATGGGATCCCGCAACAAGAGAGTCATGCGGGGTTCTCCGGGGTCATTCGGCTTTGGTCAGCACAGTTGTGTTCTCGCCAGACGGAAAGCTAGTTGCCTCTGCATCGGATGATAAAACTGTCAGATTATGGGATGTTACCCAAAAGACGATAATTCAAGAAATACACACAGGAGGACAGATTGAGAACCTAGCCTTTTCTGTTGTGACAAACCTGGATACAGGCAGGGGTATGCTAACTCTAACATCCCACCCCTACCCTAGCAATAACACATGGGAGGTCCTCCCCCCACCACTCCATGTTACTGGTGAATGGGTGATCTGGAATCAGAAGAAAGTACTATTCCTCCCTTGGGATTATCGACCATGCCCTTACGCATCACGTCCCTACGCGGTGAACGACAATATTCTAGTAATGGGTCATTCATCTGGTCATATTACCTTTATGTCCTTCGATCCTACTGCTCTCGCCCTTCATTTTTCACTTTCACCAGCACAATATTCACCTGTCGTTCAAGGTAAGCATTGCTGCTAGCCCACATGTAGTATTTTTTTTAATTTTTTTACAAAATCATTACTCGCATCCCATATTCAATTGATTTTATTTTTTTGAATCTATACGCCTTTACCCCGAAGGGGGCCTTAGGCTATGAGGCGGATATTCAATTGATAATTAGCATGAATGCCAAAAAAATGTATGCTAATTCATGAGTCCGACTCAATAGGAACGCATGGGGTGCTCTTCCAGACAGGCCGATGAAGTATTAGGACTCCTGGCCAAACCCTATGTATCATTGGCCATGTCCGAGGAAGAGGTAGTAGGTGATACAGTATGGGGCATATTGTAGATACAATACATTCATATACAATAGACCCCCGTTACAAAGATGTATGTATAGTACTCAACCTTCATGGAGATTCGTCAATCGGTTGACCCATTCACCAATCTATTGCAGAATTGTACAACTGAGGCATATGTTTGCAATGTAATATTCTTGTGAGCCACCTTACCATCCAACAGATTACCTATATTTCAATTCCATAGGCTTGAACTGTTGAATAAATAAACTATACATTATTCATCTTGATCGAAAGCCCACTAACTTAGCCAGCAATCATTGTTTTAGTCCATGATTGTAAAGTGGGGTTTAATAAGGGATGTGTAGAGTTAGTTGGTGGGTTTGGACAATCGATGGGGAGACTATTTGGCAAGTATTCAGTTGTGGATCATTAAGATCAGCTACTGGACGAGAATTTATTTCTGCTACGGGAACTAGGTGGTATAGCTATGATAGGTGCATAGGCATATAGGCGGGCTCCCGAATGTTCCGTCCAAGTTCCATGGCCGCCTCATATCTATAGGTGTATAGACTTCAAAATTTGGTTGTGTTGCAAGTTGCCCTGGTCTCAGGCTCAAGCGAGCGTAGGTAGCGATTGGTAAATCTCATAACTAATTATACTATCATTTGATCCCTCAAACTGCACAAGTAATACGCGGCAGCACACCACTTTTGGATACCAATATATTCCACAGATTGGGGAGCCTTGAACCAACATCCACCGACAGGATACGCCCATTACCAATAGCCCCAAGCTACACCCACACATCGCACTAAAGGGAGTATGAACCGAAAGAGCGGAAATACAATCCCCAAGCTTTCACTGACCGAGGGTATAACGGTATCCATAGGGTGTCATCTCCTATAGGAATTCCCCTTGTCCCCGCATCCACCACCAGCAGACCTAGCCGAAAACACAGGTTGTTAAAACTAAGTATATAAGCGCATGTATTTTAGGCTCTATTCATTAGAGAGTCGTGTCAAACTAGCAGCTCAATATAAGTAGCATCCGGCGCACTGGTGCACTTCCGGGATGTATGTATTTAATCGTTCAAAATCGAATTATCATGCAAATAGGACTGTCTCTGCAAACATGTCCTGAGCTACCTACGATATCTATGCTCTGGCCCATACAGCAATCACGTCGATTTGCCAATTGGTCGACCCATTGGCCAGTCGGCAGGCACTACATATTGACAGTTTACTTTACGGCTATAGCTATCAATTGACGGCTCTAGTTCGATTCCAGGTAGAGACAAAAAGGGAATTGTCTCAAACATTACTTGGTAGGCTAGAGAGCAGGGTTGTCGGGTATCCATCCATTCCTTAATGCTCCGGTTCCAAAGTGAAAGCTCCAGTATTGATGATTCGCCCTCAAGGTAGAAGCCTGGGCCTCCCTCCTTTGGAACCGGGGTAACTCGTTTTGATATTTTATATTTTCATTAGCAAGAGTCAGGCCTGCCAGTGATCTCGTGCCTGCCAGTACGGTAGCAGTAGTTGGAAAAAATTCCGCCTCATAGCCTAAGGCTCCCTTCGGGGGAAAGGCGTATAGACGCAAAAAAAAAAAGTTGGAAAAAATTCTGCTAGCTATAAATCTCACCAGACAGATATCGTGGCCTGGCTAGCTGTGAATTTCAGTATATATGGAACTACCCTAACCCATGCAGCAGATTGCTAGTTAGGGCACTTCTGTCCCAACCCATTGAGCAATCATGCGGATTGCTGTTTCAGTTACCCAATATGGATAATTTCTATAATAGTTCCTTATTGTAAGATGGGATCTCATACCCCAAGCTTAAGCATTGAACTATTAGAGATAGTAACTATATAGAATCAAAGTGGCTGAGACAAGATATAGTCTAAATATTAGAAATAAACAATCCAGGAGCTATATGATACATTCCCTAGTATTCAACCACGTCGATTCCACAACCTGTCGCTGATGCGGTATGAAGTGCTTTTATTGTCTGGTTGCAGCTACCGAAGCTCGCAGTCATACACAGTTTGAGGGCGAGGGGCACTTAGACTATAAATCAGTTCTACCCCCGGCGATCTGCGGTAAACCAAAACAGGTCCAACCAGAAATGGGATGCGCTCGCTAATTATGAGTTAGTTAAAAGTTATATGTATCATAGAGCATATAGCTCTTGGATTCCTTATTTCTAATATTCATATCTTGTCTCAGCTTCTTTGATTCTATATAGTTGTTATCTCTATGTATATTATCACTATAGATGCGCTCCCCGAGCAAGTCGCATCCATGTACACGCCACCTAACTACTTCTGCCGCGGCACTACGACAATGACATCAGTGTTCCCTACCGACCAGGCGACTGGCCTGAGGGCCAAGGTCCGTGCTGACCTGAGACAGCCTGGGCCAGCCCTGGCGGAGGAAAGAGTGGCTTGGGGCACCTCCAGGCTGTGCGGGCTGGTCTAGGCAGTGTAGGCCATGCAGGCCAGTCCAGGTGGTCCAGACGGTCCAGTCCAGCCCAGGGGGTCCAGGCAGTCCAGGCAATGGCTTTGGCTACCTGATCATTCAGGCGAGGCCTTGGCTGAGCACACCCTGCCCAGGCCGCCTCGGGCCCTCGCTGGCGCCAGCCCGGCCCGGCCGTTGCGTAGACTGCACTGTAACAGTAACGCCATGCGCGAGAACTGTGCCCACAACGAAATATAATGGCGCAGTCCTGAAGTGACTGTCTTGAGCAAGTGTCCAACTGGATGTGCGGCCGTGCCCACTGGATATTACTACGGTGGTGGCGGTTGCACGCCCGATTCACCTCGCGTCTAGCCTACCTACGTTATGAGGAAGTCCTGGTAGGCTAGTGCAACTTTTTGATATCCGGAGAGGCTTCAAATCAGCTGGCGGAAACTCCTGATCTCGCCAGAGGTTTGATCACGGCGTAAGCGAAGGTACGAAATACCAGCCAATAGTGTTCTCGTGCCCGAGAACAGCCAATAGGTATTTCGTATGCGATGCGATATATGGGAAGCGTGTGAAGAGCGTTTAATAGCTTCCCATAACCTTCTATTCCGAGCGTGTGTAAACGATTGATTGTAAAAATCAAAAACGAAAACCCATAGCGAAAATAATACTTTCCAACAAAGAAAACGGCCACCACCAAAACGAGTGACCCACCCCGTCCCCAACGGGAGAGTATGTCAGATCTGCACGCGGATTTGCAAAGGATAATTTGCACTGGGTTAATTCCGGTGATTTACCCACCAGAATTATTACTGAGGGCAAGCACCATGAATTAATCTATGCATAACCAAGTATTTCCAGTGGTATCCTGTATCGTTTACAGCGACACACCAGATTATATTCGGAAATTCCCTGGAATTAATCCAGTGTGATTGAGATATGGTTACCCTGAACCCAGTTAATCTGTATCTCCTATATGCATAAACCATATCACGTGGAATTGCATTTCCTTAGTTGCACATGTTCTCGGTCCCACCGGGGGTTGCACAACTTTTTTTATTTATATTTTTTTTAGTCTATATGCCGAAGGGCCCCCGAAGGGAGCCTAGGCTATGAGGCGGCCCCGTTCTCGCAACTTAAAGGATTGGGTTTACATACGGAACATGCTGCTTAAGCGCCCTGCCTCCCGAACCTAGGAAAACAAAACCCCGAGATCTAGAAGTGTCTGGCTGCTTTCGCCTATCCGGCTCCAACCGCCATCGGCCCACGCCACACATCCTCCGGAAATTGATGCGCACTCTTCCTCCTCCACGCCCTCTTCTCCTGGCCTATCGTCCCCTAGAAATAAATACAACTGACAAAAGAGATTTGTTAAACATCCCCCCCCTCTCAACGCAGGTCCAGATCCGTGAAGGTCTCCACTAGATCTACCTCGTATTTCCCATCAAGATACTTCACTTTCTTCCTCCACCTCTCCGGCTCATCCATCTGCTCTCACGTTCCCCACCGCCTACCAATATCCTCCTCATGTATGCAGACCAGGGCTACGTGCTTCGCTATTTCCGCATACCTCCCGCATTTTCGGCATTGGTCTGGAATTTCTTTGTCCAAGGAATGTCTTTGTCCAACACATGTCGCCAGGCTTGTAGATTGCCTTTCCCGGTGCGACAGTGAACGTAGTTGACACGAGCCTTCCCCATTCCCGTCCCCTTGACCTCCCCCTCTTCCGCTCTCCTCCGCTTCCACTCCTGCCTCCACCCCCCCTCCGTGATTACCTTCTCCATCCCCTCATCCTCACCTCCTAGCTCTGCCCCGAATTTGGCCATCTGGTCCGCCTTTTCATTGCCTTTGGTCCCGACATGTGCCTTGACCCAGGCAAATCTGACAGCATTTGGTCCCAGATTTTTCTGCCTCTTCCGCACCTCTTCCACCTCCTCTTTCAACTCCCCATAGAGATACACTAGACTATAGCTAGTAGGCGCATATGCATAGTATCATCGTGGTCGAGTACAGAGATGCACCAGATAACATCCTTGGTGCCACCGAAAGAAACACGGTGCCTCTAAATATTTAATACGATGTTAAGGTTAATATCGTCTGGTGTTACCCTGGAGACAACATTCCATAGATATACTGGAGATTTAAAATACGGTGACTCAGGGTACTAGGCACCGGAAAAATTAAGGTAAATTATAGGATTATCGCATCGGAAAAATCTCGGTGATTTATGTTCATGGAGCCGTTATCTCAATTCCTACCAGCTGTTCCCACAAGCTGCCCCACAACGTCTTCCTACCATATAGCCTAGTAGCTCTCCCAACGCTCTGCACTTCAAGTTGGTATCGGTCTGACTGGTTCTTAGTGCATGTTGTAAGGGTTGCGGTGAGGGGCCTCACATATATGGTGACGGATAAAGGGCCGCAGCGACAATGCCTAAAGGAGATAGGCAAAACGGAGGACTCGAGATGCGTGTGTGATAACTGGACAACACAGAATGCGGCACACCTGCAACGCCGCCCCTGTATTGAGGACGAGAATGGTAGGTCACTAGATCAAACAGGACAAGACGAGGAGTGGTGCGCGGAGGTGGCGAGGTTCTTGAAGTAAGGATGGTGGTAGAAGGGAATTTTGTAGGAAAACTTTTGCATATAGATAGGGGAGGGCAGGGACTGGCCCGAGCGGATGGGCAGAGGCCACCTGGGGAAACCCGGGAGCTGCACTTCATCGCCATAGTCTAGATAGGCTGAATGTGATTAATGATTCCTTGAAGAAAAATATTTAAAAAAATGTAATAGGGTTAAGCCGTTTGAGAAAGAGCCAGCTTAACTACTTCTGCGCCCAAAGCGACACCCAGAGTCCTAATTGAAGGGGTATTAGGGCTCCTAGGGCCATCCCGTGGGTCTTGAAGGTGCTCTGGAGGAGGGCGTCGGGAGGGGGGTGATTGCAAGGAGAGCATATCTCTTTTTTTGAGGGGGGCTGACTGATTCAAGTCGATTGCTGATCGTACCCTGAGTTGATAAACTATTGGAGGGTTAATCCTTAAGAGGGGATATTGGGGTCTCTAGAGGTAATGGACGTACGAAATACCCTGGCCTCCACGCAAAGTTGCATACCACTTGAGATGATCTTGGCAAAGAACCGAATTCGGCATATATCGGTAGAAGAGTAGGGTATCCATAATCAGGCCATATATCAGTAGCAGACGAAGGATAGAAGCGTCGGATTTGTGCCTGTATTTAGAGTTCTGTTGAGAATTCGAAGAGCACAATAGTTTAGCTGTTGATCAAATATATTTATATTCCACTCTCGCAAATCAGCGACAATTACCTCCCTCATAACCTACAATAGAGACCTTCTTGTGAATGTTGAGGATGCTCTAGAGCGGGGGCTTGATAGCGGGGTCGCGGAGGGTATAAATGTGGTATATTTGGTTAATATAACGGAAGTTCCCGAAATTATCCGTTTTGAGCATGTTAATGCCTGAGTCAAAACCGTCTCGTTTTACCATTTTGCAGGCTCTCACTTCAATACTTGGATATGGGTGGTAGGTAAAGGCGAAGGGAGGGGGGTAGTCTTCGGGCAGGCCATATTGCGAGCCGCAGGTATTGAGTAAGTATGAGTTTGGGTTTGGCTGGAGAGCGTAGTTGTTTCCATATATCTTAATCTAGCCAGAATGTGCTTGTATGTATGTGAGTACATACGGGGTTGTCAATAAGTAGCTACAGTAGCTATCATTTTACTGTAGCTTCTTGGCAACGTATTTCATTGGCCAACTTTGAGGTGGCGTACTATAGTCTTACTATAGTGTGGGGGCCGAGTCTACAGCAAGAAAAGTTGCTGCAGCTAGCTACAGTAAAATGCTATAGCTTGCTGATTCATCACCGCATAACAAGATCCTTAATCCAGATCCGTGCTGCTTGTATCTGACTCTGAGTCCAAGCCTGACTCGGAGGATGGTTCCTATAGTGCATAGGTATATGCTAGACATTCAATTGCATGGTCAATGCCCTGGAGAGCTTGTGCTCTCTCTGATACGCGAGGCATATTGATGGTGATGATGTTAAGGCATTAGCTATAGGTAGGCAGAGCTATAGCTAGCTACAGTTGGGGTGTCAATAACTTTCATCCTAATTCAGCTAGTACGTGGCGTGCGCTAAAAAACTATACTGTAGTTTGCCATAAAAACTTATTGACAACCCCTACTCTCTCTGTACAGGCAAACCTGGCTATAGTGAACCTTGCAGTAGTGAAAAATTGGCTATAGTGAAGAGATTGGCTGGATTGTTTCTGCACGCACGTATTCCACTCTGGCTATAGTGAAATCAGGGCTATAGTGATAGTGAAGCGCTTGCAGCGATTTATTAATTCAGCTATAGCCAAAGTACACTGGATATAATGAAGTGCCGTAGTGTTGGCAGTGGCCTTGGCACAACTTAGATTCAGGACGTACCAAATAACATAAGAATTAAGATGAGCGTGGATGAAGCCAGCTATCAAGACTGGATTGCTTCTTCAGTGTTGCTAGATACTGGTTGAGAGACCGATGGGTATTCGACAAAGGTTTTGCAAAATCAGAAATGATGATGCAAGAAGATCCAGATACTGGTGGAACAGAAGAGACTGGAACAGCGTGAAAGTAATGTGTAAGATCTTGGGGAAAAGTAATAGCTGTGAACCGCTGATAAGAGGTGTTAGGAGCATCTGTCAAAGCAATTGATTAGCTTGCAAAACTCCTCTAATTTCATCTCTCCGTCTTGCTGGTCTGGTTGTTGTCGAGCCTGACGGATTTTCCATTTTTCTAATACAGTACGTCCAAATCTGCGTTGTGGAGGCATAGCAGTCGATCTAGTATGGTAGAAAGGCTGACAGATATGTAGTACCGATTGAGCGACCGTTGGAAAGGTATGTACAGAATGCCACATACAGTAATCTTTTGCTTTTCTTGGCTCACGTGATCCCTTTCTACTACCGTCAACGACCTACCTAGTTCTGACCGGGCACGGTCATTTGACCGAGCGTAAGACACTAGCCCTTTTCGGCGATTCCGTGATACCATGCAGGCACAGTGGTGAGAAGCCATTTCAGCGAGGTTGAG
>Ga0307514_10005605_pt1 | contig 11127 bp, 5 predicted proteins | sample 16_EM_MG_FD_203088 | JGI IMG/M metagenome (GOLD analysis project Ga0307514, IMG submission 203088) | Populus trichocarpa ectomycorrhiza microbial communities from riparian zone in the Pacific Northwest, United States - 16_EM | ecosystem: Host-associated > Plants > Roots > Unclassified | place... | reverse complement strand
GCCGCTAGCAAACTATAATGGGGCAACAGGTGAAGAAGTGGTTTTGATTGGGGAGAGAAAGCTTGCTTCCATTTTCAAGGGCTTGATTTAATTAATGAAGCATGTGAGAGAGGAGAAAGGTTAGCACGAAGAGATGAAGTGCCCTCCTTTAATATATATATATAGCGGTATTATTATTTTTTTGTTGATTTTTATTAATTTTTCAATGATTTTTAAAATTTATTTTGATCATGTTGCAAAGTATAATATTAAAAACCTGGTTGCAAAACTATCTAGGTGGTGGCCCAGTGGTAAGAGCTTGGAACCAAGAGGTTTGCTCCCTCTGTGGTCTCAGGTTCGACCCCTGTGGTTGTTCATATGATGGCTATTGAAGGTTTACATGGTCGTTACATTCAGGGCCCGTGGGATTAGTCGAGGTGCGCGCAAACTGGACCCGGACACCCACATTAAACTAAAAAAAAAAAACTGGTTGCAAAATCAAAAAAATAATTTTCCCGTATTTTACCGAGTGCCCTCGCATCTTAATAGTAGAAGTAAAAATAGCATGGTAGCTATAAACTCACTTGTGTCAAATTTTGTATTGAATTTGAGAGAGAAGAAAGTTATCGAATATCGTTGCATAATGACTTCGTTTCATCTGTTTGAGAAATTGTCCAGTAACGTCCAGAGATAATATTTTTCTTTTAGAAAAGATTTACCAGTTTTTTCATTCTCAAATACATAGACAAGTAAGAAATATGCATATATATGCAAATGTGTTCTATGGATGGAGGGCACATTTAACCAGTGATTGAATCAAGCAGGTCAACTTTAAATCCATGCATGTGAACACGTGGAAGTATCATTCATGTCAGAACACCAAACCTTGGACAGCTCATTAATCAAAGGAAACAGGCAAGGTAAAGAATAGCAATTATTTTCATTAACTTCATCAGAAGCAGGGCAAGCCGAGAGTGATAACGAGAACTTGTATCCAGTGGATACGTTTTGTAGAGTAATACAAACGGTAAGACTGATGTTTAAAAAATGATAAAACAGTAGTAATCCTTGAGCAGGTGTTGACTGATGATGACAGAAGAGCCATAAATCACGCTCTCAATTATAGGTGAAAAACAGGATGGAAGCAGCTGTGTGGAAATTAAGAGCTAGTGGGGCTTCGTCAATCAACATTAATCCAATCATATAGCCAGCATCAACATGCTTGGTCTCCAACATTATACTTTATATGTCTCTGTCTCTCTTGCATTCTGGTGGCAGTGAAGGGTATCTTGATCTATCAGTGCAGTAGTTGTAGATGGTGTATTTCTGGCGTACCCATCTGAGCCTCCTGTATTGCAAGGCATCAAGATCCTGGAACTCCTTCTGGTCCCACCATCTGGTACCCTGTGTGGCACAGAATTTCGCTTCCACGGAGGCCTCACACCCATCTATGTGGAAGCTCTTGTAGGAAGCTATAAAGGGTGCCTTGGACCAGTCTGTCTTCTCAAGTCCACCCCTGGTAGCCCAATCATCGGCGTTCCATAGGCTTGAGTATATCTTCATTGGCTGGTTGAAAGGAAATTTCACTCCCAAGTCTTTGCAGTTCTTGAACACTCTGATTGGCACATCATCCACGAAGAACCTGAAGGACACCACTCATATAATTAATCCAGCAGCACATCCAAAAAATTCGTTTTAACCCATTTCTCATATAGAAATGATCACGCACACATGAACGTTGCCAAGAACATGCCACTTGCACTGCAACTTATTAAAATAAACTGCATGTACAAGAGTTAATTAAATACTATATTATTAAACAAATTGATTGATAAGAGTATTAAATTTTACGGTTGATCAGATTGGATTTTTCATCATATACCATGCTTGGCACATGCGCGATTTACTTTATAAGAACAGGATGGCCCAAGTTTATGTTATAAATTGTCCATTTTACATAATCAAATTAGAAAGGAGAAAAAAGTGTAGACCAGCTCAAAAGTTATGTCGGGACCGATAGTTGAAAACAAAAATTTCAAGTCAGAAAAGAAACCTACTTTTACCAAATTTCAGCACAAAGTCCTCCAAGGTTTTGTTGATTTGTTTCTTCATTTCATATCTGTGTTTTTTGGCAATAAATTTAGTTGGATGCCAGTTGCATCAATGTGTTAGCTAGAATTCATTTATGTTGCTACATTATTTTAGTTAGGTGTTGAGGATCACTCCATGCCAAGGCCAAACTTTTGGATTTGAAGGACAAAAAAAAGTGTAGTTAGATACCAAACTTGTTCATTCTTTTTCAGGGGACGAAATCTAAAAGATTGATAGACCCACCACCACCGACCATCTATGTTGCAGTCACATGAAACCCTCAAGAGTTTAGCCTATAGCAGAGCTGCTGAAAAGAGAAAGGATCTGTATAGCCCAATCTAACTAATTTGAAAACGAAATTTAGTCGGTTGAGGAGTGGAGACTTTCTTCTTTTTGTGAGAAGGTTCCTATAAAACTAATGCAGAAAGATATAATAGGAAAGGATACTTACACTACCAGGTACGAATTCCATAGGACGGAGTAAGAGTGGTATCTTATGGTTGGGTCAAACCAGAGGTAAATCCTCTGTTCTCTGTCTCCCTTGCCTCCTGTGAAAACATTTGTCTGCAAAATGTAAGGCTGGCCAGTCCTGTTTCCTAAGAACTCAAAGTCTATCTCATCATGCTCTGAGTTTTGTGAAGATAGCTGCCAAAGAAACACGCGAATAATAACTTGATGTTAAAAAAATGGAATTAGAACTTAGAAGTTGGGAATGATGATAAAGGGAAAGATCTTCTAAAATCCTAAAGAAGTGAGATGAAAATGATCAGTCACGATGTGATGAGAAACGCTTACATAGAAAGCAGTAACTGTTCCAGCTGAATCACCAGGAACCAACTTCATTTGCATACTGAAATGGCCAAATAAGTATGACCCTTTTGATTGGAAACCAGTACCTTCGCAATATCAAACCCCCTAATGTTAGCACGATATACTATGTTTTGATGAAGAAAAACAAGAAATAAAAAGCCAGGAAGCTGTGTTGAAATGCAATGAACGATGGATAGCAAAAAAAAATGATTGATCTGATTATAATATACCCGTGTAATTATCCAACTGGAGCTGTATCTCTGAGCCTCCATTGAAGTACTTAATGTGGTCAAAAGCCCATGTAGGAACATAGTTCCTTCCAAAAGGCACATCCACTGGCTTCCTTGGGGGAGCTCCCATTGTCCCAGATACCATAAACAGCATGCCAAGAAACAAAGTCCATAGAGAAGCAGCCATATCTCTGCACATTTCAAAAGAAATGTTAGTTCTTGACACACAATATAAGACCTTAAAGGGACTTTAGAGATGTTAAGCATGAGAAGAATCAAGATGCAAGCATATTCAAGGTTCTAGAGCTAGCATTACCTGAGCGTAGAGAGTACTCCTGAAGGGGAGCTAATTGGATGAGGAGAATGGAGGAGGAGAGGCCCTTTAAATAGTGGTTTTTTCAAAACTAAAATTAAATTATTGAAGGGTATGCGGGGGCAAACTATTTTATTTGATTAAAAAAACTATAATAATTGGCAGTGGTAATACAGCTAGCTAGTAGCTACCACAACAGCCTATTTTAATTTTTATGTGATAGTGGGTGGAGGAGAAATGTGCAATTATTTAACTTCTGGCTGTTGAAAATGTGGATGGACTAGGGAGGGCATGCTCGATGACAGGAGAAGAATGTGTTTTGAAAACATTTTGAAAGTTGGAAACGCCGAGACTCGTGTGGTATTTGTTTATTTTTCTGGGGGGGTTGATGGGAAAGGAAAAATATGTGAATTGGAGCACAGCTGACCACTCTTTAAATTTCCTTCTCTCTTTCTTTCTATCTGCATCTCTCACCTAAGATATCTGGGCCACCTTCACATATTCGGCTTTTGTCCCTGGTTTTTTCTCTTTTCGAGGACTGCACTTTTCTGCTTTTGTCTCGGGCTCTTTTGCTCATGATGACTTCAAGCCCACCGACTCTACTACGGTGACGTTTGGCGTGAAGGAAGGAGATTTCTACCGTCAAGTTAAAATCGAAAAGATCAGGAAAAACGTTCTTTCTTTTTTCTTTCAAGACAGTTATAAGAGATGAAGGTTCCGCTTCCTTATCTGGGAAAGCATTTCTCCTTTTGGTCACAAGCTTTATAACACACTTGATTGTGTTAATAGGCTAATTGCAAGTGACGAGAGGCAAATTTGAGAGAAGCAAGCAAGCAAGTGAATGGGTCGAATACTTTCTAATTTTCCTTCCTAGGAAACCCACGATTCGATCGTTCTTACATTGTTAATGATTTCAAATGCATCTGTCTTCGTTTTGATACATACGTAACTTTCACAGTATGTGAGAATATGGAAAAAAAAGTTTGATATATAAAATCATGTTATTATATATTGAAAGGATAAAATTATAAATAAATCAAATTCGACGAGAAAAAAAAAACAACACTATTTAATTATGAACAGAAAAAAATTTAAGAAAATTGCATGGGTGGTGCAATGAACAGGAAAAAAATTAAAAAAAAAAGAGAAAAAACTAAAAAAAAAAAAGTTGCACTGTTTATGTGAACAGTGCAATGGATAGTAAAATAACCATTATTTTTATTTTAGTTTTGTTAGTGATTAGTTCATCCAAAAACAATCTACCGGTCATTATCTCCTTAATAATTCACCTCTTTAAAAAAAAAAAACAAATAAAGTTAGGTTTTACAAAGATAATTTTTAACCACTTGTCAAACAAAACATTAGGAAAAGAAAAGAAAAGGTGAAGTATTAAAATTCAATTTACTTCTTACGAAAGATTTTGCCTAGCCTTTTGGTGCGCATATATATATTCTGCGTATAGTCTACGTACGTAGATGCCGCATATAAGCAACTTGAGAAATTAAATCCCGACCCATCAACTGGTATCATAACTTACCATCAAGGTATTAGATCAGTTTTGTGACCAATATTAGTTTTTTTGGTTTTAAATGAGCGATGCATAGATTTTTAGAGGAAACAGTGAACAATGACACTTTGTCACTAGTGAAGAGATATGTACAGAAGACAGGCTTTGAAATCCAGATGTGCTCCTGTCGTTGCGAGTTAGGGCTTGGGACTTGCATGAACACTGTTAGACTCCCCCCCGCATCCACTCAATTTTATTTTCAAACGTGCAAACATAGTGAAAAAAAAGAGTTTCAGAACGAGAGAAACAAGAAGAAAAACAAAAGGTGCCCCCCACTATATCCAGTGGTCCATACTGCAGAGCATCACCATGTGTTTGCACGATCCATGTCTTTCTTATCAGTTCTCACCAATCACCACTTTCCATGTTCCTGTGTTTTCACAGACATAGCTAGCTTACGTTAAATCCTAAAAAGGTACATGTTGAACAAGTCACTACTACGTTTTCCTTTGCCAGGACGCATCATTTATTGTTGTTCTTTTTTCTGCTCGACAAACATATACGTTCCTGCAGAATTCTGTTCTCTTGATTCGCTCATCAAAGTCAGATAATTTTATGTTCCCTTTACTTATACTCTAGAGATTTGAATCTCACTTACACGATTCGATTTGTATTCGAGACCTTGTTTATATACAATTAAGAAACACCACTTCAATGATGAAAGGTTGCCTTATTTTTAAATTTATTTTCACTGATGATATTACATTTTTCAAGAGATAATAAAAGAAAAGGAATTATTCTTGAAAAATGAAAACCAAAGTATCAACGTCACTGGAACAGAAAAGGAGATCATGGAATCTATTGCATGTTGCATGTAGGTGCTACGAGTTTTTAGATAACAACTTTTAAATAATTCTATTAAGAATATTGATGTGATTTTAAATTCACTCTATTGTTTGTTTTGTATAATGTTTTAATGTTAAAAATAAATTTTAAAAAATAAAAAAAAATTAATACATTTTTAAATAAAAAATACTTTAAAAACAATTATTATTACAACAAAAAAATATTCATAATAGAATTATCATCGGAATTATATTGAAACATAATTGTTAATAATTCTCAAATATGATCACAACATTCTAATTTTTATGGTTTAGACTGTTTTTTTATTAGAAAATAATATAAATAATATATTAGAATATTATCTAATAATTTAAGTTTTTAAATCAAATTGATTTATTGATATAATATCAAAATTTTGATAACTAAACGGTCACGAGTTTGAATCTCATTATCTTTATTTATTTTATAAAAATTAAATATATTATACAAATTTCAATTCTAAAAAAAATTATTTTAAAAATAATATAAATTATATTTTAAAATTTTATTTAATAAAAATTAAATCAATAAATTTTAAGTTTTCAACTGCCACACAGATGTGCCTCCTCGTTAGTTAGAGACCAGAAAGAGATAACGAGCGAGGGTGGGATTTAAATGTCGAAGAAAGATTGGGCCACAGTTTTTTCACAATCACTGCAGTGTGGATATATATATATATATATAGAGAGAGAGAGAGAGAGAGGAAGGATTGGGGCAGGGGGTCCATGTGAGATTATCATGTGACATGGTCTCCGAACTCTGAACAGTGTCATCCCTGCACATGAATGTGTTCAAGTAGTGCCACCCGAGATATATACTAAACCCCCGACGTCAGTAAATCTCGACGGGCCAGCTGGGGTAGAACCTGCCTGGTGCAAATCGTGATTTGTGACGATATCCTACCGCTGCACAGTGGGTCTTTTGTTATCTTTTCTATACTGATTCTGAACTGGCCTTTCTGGGGTATTCCAGCTCCATCCGACTTGCCTTCCTGTTTGATCACCCGGAATGATTCCGATGCCAGTTATTAATGGTGAATCTTTCTTGTTTCCTTTCCCCCTGTAATCCTCTTCCTAGGTTTTTAATCGGATGAGTGGATAAACTCAGCCTCCTTTCTCAAACTTTACAATAAAAAATATCAAATTAATATTTTTTTTATAATTTTATAATAGTTTTAGCCATGGTTTGTATTTTAAACAAGGTTTATATGGTAATCCCACCCTGTAATGAAGTGTCATCAATCATCATGTATATGAGTTGAATTTGAACTAAGTTTTTCAACGCGTATGGTTTTTGCAAACTGATTTGAGTTGTTTTTAAAAAATTTTAAATTATAAGTATATCTGTTAAGAAAAATATTTTGACTTCTAAATTAAATCAAAATGTTGATTTAATAAAAAAAGTAAAATTTTTAACTTTTTAATTTACATTATTTTTTAAAAAAATTATGATGATCTCCAAAAAAATTCAATAAACTCATGAAAAAGATTTTAGTATTTGAATATAATTATATACTTACATTGATATTTTATTTTTAATAACTAGAAAAATAGATGATTGGTTAGTTTTCTGCAAAACAATTCTTCCTGGAGTTTTGAGACTCTTTAATAATTAAGTTAATAATTTTATAATAAAAAATTATAATAAATAAAGAGATAAGCGTTTATCTCTAAAAATAAAAATATTTATTCTTGATTTTTTGTGATAAATACTCTATGAATATATGATAAAAAAATAAAAATTACAATTCATTTATTTGAATAATTAAGAGAATATTTATAGTATTTGTATAAATTCTTAAGGCCTGAAATTCTTTTCCTCTTAAGTATTTTTGTAAAGAAAAACTTCATGACATTAATACTAATAAAAATATCTTTTATACAGTATTAATACGTGGATGAGAATTATTTGTTCACGTCGTTAATGCCGACAGGCTATAAAACACTTTAAGAACATATTTCGTTCGTGTGAATCTCTCTCTGAGAAAGCAGTCGCGATCGTGAAGTGCACAGGTGTCGAGTTGTGATCAAGATTGATGGTTGATGTGGCACATCCATCTGTATAGAAGTATGCCAACCAAAAATCAAATGCACCTTAGCTGTCTATAAATAATTCATAGCTAGTGCATGGAAGCTACCCAACTTGAACCACTCGGGGGTTCGGTTCATGTCGTCGGCAACAACCAGGATTGAATAGATAGATCAGAGATAAACGAGACGTGTAACCTTGATAGAGTGAATTTTTATTATTATTATTATTATTATTATAAAAAATAATGTTCAAATGTTATAAGAATGTTCTTTTTTAAAAGAAAAAACATAGCTTGGGTTATAGAATTGACTAAGTTAAATAAATTGATTTTATTTTAATTAGATGATAAAAAAGCAACCAGAGCAAATGAACTAAAAAAATAATCATGATAACTTGAAAAAAAATTCTAAAGAAAAAAAAAATTGACTAAATACAAGATGATGAAATTAGATAGAAATGACAAAAAAATCAATCCGAGTCAACCTCAAGTTAGTATGACAAACCTATAACCCGAGTAATACATGTGGAATAACCCAATAGAAAGTAAACGGGAAACAAATTCACAAAATCTGATTGTGAACAAACCAACTGTAGAAGTATGATACCGGAAAAATAAAAAAATAAAAAAAATGACCTAAGAAAATCAAAACTAGGTAAGACGACCAAATTCTGTGACTCGGATCATCTTAGTGGAATGACCCAATAAAAGCTAAAATATGAAAAATGATGAAAAAAAATCAAATTTTGAAGGACAGAATTAAAAAAAAAAGTATTATAATTCCTATTTTTTAAAAAGCAACTCCATAAAAAAGGACTGGCCCAACCCAGTTTAATCATCCAAACTTATGATCTAGTCATGAAATTTGGATAACCTTATATAAAAGAGAAAAAGAAAAAGAAAATTACAAGGTCTGTTTTTTTATATAAAAAAAATCAATGTCGAATGATGAGATTGTAAAAGAAAACAAAAAAAAACAAACGATGCCAACCTGTGTTTACTTTTCAAACTCGTGACCTGTGTTATTAGGCTAAAAGCATCCTGTATGGAAGAACCACAAAACTAAATTATCAACCAATCAAATGTTGAATGATGAATTTTAAAAAACAAAACAATTATACAAAAAAATCATTAAAAAAAAGTGATTAAAGGAATGAGGAACAAAATTGAAACAAAAAAACTATATTAGAGGACAACTATAAATTTTTGAATAAAATGTGAGATTGAAAAGAAAAATCAATTTAATAAAAGAAAAGGAAACAAAATCAAAAGACCAATGACCAAATTATAAAAAATAACATCTCACAAATTGGGATTGAATGATGAAATTGAAAAAAAATCAAAATTTAACAACATGGCTAAGAAGAAAAATTAAAAATCAAAATAATAAGAATTGAAATTTCAATAAATAAGAGGACAACTTTAAATTTTTTAATAGTCAGAGCAATTTTTGAGGAAAGGAGAGAAAAACGAGAGAAAAAAGGCATTGTCAACAACAAATCGCTTAATTATCAACACGATTTGCCACCCCAACAAGAAGAAGACGCCACAATGATCCCAACGACATTACGAAAGAAGATTTTTGTCCCTTATAAGATGTTGTACCAGTCATCAAAAGACCATGGATGCCTCCCACATGCTGACGCGTGTGTTGCATGTGCTGGTCATTTTTTAGTTTTTTTTATTATATTTTATACATATTAAAATATCAAATTACCCCTCAACCAACTTGATTATAACTAAAAAGCCATGTTGAAAATATAAAAAAGCTCATGTATGTCATTTTATTTTATGTTTTGCTTTTATGGGTAGTTTAGCCATTTCATTACAATATAGAAATGTAAAAAGATTAAGTTGTTCCCAATCAATTTGATAGTCATTAATAAATCTTGGGAAAAGACCGAACTTTCCCTAATACTAAGTTAAAGTTTATGAAAAAAATAAAATATCATTATATTATTTCAGTGAACAATAACTTTCACTCTGGATCATGTTTTTCAGAGGACAATTAAGATTTATTAATTCTATTATATATATAAAATTGAGCTAATTCTGTGGATAAAAACTTGCTTAACTTTTCGCTTATTACAGTGAATCGAGTGCGAGCAATTGTTTTGGATTTGGATCCTTTGATGTTGAAAGAAAAACATGATCAATTATAAATATATATTCTTTCCATTTCAAACATGTATAAAAATCATATGAATTCATTTTAATTTTAATTTTTTTAATTCTACCAACATGAGAGAAAAAAGAGGAACACGAGAGAATCTATACTTTTTTTTTTTCTTGAATATCCATGGGTGTATGGAAAAACCACGAAATATATACGAGAGAGGAATCATGAAAAGGAGGACGCCTTAATGGGTGTCATGCTTTCAGCCCAGTCAGCTCGTCCATAAAATTATCAAAATGGGTTACTGCCCTCACACTTGCCTTGGCTTAAGTTTGCCCTTTCTCAAAATAGTCTCACGGAAGACGTTGAATGGTTACTCATCCAGCCTGTCTGTTTAGTATTGTGGTAAAGATTGAATTACAATATTTTTTTAATTTTTATTTTTTTCTTAACACCAGAAAATTAAAAATAAAATAAAATATTTTTTTTTTCAAAAATACTTTTGCATCACAGAAATAAACAGTGCCAAAAAGCGTCAGTCAGGCATAGCTGGGCCAATTGGCTTGGAGACCGGAGCTGCATGTTTGGGCTATCAATTTATGTTGATTGGGCTTTATTGTTTTTGTTCTTTTCCTTTCCCTTCGGCAACTTCTCCGTTTTCAACCTTAATTTACAATCAGGACATGCTATCTTAGTTTTTAAACCCCGGCTGTGTTATCATAATTTGGATAAACTCAAATTAATATACATATTTTTTATTTTATAAAAAATTAAAATGTATTATTAATAAAAAATTAAAAGAAATATATTAATGGATTTAAACCGGATAAAGATTAACTCAGATTTTTGACTAAGTTATGTGATGTCAATCCTCTTTCTATTTTTATTAAAATATAACATGATCTAGAAACTGAGTTACCGAAATCACGAATCAACTCACCCGATGATGTCGGGTTTTAAAACAATATTATGTATGACTCTATAGCTTCATCTCATCCTCGTTCATTGTTAGATGAGTGGATCGAGCAGCTGGTAAAGAAACATTGACTTTGGTGGGTAAGTGAGAGCCATTAAACAAATGTACTATAGAAGGAGATACCGACTCCTTCCAGGTTCCAAAGGGAACAGATTTGTGAATATTTTTTAAAACAAGGCTAAAAAATAAAA
>Ga0307514_10005604_pt1 | contig 11128 bp, 6 predicted proteins | sample 16_EM_MG_FD_203088 | JGI IMG/M metagenome (GOLD analysis project Ga0307514, IMG submission 203088) | Populus trichocarpa ectomycorrhiza microbial communities from riparian zone in the Pacific Northwest, United States - 16_EM | ecosystem: Host-associated > Plants > Roots > Unclassified | place... | reverse complement strand
AAACTTTTTTTAAACGGTGAAGGTAAAAAAAAAAATTATTAATACAGGTTAATCCATTTTTAGTTGAGATTCGTAAATTTAAATTCATCTAAAAAAAATTCATTTTATCTATATGCATGAACGAGTCATAAACAAGTGATGATGAAATGCACAAGTAACTAAAGATTAGGTTTTCCCTTTTAAGTTTTAAAGCATTAGAAATAAATAAAACTGGAGGGAGAATTTCCCCTTCATCACTGTCCATCCCAATCATACATCAACCGGATCAGTCATAATAAATAATAACACTGTGGACAACAATGGTGTTTTTTTTTTCTTTTTCTAAGAAGGCGCATAAAGGGAAAGAGAAAAGAGTAAATACGAAAAATAAAAAAAGGGTTTGGGAAATCAATGTAGATCAAAAGATATTTTACTGTAGATTATAATAGTAGTTTTACTTTTAATTTCTTATCTTTTTGCGAGACGTTTCTTTGGCTTTATTTTTCTTCCCCATCGAAAAGGCAGCGCCGTTGCATTAAGGAAATGCGTGTGACGCTTTCCAATGACCAAATCTAGTCATCCGTCGTTTTACTGGATGCACAGTCGTGTCTTCTTCCACATGGTGTGGCGCATGTAGACAGATAATTGTTGAATTGCCGTCAGTGATCAATTATTTATTTTTTTTCTTTCTTTTCTCTCTCCTAACAACTAAAGTGCACAATTGTCCTCTTTGTTTGTTGTTTGTAAAATCAGGCATGTTTGCCATTACCAAGTATCCTGGGTCTAGCATGGTTGCCAGACCCAATAGCATAGGCCTGCCAACCATGCCAGACCCAAACGCCTGGGTCAAAAAATATAAATTTTTGTCAAAAACATGATTGGACTGCAAAAACAAACACTGCCTCATTCAAGCAGGATTTTTCATTCATATGCAGAAGAACTTAACTGCAAACTCTTTTTTATTTGTGTAACATATTTTATAAATTTATTATATTCAAAGAGGAAAGAATGGAAAAAAAATATTAACTTCTAAGTGATTTATTTCAAGTCTTAAAAAATAAACTTTTCTTTTTTTGTATGCATCATGGATGAAAACATTGATTTTATATTTTCATCCAAGTGTTGGATAATTTTTTAAAGGGTTCATGCTTTTTTAAATTTAAGATGTTGTTGCGTGATCTAATTGTCAAAGTTTGTTACAAGAAAAGTTTATTCTACATTATAACTATTAGTATATATAAAAATTTGAAATATATGACCATAAAGAACTTTTGAATTGATACATTATGCTATAATAAAAGAAAATACTATATATGTAAAAGACTTATTGTCCTTTTGACTATATTAATTTGTACAATTTAATAGATGATTTCTTCATTAAAGTTAGAGATTAATAAAAAAAAATAAAGTGAATTTTAGAGATGCGTATGACAACAACGTCAGACTTGCACTTAGGTCTCGCACTCATGCCAGACCCAAGCGTCTTGGGTTTGACAACCATGTTTGGGTCAAGTATGACTGCCAGACCCACGTGTCTTAGGTCTGGCATTCAAAAAAAAAAAACGCATGGGTCTGACATGGTTGCTAGGCCTAGACGCTTGGGTAAAAAATAAAATTAAAAAATATTAAAAAATAACAATGCAAAAGAAAATCTAAATCTATATTTTGAAATTTTAAGGATCAATTAACTGGTTTTATTAAACTAAAAAAGAAGGGAATAAGTTATAATCAACGCTCTCAAACTCACTTTTTGCTCTTTAAACATAGTTATCAGACCCGACCTGACATAATGAGTCAACCCGGGACTCAGGTGACCCAATAAAACTTGGTAAAAATCTTTTTTTTTTCAAATGTGTTTTTTTCTCTAGTCAGAAACCCCTCTTTTTTTCATATGATTACTAACTCATATCAAAGTTCACTATATAAATACTAGAAAAATGTTTTATTTTTTCAATGTGAGATTGAAGCTCATTAATATATATATTTATATTCATAAGAAAAATAGTTGTGTTTTTTCAGTGTGGGATAAAAAACCTTTTTGGTTTAAATACTTCAACTTAATAGGATAAGATAATATCTTTTTCAATGTGAGATAAAAAAAAAAACCTTTTGAAATAGTCTTTTAGCTTATATCCACACTGATTGTTTCTTAATTTTTTTCATATGAAATATTAAAACCTAAAATTATTAATTTTTTTTTTGAGTTGACCCACGCCAGGCCAGGCCAAAAACAAATGTCAGGCCCACGCCTGGGTCTGGTAACAATGTTGGGCCCAATCGCCTGGGTCTGGCAACTATGCAAGGCCTAAGGTATGTGGGTCTGACAACCACGTCAGACCCATGCTGCTTGGGTTTGGCAACCCTGTGCAAGTGTACTGTGGACCAAGACATAGCCCATTGTAGACTTGTACAGTGGATTTTTCAAGCTCTGAAGGCTTGGGATAGGACTAATGTTGTTTTTTCATAAAAAAAGTTAAATCATCATTTAGCCCTTTGGTTGAAAAAATTGAAGCCCTGGTTGTGGGGGTAATTTAATATTTTTCATAAGCTCATTGGTCATTAAACGTTTCAACAAGGGTATGGTAGTCTTTTCATGATTATTTGCATAGTAAAAATATTATTCTACGCTCAAGGTTAACAAAATTAAAACTTGTTGCCTAGGAGTTTTTTAACGTTTCACAAATTGTTAATTAGTTAAAATACATCTTTAGCCTTGAAAAAGATAAAAAAAAAAAAAAAAAAGAAGCTTTGCATATGTATTTTTGTTATTTCACACTGTTTTTTTATGTATTTTTGTATAATCATGGAGGTATTTTGGTATTGTTTTATTATTTTTAAATTCTAAAAGTTGCGTTGGACCCACGTTTACTTGGGTTTGACAAACAAGCAAGACCCAAATTACTTGGGTGTCAGACCTAAGTAACATGGGTCTGGCATGTTTGCCTACGTGGGTCTGACATGACTTCTAAACCCAATTCGTTTAAAACATTCTCTATACTTTTAATATCTGCCAGACCCAAGACACTTAAAACATTCTCTATACTTTTAATATTTTTGTTTTAATATTGACTCGCCACGGAACACGAACTAATATACTAATGAAAGCCATTATTGAAGGTGAGAGGAATTCTCATGTGTCGCTTAACTGTGGTAAACTTCCTCACATGCTGTTGTATGTAATTGTTTTTCAAAAATTTGGTCTTTGATTAGATAGTTTTTTTTTATTTGGTCTCTATTCTTTGATAACTCTTCAATATTATTATTTTATTCTTGATTCTTTGATAGTTTTTCAATTTAGTCTCATATCTTATTCCACCCGAGTCTAATGAAGGCCCAATTAGGGGTAAATGAAGGGAAAGGAAATAAAAGAGATAAATGGCCAAACCATGTTTGCTCATTGTTGTCATGTCCATGACCCGGACTGTGAATTTGACAGGTTAACCCAGTTAACTGAGATCGATCCAATACGGCGCTGTCTTTTCGTTTCAATTCGTAAACTTTTTTTTGCTAGATTTTATCCTTTGTTAATTTTTATGTTTGCATTTGATCCTAATCGGGTTAGGTAATGGTTAAAATGACAATGACTTTGAATTTTTTTTTAGCCAAATTAAGTTTTGAATGGGGGCGATCATGTTGCATCCGAGCCTGCTTGGTCTAAAGTCCATGCCAAGGCAACTCCAACATAGTTGAATTTGAAACTTAGACCATGCAAGAGATTACAAAATAAAGCAAAAATAGATAAATAAAATACAAAGGAACTATACTCATAATTATTTTGTTTTGTTTTGTTTCAATTTAATTTTAATTTTTATTTTCTCAAATATATGGCGTGTAATTAAATAAAATGCTAAATAACATGACACGTCTCGAGATCATTTTTTTTTATTTGCACCAATTGCTTGGCATCCTAGTTTGGTTTTTTATTTATCGTCAACAATTTTTTTAGTGTTTATTAACACTTATGATGATTGATTGATCTTATTAAACACACTAATCAAGCTTCCAATACACATTTTATTTTATTTTTTATTATAAAAAAATAACTAATCCCACTTGTTGTTGTTTTTAACACCTGAATTAATTTTTTATTCGGCTCGGCAAGGATGCACAAACATCATATTAGTGTTTTACTAATTAACAAAAAAGCTAAAGGACGTGGGGAAATTACTATTCATCCGCACCCATTTGCAATGTGGATTACAATAGTAATCCACAATGTATTGTTTTTTCATTTCTTTTATCTTTTCTTTTCAATTTTTGTTATCATTTTTTTTCAAATTTGTTTTTGTTTATTTTATTTTTTAATATTGGAGTGATTGATAATTGAATTTTATAATTTTATTTTTTCTTTTTATAGGGTTAAAGTGGTTTGCGGGCTTGCTAAGGTAACCCAGGTTGTCAAAGTTTATGATTTTGATGAGTTTTTTTTAATTGAACTTGACCTTGTTATCATCTATTTTCTTCTTATGTGGTTAAAAAAATAGTTTTTGAAAAAATTATTTTATTAAACTTTATAAATTTTATGGACCTGTTCACATGTTTGGCTGGTTGACAAGGTCCGCAAGTCTGACAAGCTAAACTTTTTTTTTGGATTTCATCTATAGATAATTATTATTCACCCACACCTATTTGCATTATCGATTACAATTGTATTGCTTTTTCTTTTTTTTCTTTAATTTTTGTTAATTTTTTTTAGTTTATTTGTTTTAATATTGAGATGATTGAGAATTAAATTTTGTAATTTATTTCTTTTCATTTTGCCTTTTTATATGGTTATAGTGGTTTGTGGATTTGCGAGGGTAATCCAAGTTGCCCTGGCTTACGTGTTTGGTGGGGTGTTTTTTTTTTAATTGAACTTGACTTTATTATCGTCTATTTCTTTCTCTCATATAGTTAAAAAAATAGTTTCAGATAAAAACCATGTTATTAAATTTTATGAAGTCCATGAACATGTTCATAGGTTTGGCTAGTTGATATGGTTCGTAGGTCTAGCGAGTTAAACTTTTTTTTTGTTATTTCATTTATAGATATTGAGTTAATTGAGAATTCAATTTTGTAATTGGTTTCGTTTCGCTATCTATAAGGTTATCACGGTCTCAGAAAAATGTCTCGGTGTTGGGATGATGTTCAATTTCGCAATCGTCTATTTTTATTATCATATAGTTAAATAAAAAAATAGTTTTAAAAAAACAAATTATAATTTCAGTGGAGTCTATAACCCAGTTCACATGTTTGACGTGCTAGCTCAGGTTACTCTATTCATAGGTCTGACGGGTTTACCTACCGACTGAATATATATATATTTTTCATCCTTTGTTTTTTTTTATTTTTTATTTTTAATTTTGTTCTTTAATATTGATTTGGTTAGGAAATAAACTACATTGTTTATTTTTGTTTATTTTCTATAAGGTTATCACAATCTCAAATAAATATTTATTTTAAAGTTGGTGTTCAATTTTGGGATCATCTATTTTTATTATATAATTAAATAAAAAAATTGTAAAAAAATTATTAAACTTAATAGAGTTCATGACTCAGGTCGCAGGGGATCAAGGTTTATTCAATTTGTCGTTGTCTCGATATTTTTTTTTTAAATTATTATTTAATTTTTTTTAAAAATAAATAATATTTTTACCGGTCATCTATATTATATTTAAATTTATAACTATAAAATTAATTAATTTAAATTGTATCAACTCATGTTTAATTGAAAACTTGAATTAGTTTATCAGTTTAATAATGATGTTAAAAAAAAAACTCTCAGCGTTCTTATTATTATTATTATTATTATTATTATTATTATTATTTTCTTTGTACATTTTAAAACATTTAATATGAGCGGGGCAAATAAACTAGTTAGTAAAAACTAAGAAGGGAATTTTTGCTGCATATAGTGAAGAATAGAAAAAGAATTCCTTGTGTTTTTTTCCTCTGAAACCAGCAACTATAGCACGACGACCCACGCAGCTTCTGGTCCGTGAACCCCCAACACCAACTACCAAAAAATACCCAATAACGAACCCTAATTGTCTGATCTCATCTCTCTCTCTCTCGCTCTCTCTAAAACTCGCATCAATTTATTTATCTGTATAAAAAAGCGAACAAATAATTCTCTTTCCCAGTCTCTGCCCCAGTCATTTTCAAATTGCCATCTGTGTCCTCCACTGAAACCAGCTCACGCGTATTTTATTTTCTGTGATTAGCTTCTCCTATAGTAAGTGGATCAAGTTTCGATTTTGAGCTCGATTTCCAGTATTTCAAAAAGTGGTAATTAAATTAGCTTATTGTATTTGCATGGGTTGCTTGATTTAGCTGAATTACAAGACTGCCTTTTTTTTCCAGTGTTTTGATTGATCAGTTTTTATTTACAGATTGCCATTGCCTGAAATTTGTTTCGGGTTCGGTTAATTGATACAATTTATGCATCTGTCTCATTTTCTACTAAATAAATGATTGGTTCATAATCTAGGGTTTCTTGAAATGAATAGTTTTGTTGTTTTGGATATGATGATAACTATGCTTAAAGCATGCCTCGTAAATTGGTATTCTGTTTGTTTATGAGAAGTCATAATCAATTGAAAGTTTGGAGCTTTTCTGTATTCGATATACTGCTCCTGTTTCCTTTTTGTAGCCTTGAAATTAAAAATAATATGAAGGCACAAATCTGATGTTATTTATGCTTTATTTTTTTTCTTTAGTAATTTTAGTGTAAATTGTAGTGGGGTGTCAATTAATGGGTTTGTAATGGTGTGAATGATGGTGGTTATATTGCAGGATGGTTTAAGGAATTGTTGGGGGGTTATATATAATAATGGTTAGCAGTGATATGGATAAAACTGGGAAGGAAAAGGAGGCCAAGCCACCATCTGCTGCTCCTACACAGGTTTTCTTGTGTGTTTTGTTGAATTCGTCTTTGTTTGTCATAGAAATTAAACTTTTCTCGTATGTTTTTTGTTCTGTTGCTGAACGAAGTGTATTCTTTTTGTGCTTCTCAGGAGCAGCCTTCAACTGCCAGTGCTACAACTGTAAATCCAGACTGGTCTGGGTTTCAGGTTCTGTTAATGAAGACCTTTCTCTTGGTTACTTTTTCAAAGATAATCATGGTTTCATATTGTATCACGCTTATTATACAGATTGGTTGTTTCTTCAACAGGCATATTCTCCTATACCTCCACCTGGGTTCTTGGCATCAAGTCCCCAAGCTCACCCGTATATGTGGGGGGTTCAGGTACTAATGATTTTGTGTTGACATTTTCTAAGGAGTATGCATTAGTTGTTATTAAGACTTATTCATGTACAAAAACTACAGAACCACTAAATTTGGGCATTGTAAGAAAAAAAAGTAGTCACAAGATAGGACAGGGGTAAGTGTAATTAACTTTCAAATTATCTTAGTCTAGAGATGGAGTGAGTCCTGTCAAGCCTTGGTCCATTTGGAAGGTAAATGAGTTTACAGGTCAAATGAACACCAATTGTGTCCTGGACTGTCTTGACATCCTTGAGACTGCTTGCTCAACTGGTCTTTTCAAGTAGCATGGTCAATGTGCTTTCTTTTTTTGAAATAGAGGACAATGGTTGGTTGGACAACTTGCTCCATAAACCCTCATGGTTTTTTTTTCCCATACAAAGTGTGCTTCTAACTGAAAATCTGCTTTTCTCATGAGTGTCTTCAGCAAGTTCCTCTAGCAGTTATGAAAGCAGCAGGGCTTCACTTACAGAGGATGTTTAGCTGGCTTTCTTGTAGCTCAATTTTGATTTGAATGCAGGCTTGAAATTTTCATCTCTAGCTTGGCCAAAACAAGCCAAAATTAGCTGTGTTAATGATTAGTTGCAACTCATAGGCAGCATGCTTTATACTTCAATGAATTGTCATTATTTAGCAAGTGCTTTGATGTTATTGGTTGTCTTAGGATCACATAAAAGTATTTATCATCTAATCACATGATACTCTGGGTAGTTTGCATGTTAATTTCATCATATCTTTTCAAGTGTATTTAAATCTCACAGGAAATTTGAACACCCTTTTTCAAATTCTGTAATTTCACCTTTTGGTTGGAAATCGTCACAGTTCTCATGTAAGTTTTAAATTGCAGCACATCATGCCTCCCTATGGTACCCCACCACATCCATATGTGGCAATGTATCCGCATGGTGTATATGCTCATCCATCCATTCCTCCGGTAATTGTTTTCCACTATACTTAAGATTTCTGCTCTCAGACTGACACCATCAAATCCAGCGAAAGTTATTTTTCTTCTGAATTTATGCAGGGTTCTTATCCTTTTAGTCCTTTTGCAATGCCGTCTCCAAATGGTATTGCTGAGGCTTCTGTGAGTTTCCTATACTTAGTTTCTTCTGGAATAATTGCAAATGACAGGGCATGTCTTTGTCTGTAGGCCAACATAAAGAATAACTTGCAAGTTTGAATGTTTGGTGTAGGGAAACACTCCTGGCAGCATGGAAGCAGATGGTAGGCCATCTGATGCTAAGGAAAAACTGCCAATTAAAAGATCGAAAGGAAGTTTGGGCAGTTTAAACATGATCACTGGGAAGAACAATGAGCATGGTAAAACAACAGGAGTGTCTGCCAACGGAGCTTATTCTAAGAGGTAATGATGGACGTGTGGATAACATGCATGGCTGTGATTTATATTGGTTGATGAGCTTTGCCTTGTGTTTGTTGGGACATGTTATTGAGCTCTGCTTTGTGGTCCAAGTTTGCTGTTTTTTGATGATTTGGTTTTGTTGGATGGAACAAAAAAACAGGGTAGGCTCACGTGTCTCAAATTTCTTTACTGCTATGACCTCATCATAACAAATTGTAGATAGGCTGTCACTTTGGTCTCCACTCATTGCATTGACTTATTTATTGCTGCCATGACATTTTCATAACAATCTGACCTTGGAATTAATCTTGATATGTAGTGCTGAGAGTGGTAGTGAAGGCTCAAGTGAAGGAAGTGATGCAAATTCTCAGAGTGTAAGTGCATTAAGATCAGTTTTTTATCTGTTTATCTTAGTTTTATTAATGCTTTACATGATCGATTGGCATGGTTGATGCCATTCTTTTTTCACCAGCCACTTAATTGTTGATTTTGTGGTTAATTAACTTATGCCCCCCATCTTAATTATTTAGCATTACCTGGATGATTGGACAAGAAAGTTTTTTGGGCTGGCTGCATGACAGTATAAATGCTTTGACGCAATACCACAGTTTTGATCCTCAAGTAATCGTGGAGCAATATTGCCACTAATAACACAGTGGTATTATTTTTCAGCGTGGAATTTGTGATCATAATAGTCACATTGATGGAATGGTGATTGCCATTACCTGTTGTTTTTTCTTCTCTCATGTAGGAATACATATATTTTGCTGATGATCACATCACATGTCTCTGGGGACAATTATTCCTGGTGTTAAATGTTGTGGGTATAGTTAATCTGTGTAGAAGCCAGTACTGACATCAAATAATTCTTTTTGCTTGCTGCTCTTATGACCTTTGAACTGCCACGCCAAAAATCACTCACATGAGTAATCTTGTTCTGGTTGCTTTGCATCCTTGTTAGTTCCACAAACAAATGAACTTTTCTCATTTAGTGTGATGTGCAGTGAAAATTGCTGTGTAGGTATATGAAATACTAACTACCAGATGACCAAAAGGGAAAAAAAAAACAGACGGCTATGTCTTTAAACTTGTGAATGTCACTAGGACTGTTATGAGATAGTTGAAGGCATTTTGTTTCAGCGGCAAGCATGAATTTGTCTGAATATATCAAGATTACCTAATTTGAGTCTTTAGTATTAATTATGGCTTCCCCTGGTGATGGTTTCTCTTATTGACAAAGGTTCTAATGGAATTAACCTTTGGTAAGTCATTTGGATTCTGTGCACTCTGCTGCATTTAACATTGGTCATGGTTTGCTTGCAATAGTTATAGATTTTTTTTTTTTTTGGGTGGGGGGGCTGTGAAGCATTATCTGAATGAGTCCTACTCAAGTTTCAAGCGTTTTGGAGTTGAAGGACTGCCTTACTCCTCAAGAAGAGCTTCATGAAGTTTCTTAAATATAGGCACATTCTAAAAGTAGCATGCTATTTGTCCCAAATTGCCTTGGCTTGTGACGCTTTGGCCAGATGAGACCCTGCTCAAGTTTCAAACATTTTGGTGTTCAAGGTCCACCTTACTCAAGAAAAGCTTCATATGTTCTCTTAAATGTAGGCGCATTCCAAATCCATTATACCAAACAGAATTTTATGGCTATCATCATTGCATTCTGCTTATCCCAAATAAAACTTTTACACCTGCCTTTCATCATCAAATGGACAAGATTTTTTATGTTTTGGGAACCTTTTACTTTATTTGCATGCTTATAATAGCATTTTCACACACTACATTTTTGTTTCCTTTTGTAGGACTCACAAATGAAGTCAGGTGGCAGGCAAGATTCTCTGGAAGGTTTGATTATGATTATATATTTTTATAATGAAGTCATCACACTGAGTGTTGCATGTTTATTGATAAAGAATTTTATTACAACAGACTCGTCTCAGAATGGTGGTTCAGCACATGGTGCTCAGAATGGAGGACAGGGTGCATCTAATACGATCATGAATCAAACGCTGGCTGTCATGCCAATATCTGCTGCCAGTGCTCCAGGAGCTATACCTGGCCCCACAACCAACTTAAATATTGGAATGGACTACTGGGGAGCCCCTGCTTCATCTACTGTTCCTGCAATTCGTGGGAAAGTTCCTTCTACTCCAGTTGCTGGAGGGGTAGTTTCTACTGGATCACGGGATGGTGTTCAATCGCAGATTTGGTTACAGGTTAGTTTTAGTCTTCAAATTGTTGGTTTCAGAACACTTTACTTCAAAGTTTGCACCTGCCTATTTTAGTTTTGTTTTGATGCACCTGCCAGTTCATTTTCCTGGCTTCTGCTTATTTACTGTAGCATTAACTAACATCTTCCTTGCTGTTTAAGATTGGTGTAGATTGATCTCTAGATTTTCAACACTTGTGACCTGAGATTAATTGAACTGTCCATTGTTTTTCTGAGGCCATACCTTAGTGAAATCATGCATTTTCCATTCTCATTCATATAGTGTTCTCAATTATCTCCTCTATCATGATCCAGCGTATCATTGCAAGTG
>Ga0307514_10005603_pt1 | contig 11129 bp, 5 predicted proteins | sample 16_EM_MG_FD_203088 | JGI IMG/M metagenome (GOLD analysis project Ga0307514, IMG submission 203088) | Populus trichocarpa ectomycorrhiza microbial communities from riparian zone in the Pacific Northwest, United States - 16_EM | ecosystem: Host-associated > Plants > Roots > Unclassified | place... | reverse complement strand
AATTTTATTTCAGATGAATATTCAAAATGGCTGTCAGCATTTTACTGCTTTTATTAAAGGAGGATGCACTCTTTTCAATACTAGCAACTAATCAAATTAGCAGCTACAAAAACAGGCACAATAAAAAAGAATGAACCTTGCTGAAGTGGAAGAAAAAATGATCTTAACAGTGGAAAAATGAAAGAAAATCGAATACAAGAAGACCAGTAACATTTTGAAAATAATTAAATTTGCAGTTCAAACAAGAAAGGGAAGGGCATACCTTAAAGCCACCAGCAGTGCCTGCATTGATAATTAAGTCTGGTTGTAATGCTTGGATAGCAGCATAGGTCACAAGAGATGCAGAAATTGTGCCTACACTATCAACCCCTGAAAATACATGGTTTAAGAAATATTTGAATGATTACGCCATAGGAACCTAGAGATAAAAGAACATCTATTCCTTGACACCCCATTAGTTATTGTATGACAATGGGGAGCTAGATTGAAGGCATATCCCATATCCATGTGCAAAACAAGTGAATCCAAGAATATCATCAAGTATGTCTTGGAAAGTGCGAATTTGATGGGGGTGGGAGTTTATAGTTTTAAGGAATTTACATGTATAAACTTTCAAAACGTGAATATTTGATAAGCACAGTACTCTGGTATTATGATCGTGCAACTAAGGCAGAACTGATGCTTCAAACATAATTTGAAAAGAAAATGATAAAGAAAACAACTCCCACGAGCATAAAAAATTACCCAGAGTCAAATCCTTTCCAGGCCATACTAAGTTGATATGGAGGTCCTTGTAGATGCCATGATATCTGACCCAAGGCACCCCTTTTGGAAACCTGAACCATCATTCATTGGCATATTGAGACTTGACGGCAACCACATGTATCATATGGTATTCAAAATTTCAAATAGAAAACAAAAGCTCATCACATTTTCAGAAACTTAACTACCCAATAAAAATCCCTTCATCTCCATGAATATCACTTTTATCAGAATAAGCACAAAGCACAAGGCCACAGCATACAAACGATGAAAAAATAGTCGCTCCCAGTATCTACCTTTCTCCAGTAAATAAAGTTCCGAAAGCAAACTTGCAAGTTCAACTAACAATCAAACTTATTTGGCAGTGTGGTTGCGGGTGCTTTTCAAATAACTTTTCGTGCCAAAATACATACTTATGATGTTTTTTCATTTTTTAAAAATTATTTTTGACATCAGCACATCAAAAAGATCCAAAACATACAAACCATATTAAATTTTAGTAAAAAAAAAAAAAAATTAAAATTTTTTAGGAACGCAGCCGCAGTCGCGTTCCCAAACGTTCCTTAACAATAAAAACCTTCAAGCCAAAAACTGAAAAAAGAAGGCCAAAATAATGACCCCACACAATTAAAAAAGAGCCCTTTACTGTAATTTCAAAAAGAGCCAAACTTCATTCAGCCAATAAATATATGAATTACCCAAATCACTTGGGAAAAAAGGAAAAGGGTAAAACTTTCAGTGCTTGATACATTGATATTCAACAAAAATACTCCTTGATCTGGTAATCTATCATATACCACCATAACTGATCGTGCTTGATTCTTTTTAAAAACAATCAAACTCAAAAATATTGAAACTTGCGCAGGAAAACAACGGCAAGAAAGATCTTTTAGCTATCTCATTATCCTCAAACATATATAAAGATAAACACAAAAAAGATTGCAACTTCATCACACATTGAAATGAACAGAACAAAACTATCTTTACAATCAATCACCACAACCCACAATCAAATCAAACATGCCAAAAACCCATTTACAACATAAATAAACAAACAAAGAAAATATCAACTCACACAGGATCAAGGTCTTCTTTGAGCTGGAATTTGTTAACAACAGGCATGGCTTCTGTTTGCATTGCTATTGAAGACACAAACACACGTAAACACATGAATAAAAAGCAACCCAGATAGATAAAAAATACAAGACTGAGAAAGAGCGTAAAGTACCGATAACGATGAGGATGGAGGAAATGGGTTTGCGATTCTCATCTTGAACAACCATGGCTTCCTCTGATCCCTCACCGTGAGGAGCCATAGCTGCCTGATTGGTGGGTGTCTCTGTGTGAAATGAACAAAAAGGTAGATTGTAAGGAGAAAGAGACAACAGTGCTTGTTTTTTTACTTGTCGTTTTATAGGAGAATCGAACAACAAACTTTACAGAGAACCTACTAGGAAAAGTGCCCAAAATCCCTTGTACCTTTATCTAGTGTATTTTGTAATGCGGCAAGATGGTTATTAATTTTTTTTTTGAAAATATATTAAAATTATTAAAAAAAAAACAATGAAAAAAAATAAATATTTGATATTTTATTAAAATAAATGCATCCAAATATAATTATAGACGTAAAATCAAATGGTGATAATAGCATGAACAGCATGAACATGTCCACTTTGGTCTAATAATATATTTATTTTTGGAAAAAACGGATTAATGTAATTTCTTTATTCATATTTAAGGATCATTTGGTATTTATTAAATTGAAATTTATATGATATTATTTTGTTAAATGGTTTGATTGTTCGTGAATTATTTTTGAAGAAAATAATGAATATTGTTTTTATTAAATATACATGCGTTGATCTTATTTGTTTTTTATTTTTTTTATTTCAGCAATAAAAAGTGTTTTATTTTTTTCAATTTATATTTCTGAATCAACAACTACAAATAAATAAATATTTTTTATATTACTTAAATATTAAGAATAAAAACCTGGTTAAAAATTCTGAATTCAGAATGATATTTCAATTTTCATGCTATATACGCATGGTTTTGAATAATAATAATAAGGAATTTATTAACTATTTTAAAATTTTAAAACTTGTTTTTTTTTAAAAATAATAACAATTAAAAAAATAATTAATAGCAAGTGAGAAGATAGATAATCATGAACGAATATTTGAGAATGTGATAATTTTTGTTTTTTAAGTGTTTTTTAAAATATATTTGAAATGAAAAAATATTAAATTAATATTTTTTAAGTGTTTATAAAATTGTTTTGATTGGTTGATATTAATTTATTTTTTAAAAAAATTAATATATTAACATGCAGAAGCTTTGGCCTCAAATTCTGGCTTTGTTCTTGACATAAATGGAATCGGTGTGCGCATCAGAAGAACCTTTTCAAGGGAGAAACTTTGGATGTTATAGCAATGTTCTCAATTTTGTTTAGGTAGGTGTTTTGTTCTTTTAATTGAAATAAAATGTTTTAGTTTTGAAGTGTTTTGACGTGCTGTTTCGGGATTGTATTGTTTATAAAACCATAATTCAAATTCAAGATAAATTAATTATAAATTATGCAATACAAATACAATGCCAAACAAATATAATTTTAAAATTTAAAATATTTCTAAATAGTCAAGATTAAATAGATCTTTAACTTAAAATAATTCAACTTAAATAAAATATCAAAATATTATGAAAGTAAAATGTTTTAACACAAATATTTAAAATATAAAGTTAGGTCAATGTTATTAAAGCTAATGGAATCTAAAGCATCCCTTATTTTGCTCAAATTCCTACAAAGTATAAACATGAAAAAAAACAACATGAATATAAACCATATATATTAGTGATAAATCTAATTTTAAAAAAATAATATCATTGTTATTGAAAATAGTAATGAAAAAGAGCCTTTTATAATTGGGTGATTTAATTAATTAAATTGAACAAGGTTCAGTTTGATTTAAAGGCTTTTCAAGAGCGGAACGAAACATGTGGAATGAAACCGGAACGTTCCAGACGGAATTTAGCTGAAAAATCCAGAACGGACCGAGATTTAAAATGAAATGAAATTTATTCTGTTTTGTTTTATTTTTTAAATTGGTATGAAATATTTTGATCATTCAAAACAAAATAAAATGAAATTAACAACCTTGATTGTATTGCCATAATCATTATATGCTTGTGTGTCTGTAGTAGGCATTGAACATAAGAGCAGCCATTGACTCCAAACCACACGGTCACTTTATCTGGACAAGGTCACACGGCTTTGTGTTTTCTTTCAAGAGTCCAAAATTATGGTTTTTTTTTTGGGAAATCGTGCGTTCGTGCTTGAGACGATATGGTGAAGTCATGATGAGAGTCATTCCAATTTTCTGAAGATTCGAGTAAATTATTTATTTAGTGCCTGTCTTTTCAACTTAATTACAACTTAGACATTCATGTTTTTTATTTTTAAACAAAAGAGTATGCTTTTTTTTATTTTTTTGGCTACTTTGGGAGCAGCCATTAGCCATGTATGTACGTACGTGGTCTGTCAGCACAAGCACACTCAATGATTGGATACTGAATTCTATGAATATAGAGTTCTCTTAATGGTCGTTGATTCAGTCTTAGCAAGCTGAAGTGCTGAACTTTCCTTATCAAAAAGCTGTCTGGTGGAGCGAACAAGGGGAAGAACCGATCTGCAAAATTCATGTCTTTTCTCACCCTGTCCTAGACAAGATATTTGAAGTTAAATGCTTGTCTCAACTAGAAAAGGCATCTGTAGCTTTGAGTTGTACAGAATGAAGATTAATGAAGGAACCTTGGACCTGTCAGGTAATCGGATTAAACGTTTAATGCTGGTGATGCCTTTGGTTCCTTGTGTTACAAAATGACAAGAATGGACGGCAAATCGCTAGAAAATCTTGCGATGAGAGATGGGGAAAACTAAAAATGAAATCCAGAAACTGTGTTCATATTTTTCAAGGCAGGAAATAGACTTCCAATCCCTGCAAAATTGCAAGCTCCTTAAAAGTAATAAAAAAACTCCCTAGCTAGCTCCTTGATGAACAAGAAGATTTTATCAGTAATCCAGCATCCAGTCCGAAATAAGTCAGTGCTCCTTACATCAACATATTCCTCACATTACAATGAGTCACAGGTTGTGCGTAAGGATTCGTACTAATCCAGGAAAAGGTTAACAGTCATATGTTTGAGGATTGCAGGCATCTGCATAAGTTATTTTTCAAAGCCAACTAGCTAGTGATTTGAAAGTCATATAGGTTAGGAGTAGGAGGAAAAGATAACGAGGGGGCTTTGTGCAGGAGCTACCGTTTGGTAGCACTGGGAAAGTGTCTGGAAGTGGCATTGCGCACTCCTCGCCGCCGAAATATATTCTTCGAGGTAAGGCCCATCCATTTCTTAATGTGAACATGCCTGAGTCCTTTTCGAAGAGTATCTCTGTCGATACCGAGCCCAGTTGCCGCTGATCAGCTTGCAAAAGTTCATTATTGTAAGCCTGCAAACCCCAGAAGAGGGCAACCTCATCTGCAAGGAAGCCAGTTATCACAGTATTCATGCAGTTCATTTAATTTAAGTCAATCGCATTTATTACATTTTAACCACCCTTCAACTCCAAGTTAGTCCAGGAAAACATACCAAATTTACAATATCATTTAGATAATCGCAGCACATCAAATCTATGATTTCTGAGTTTTAAGTCCAGGCTTATTTCAGCCCAAAGTAATTTTCCATTTACAGGCTTGAACCAGAAAGAGTGCAGCTTAGCTATTTTGATTTTCCATACAAATTTTCTTCTAGATGATTTTCAAGTATTAAAGAGAATTTTAAGGGCAGTAACTACCTGCAAACCCAGCAGTGGGGAGCAGCGTACTGTTGAAGCTAAATGTAGTTGAATTCTGCTTGAAACCAGGATGCTGTACCAACACATTCCAGTCTGAGTAATTTTTCTTGTAGTTGTAGTTAGAGATTGTCATTTTCACTCTCCAGTGGTCCATATAATTGTTCTTCACATGCCAATGAACTCTGACTGGGCACATATGAGCAGTGCATTGCACTATGTCTGCCTTTTCCACATCTGATAATGGCAAGGAATCAACTTCACTGCTATTCCATGGAGAGAGATGAGTTCTATAAAATGTAGGCTGACGATGAGCCGATAACTAGAAAGCTCCTAAAACGGGTCAGACGACTTGCTTTCATGATAAAATTCAGTGGATTAATGAAAAATACCTTACGCATGAAACAGTACTTTGGTCTGCATCTCTGCATCCGCAGCTGCAGTCAGGGCATGCTGTGACTCGAGGGTTATAGAATGTCGAAAGCGAGACACAACAACCAGGTGTTTTGTTAGCCAAAAAAGTTGAGTAAGTGCATGTTGATTTCCATGTTTCTGAAAACAACAAAATTAGGAAATTAGTGATAGTGTAAATAAAGACAAGCGCATCATTGAAGAAAAATGAATCCTCACGAGCATAGCATATTTCAAAAACAAAGACAAAAATTAGATCTTTTCATGGCAACTCCATAATACTGATTGCTGTCTATCTGCAGACATATAGCTATCAAGAACTACAGAACCATCTTTCAATCTACGTTTAACTTATGGAGAAGAAGCAATTTAGAAATGACCATTCTAATAGTTCTATATCAACAAATTATTCAGCCTTGCAAGTCTATGTTAAACCAGGCTAAATCTTGCAACTTAGTATTTGTGTGGAGTACTTACTGTAAACCTGAACTTGCCTTCTACCCCCAAAATCTGAAGAGACTGTTGGTGTCGTCTCCACAACCGGACCACAAGTGTAGCCAGGACCTGGTGCCAATAATGTAAGATTTGCAGGTGGATAGACAGTAGAATTCCCATCCAAGTTGACAACTGTCATTTCAAAGGAGGAGAGTGACCTCAGAGGATCAATGGCCCGGGCAGAAATAAGGCCACCACGGCAGCAATTCTCGGACATGTTCACTGGTGGAGCGTCTGGCATGAGATCAACAATGACAGGGTTTGGCATGCAAGAGTGAGCGCCTCCGTACTTCACTGGTGAGCATTCCCCTTGCTTTGTGGCACATGCACCAAACATTGACCAGATGATCTCCTCGTTGGTCCATGACCACCCTATATTCCAACCTGGTTTATCAACATGGCGATACTGATAGAAATTTTGTATAGTTACCCTTGCCTGCAAATTTTATCAACTAGGAATATCAGGATTCTTATGTGGCAGCTCCCAGAAATTATTCTCAATTACTAATTTTACAAGAAACAAAAAGGACAAGTTCAGGCAACTTTCTTAAACTTGGCATTCTGACTAACACAAACACATATTGATCGGAAGGCATTATGACATAAAACGGTTAAACAACTTAACCATTCCACCTGCTGAAAAAAACTCTCAATTTTAAACTAGTTAGGTTCAGCTACAAGTATCCACTTAGACCATTAAGTTCGATTCTGAGCAAAGTTTTCTGTACACTATCAAGAGGTCAAGTCGAGTTGTTTTTATCCACCAGTAAAATCTTGTAACCGCTATATGATACAATCACGCAGATCCTTGGTACTACATCTAATCCTTTAGGTATTTACTCTTTTCCTACACCTTTTGCTCTCAGCTTCTGATCCCTGTTCTTGTGTCCAGAAAACAATGTACAAATTCTTATTTTTAGAATTCCAGACAAATTATTCACTTACATGTTGCATATGATGTGATAACATTAATAAAGCAAAAGCTTGTCATGAATAAACATACTGACCGCATATCCATCACTTCTCCAATCATGGATATCGAAAGTAACTGTAATGTTTCCACTGGGATCCAAAGGGTCATAACAATCTGCATATAAGAGAAGAGGCGATAGTTATATATCATCAATAATCCATTAACTTTCCCCTGGAGAAAAATAGGAAAGGAGAAGTTCAATGCCTGAAAAAGTGCAGATAGAAAGTAACAACAATAACATCAACACAGATGGCCGTACATAAGAGATAATTATTTTCATCTTTGTTTGCAAGTAAGAGGATTCAGATGGATAATGGTGGATCAAAGTCGCTAGGACAGGGGGGAAGAGATAGGGGCTCTTATAGTTGAATGAGACAATAAAGAGTCTTCAGGAACTGCTATAACAAGGGAAAACTGATCCGGTGCCATCTAAAGGGGAGTATACGGATGGCAACAAACAACAAGCATTGAAAACATCAAACTATGTATATTCTAATTTAAACTGGCCAAAGTCTGTGGAGGACAAATTTAAAGATTCTGCACTATGCTTATATAGCCTACAGATCAACATGAACTTTTGGAACAGACTAGTTGTCTTGTATGGTGGCGAAACTTAAAAACCAACGTCATCAATTTTTTAAAAATAGGTGTTCCTGTTACAAAGTACAATTATATTCAAACAAGGATTTGAAAACTCTAGCTTTTATCATGAATGCAGACCATTTGGACGACAAATTAAAATTCTGATGCCCAAGCAGCTGTATTCGGCACATAAAACCCTTCTCATTCCATTTTGTGGTGATCGTCGCAAATGTGGGATCAGAAAGATATTCTTGGTAATATTATCTCAATCTCCTCTCTTAGGTCGCCTTCAATGTTGCGCTCAATAACCTTGATATATAAGAAGACATAACCTGAAAAACACTGTGTTGACAACCAGAAACAGCAGTTCGAAGCATTGTTGTTCCATCATTCTGTAACATCAGATGGTTCTTTAGAGCACATGCTTCAGGGTTTCTCTCTAAAGCACTGATGGAACCTAGATTTCAGTGAAAAAAATAAAGGCGTCTTGCCAATATTGCTAACAGCTCAACATTACACCCTTATTCTACCTGAAAATTAAAATAGTAGACAACAAGAATTTCTCAAATCCAAAGCATAGTTCATGTATATAAACTTAAATTGTAAGTTTAAAGAGTAACGTGAGTTTATGTAATTTTCAAGTTTAAATATATTAAAAAATAATATAAATTATATATTAAAATTTCATTTAATAATTTAAAATTTTATATTAAATTAATTTCTCTTCGCTAAATGTTAGAGAAACACGAGGAAACAACAGTGACCTAGGCCCTAAACAATTGAAGAAAGAAATTCTCTTTCAATATCTTACGTGCTGTCATGCTGTCCAGAGATGCATATATTTATTTATTCGTTCACACTTGCCACTTACCAGCCCTGTTCACCTACTAGTTATAACTAAGATTTTCGGTTGAAGAATTAAGAACCTGATTATCAGTTATTCGACACGGAGTGACTGTAACAACGTAAGACTTATCAGGCAGTTGAACAAGGAGCAACCACCTGGTTTATATACGTAAAATGAATCCACCAGATATCTGGACTGCAAGAACCACTACGTACAATCATTTAACAGTGATGCCTAGAGAACTCTGAAAGTAGCAAAGGAAGAAAACGTTAGCGACTGATCTAGCTAGTGAAGAAGACATACTTTCTTGGAACATTTATAGACCGGCTCGTGTACAATAATATCAACAATAACAATCAAAGCCAACGACATAGCTTTAATCTGCTCATTGCAACAGTCTAAGGAATGCCCCTACATGTGGTTGACCTTTCGTACCACACTTGTTATAAACAGAAATACTCAAGGAAACAATTATGTCGGTTGTGAAATTTACTGATAGAATATTTTTTTGCTATTTTTTTCCCAGTATACATCGATAATAATTTTTTTTACAGGTGTATATCAAGAGAATTATAGTGAAAAAAAAATGAATAATAATAATAATAATAATAATGTGCCATTGTTATAGATGATATTACCGATGAAATAAACTCATCGCTAATATCTGATGGTAAATTTCTCGATAATATTTAAGTTATGACCTGACGAGCAACCCCATTGCCTCTCCTCCATTTCTTCTTCTTCTACTTCCATTTTTCTTTGGAATTAACAGCAAGCCCCCCTGTTTTATCACAAATCAAACTCTCATCACCACAAATCCAACCACCCCAACACTCAGTCTGTTGGTATCCCTATTCTTGTTCAATTATTTGAGATTTAAAAAAATTATATTTGCTTGTAATTTGATGAAATTGATTCGATTTTGTGACTTAGGTATTTTATAATGAAATACATAATGACTTATTTAATGAGTATGTTTCATATTTTATCAATTTTATTCTTAAGTTGAAAATTTCGATAAATATAGAAGAATTTGAATTTTTGTAGAAAATTGATTATTATTGAAGGGTATTATTAATAAAATAGATTGAATAAGTTTAAGTTAAGTCAATGTTAACTAATTTATTTAGTTCACATAGTTAATCATTACATGTTGTCATCAATATTCTATATAGGTATGATATAAATAATAAATTATCATTCTTAGACGTATCTAGTTCTAGTAACATGCATGAAGTTGTAGATGATAATAGTAATTCTTATAGGAGTATGGTTATGGATGCGATGAGAATGAATTAAGGTTATGCAGGTGAATGTTCAATCGTAGATGAAGAATCAAATGCAGGCATGACCAGGTTTTTTGATCTTTTGGAAGACTTAGACAAACCGTTATGGGATGGGTGCACAAATCACATTAAACTATTGGTCGTTGCACAAATGTTCACCATCAAGTCATATTATAAGGTAAATGAGACTAGTTACGACAGAATTGTTGAATGGACAAGAAGCATTTTACCTGAAGAAAATAGGCAGGAAGAGAACTTACATGCTGTTAAATCCATGATGAAACCTCTTTAGCTTGGGATACCAGAAAATTGACATGTGTCCAAACTTCGACATGTTGTACTACCTTGAAAATACAAACTTGATTGAGTACAAAACCCTTGGGCATGCTCGTTATAAACCTAAAACTGGTAGTGAAAGGACTTTTGTGGCATATAGAAAATTTAGATACTTCCCAATAATTCTTAGACTGCAAATTTTTTTCATATCTCAAAAGACTATTGAACACATGACATGGTATCATTCATATAATGCGGTGGTTGGAGTTACGGTGTACCATTTCGATGGTGAAACCCAAAAACATTTCAATAGAATGCATCCTCAGTTTTTAATAGTACCATGTAATGTACATTTTGGATTATGTACAGACAAATTTAATCCATTCAAGTCATTTACTGCTTCTTATTCTTATCGGTTGGTGATACTCATGGTTTATAACTTGTCACGGAGGATGTGTATGAGGCTGAAATTCATGTTTTTATCTACGGTTATACCCGGTCCTAATAGTTTGAGCAGAAATATAGATGATTATCTTCAACCATTGATTGATGAGTTGAAGTAGTTGTGGTCATCTAGGACTTTGACTTGTGATGTCTCGAGGAAACAAAATTTTTAGATGAAATGATGTTTTGCAGATTGAAGAGAAAAAG
>Ga0307514_10005602_pt1 | contig 11130 bp, 16 predicted proteins | sample 16_EM_MG_FD_203088 | JGI IMG/M metagenome (GOLD analysis project Ga0307514, IMG submission 203088) | Populus trichocarpa ectomycorrhiza microbial communities from riparian zone in the Pacific Northwest, United States - 16_EM | ecosystem: Host-associated > Plants > Roots > Unclassified | place... | reverse complement strand
ACCCCACCAAGCAAAAACTCATACAAAAACTCATACAAGGGTATGAGTTTTTTTGCCACCAAGCTGTATATAATTACGGGCTGGTGTGGTTGGGGAGCAAGTAAGGGCTACAGTAAGGCGGGCCTGGTAACAGAACGTGTGTAGTTAATGTATACATTTATTATTTACTGAATTGCTAGCTTGGGGATTAAGTGCAGTAGCAGGGCAGTTGGTGATGGAATTACCCTTGGCGCCTAGATGCAGGGAATAAAAGCTGGAGGGGGGCTAAAAAGGGCAAAACCTGGGTCGTATCTGGTATTCTCGATATACATTTACACTTCCCCCATATTTTCACCACGTCTCCCCTCATAACTTGTAATCTTATAGTTGGCCATGTGTAAATAAATGCCCTACAATGCCTAGTACTAATTATTAACCGTCATTGCAAAACAAGGCATAATGGAAATTGTTTAAGGGAAGCTCGCCATAGGGAGCTCTAGGCTATGAGGCGACAATCTCAGTGTCACTGGGTGACAAGCAATCCTTCCAGCTTAGGAAGTGTCAAGGATTGACTCCTTACGGTAGGTTAGGTAACATGCTATTATGCATATTTGTGCATATTTAATGTAGACTTTTTCTGCATAAGACATATAGTAAAATTTGTGATAGTCATGAACTGATGCCCTAGGCCTTTTACACAGGGTGCAGGGTTTTCTGTCACCTAGCTGTACATACAGTATATATAAACAATAATAGAAACAACTATACTCTATAATATACTTACTCTCATAGTTATAATCAACTACTTATTATATTATTCCATAATCCAATGATCTCTCCATTCTCCCCTCCACCATGTAAGCCTAATATTCCTAGGAGGTCTCTATCTAGCATCTATATCAACTAGACTATTTATATCCGTGTCAAAAGAAGGAGCATAGAAAATAGAAAAATTGTAGAGATCTGAAAACGTAGTCTGGTTGTTTGCACGCCGTTATAGGATATGGGTTAGCTCCTAGATTAGTATAAAACTGCCTATAAGTATGTAATCGCACATAGAAGTAGTAAGACCTCAGTTCTGTCAAACAGGCTGGAGCTTTGTGACACGAGTTTACTTTATTCCTCTAGATCCCTTTCATATGCATCTCTAAGCTGCTACACAGGTAGATACCACGGCTAAGGCCTGCAGGTATAAGATACGACTACAGGAATTCTTCATAGGCTTCTTCCGGATTGTTACAGGATTGTGTTCTCAAGTTGGCCATATAACGAGAGCTATCTTGGCTAGAGGGGCAAAGTATTGTAGGGTTCTACAGGCAGTATAGGGACGAAGATATGCATTCCGAGGGACGCTACTGGAAGAGTCAAAGACACGAGAACAGGGGATATAAATGGGGCTTCCTTCCACGAAACCCATTTGCACAGGACCGGGGCAGACAACAACATGGCCATGATCAAGGGTACCATATTTATAATCTGAGTACAGTCGCCTCTGGTGCCACTTGGTTTGTGGCATGCATGTTCATTTTTGCTGTTGTCAATATGGATTGGGCACCAGACCCAGTTCCTCAGAGCTCACCGAGTATTGATATTGAACCTATTATCATACATCAACAGGAGTTCAAGCTCCCACCTGGACAAAAGTTTATTCTGGCGAATGATAGTTCGATTCATGTTAGTCCTCAGAAGAGAGACATCCCGAGTTTATAATCTTGAGCTGACTTTCCCTTCTAGTATGTTGGCCGTTGGATCTCCTCAACTGTGGCTACAGACATGTGAGATACGGATGATCTAGAGCTTAATATCAAGCTTTGCTAGCTAAGAGCTTAATTGTATTGTCTGTGTAATGATGATGATTCCACCTTCTCCCGAAGTGGTGAACTAGCCGCTCCGTCATCCGTCATACCACGTGCCAACCATCATTATGCCATGCTATTCATTCATCCGTCATGCCACGTGCCAACCATCATTATGCCCATGCACCATCATTATGCCATACACCACCCCTGAGCAGTGTTTCGAATATCATGGTGCCTCTGCTTGCCGGTATTTTCCAAGATTGTGCCCAATTCAGGGTAACTGTATCTAACAATGACAGCATCTTATTTGGATCTTTACCACAACTCCACTATATCTCAATTGAACTGCCAGGGTATGTAGATACATCCTCAGAAAGGACAACCCTGCTCTACACGACTTCTCTCAGTTACCCAGATATAATGTACCAACCAATTCCGAACGTGCACTCAGGCATCACACCCCTGCAAGCTGAACCAGGCACCGAGGATATTTCTGGATGGAAGACCACGCGGGTGATATTCCCGCTCGAGAATGGAGTTACCACCCAGGGTAACATCGGTTTCCTTGGCTTTCATGGAAGCCAAGTCATTCCAGTTGATACTTTGAGGCTTACCCCTATAGGGCATGAGAAAGCAGCGGTCTATCTTCAGCCAAGGCTTTGTCATTATCTTGCACCGGATCCACGAACAGAGTGCCCTGACCGAGGGGAGCTTGATGGCGGGGTAACTAGAGGAGTCCCCCCTCATGGGGCTATGCGGATGAGAGGGGCAAATCCAGACAGAGACGGGATGTTGCGGGAGGAAGCGAGGGCAAGGGAGAAGAAACTACGAGGGAAGTTTGTTTGGTGATTGGGCTTGCACTGCGCATGTATGTACACACATGATTATAAAGGAGGCAACTCTGCGGGGCTTCCATGAAGGTTTCTTGTGCTGTTTACATTGTCGGAGTTTTTGAAAACTCACAGGCAGGGGTTAACTCTTGCCGTTGCTAGGCTGGATCGCAAATTGCTAAGGGACACCAAATTCGTGTGTAACTCCGGGTCTCGAAACATCTCTGTCTAATCTCAAATAGCTGCATATGATGGATGACTCTCTGTGATACAGGGGATTGCTCTCCACTCCCCTATCCACAACCACACATACACTCATTCTCTCCCTGAGGGGAACTTGTGGTTATAGCAGTCTTTCCTACCGTATTGTCGCTCTTTTCCCCAAACGCTCGGCGGGTATTGTTCACTCCTTAAAAACAGCTTATTTGTTTTCTGATCTCCTTGTCGACTCGGATGTGGCTATTTTCGGTCTCTTCAGCCAGGGCGCCCTCACCCAGGCCGCGCCTCTCGTTCTTAAATATTCTCCTCGGCACTGCATCCATTGCTTCGGCACAGACGATATGGATGCAATTCGCGCCAGTATCGCCTACGTTGAATTCTACAGATGATTTTCTAATTCCATTCACACTGGGCTCCAATAAGCAAGTTGTCAACCTTGCCCCTTCACTAACTCAAACTGAGACGTCTGTTATTGGTCCTAAAGCATGTACACCATCAGGGCAGAAGGCCCCAAAAGATAAATGTATATTATATCGTGGAGGGGCTTTTGACAAGTCAAAATCCACCAGTTTCAACGCCGGCACAGATGAATTCAACTACAAAAACCCGACGTTCGGTACATACTCAAATGGTCCTATGGGCAAGGATACTGTGTATTTGCATGGGGGTGATGGAGGCTTGAAGGTCAATGGTTACCAGTTCGCTGTCATCGAGTCGAGTAACATGACAAGTGGGATGTTGGGTTTGGGGAAAGACTCGACATTCCTAAAAAGGCTGTATGGCGACGGAAAAATCGCAAGTAGGTCCTTTGGGCTTCATGTTGGTATAGATATCTGGAACCATCCATGGCCGGTCTTGAACCCTACATTCGATGAATCGGGCAACAAGCCTACAACTAAGGATGACCTTAATACTGGGAATGGAAAGAGGGCTGTCGGGACACACAAAAGCTTCATCCGCGAGGAAACAGACGACAATCGCCTGCCCGTCCGTGAAAGTCACAGTTTTCCGGGGTCTCTCACCTTGGGTGGTTATGACAAAACCAAAATTTCCAATAAAACAAAACCGATCAATGTGCCAATTACCAGCGACGGTTCACTCCAACTTTCATTGACCAGGATTGTGGCACGCAATATTTATGCAGATAGTCCATTTGACCTCATCTCAGAGCCCCTCAGTGTCATCATTAACGCAGATACCCCCCACATGTACTTCCCACGGAATATATCCCGCGCGATAGGGTGGGTCTTCGGTGCCGTCTATGGTGAGCCAGGAGAAGATTTCTTTTATACTTCCCTGGCAGATAGAGAAAGGGATCTGGGGAACCTTACCATGACATTTACGGGGCCGGGTGGCACAGGTGATGAAATTGAGATTTTAATACCGCCAACAGTCTGGTATCAACCTGTAGGGTACATGAGGAATTTCGAGTTGGTTGGAAATGACGATTACGATTACTATGCCCCAATGAGGGAGTGGGCACAGGATCCGAAGTCCACCCAGATTATCCTTGGGAGATCGTACGTGATATCAGCACTGGATACTTTACAGTAGATGCTAACTGAAACGAAAATAGGTTTCTTAAAGCAGCCCATCTTTTTGTCAATTATGACACGAATAATTTCCAGCTTGCCCAAGTGGCATATACCAACAATACCCAAGAAATCATCACTGTGGCAGCTGGCCAAGATGTACCTCATAATAACTCAAATACTGGAAACTCAACTGGGGACCCAAAAGTTTCTCCACAAGACGGCGGAAGGCCGATGGTCATTCCTTTACCAATCCTTGCGGGTGCACTTGGCGGTGGTGTCGCCCTTATTGTAGCTCTTGTCCTTATACTTTGCTGTCTCAAGAAGCGAAGGAATAGGGAAAAGACTAAGCAGCACCAACAGCTTGAAGACAGACCCAACACTGGAACCAGCGATCTCCCAATTGGTGGGCGTATGGAAATGGACGCCGATAGCGTTGCAATGGTAAAACTCAACCGCCCAACCACAGCTGTCTCCTATGCAGGGTCTCATGCGGAGCTGCCTGTGAAGGAGGTCAAACACACACCTCCTGAACTTCCCTCTACGGATGTGTATAAGAAAGCAGAGCTTGGGGCAACGGCAACCACCTACGGGGAGCTCGGGACAAAGCCTGAGTACCATGAGATGCCGTCCAAGATAATCTTGCCAACCAGGCCTCAACAAGCCCACACCCCTGTTTCTCCAAATCCAGCCACGTATCCACCCCCATCCCAGTCCCCGCACACTCCCTCAACCACTGGTTATCTTGGATACAATTCCCAGCACCAGCAATACCCACCACCTCCTGGCCCCCCGCCACCGGCTTGGCAACAATACCCACCACCCCCAGGCCCGCCTCCACCAAATCTGTTCCCAGCAGGATACGTGCCACCGCCACCCCCCCCAAATCCGCCAGCGCCTGGTTCACCATATACTCCTGCTCCACATCAGTACCCAGGTCAGGTATATCAGTCACATCCGAGTCCAAAGCTGGACCCCCTTCACCGCGCCAGCCTGCATGAAATGGCATGATTCCAGCGTGATAGAGAAAAGCGGTAGCGTTATGACATGATTTGTTTGCTTGTGGATTTCTGGGTAATATTGGAGGGTTTGGTAATTGGTAGATGCATCTTGATCTTGCTTAATTTGGGCTGGCCCGTTTGCTACATTCTTATGGACGTTCTTTTGATGTATATTATTTGTTGGTCGCTCATTTTAAACAGAATGTTCGTGTTAGTGATGATGTTGGGATTGGTTAGATGATAAAAATGGGTGTGAACTTACCCTGAAATACTGATCCCCTGAATCGCAACTGGATAAGTTCCTTCCTCACAGGTATATATAGACATCTTGAAATCAATTTCTATTACATTTGCTCCCCCGGCCCTCAGGGTAACAGCGTGAAGTGGAGGCACAGAGTGTGTTATGCCATCGACGGGTAGGGATATACCAGTCTGTTCAAGGGACTTAACTATGCTTGCTTTTTTCCTATGGCATGTGTGAGCACACTATCATCATAACTTTCTCCTGCCCTTACTACTGCCTTTACTACATATCCCTAAGAAGCTTATTAAGAATAGTACCAAGAGGCTGAATACCCCATGCATCCTTCTGGAATCACACTTTGGTGTATAGGTACGTGATTGTAAGAACTCAAAAGGTAAAGATATTCGGTCCATATTATAGATATATCGTAGACGGAACTGAGAAGACCGAGATTTCTGTTGTATTTATTGAAGAAAGGACTGAATAGGCTCGACTGGAGAATCTTGTGCAGCTTTTGTCCTCACTCGGCATGAGATGTCCCAACCGTCGAAACTATCCAGTAGAAAACCGACACCCCCTAATAGATATATCCATCTCAGTAGTATACTACACTTCCTGAAATACCCTCTTTCCCTCTCAAACCACCACTGCCCTACTGGCCGACCTGCATCACGAACTGCTACAAATCTTTTATACAGTTCATCCTCCATCTTTTCCCATCTTGCCGTTGATAAAAGGAACAGTAGTAGCTCGTTGGGATCTTTTCTGCTATTTGAAACACACCTCCCATGGTATTGAGCATCAGTGCCAGTGCCAACCTGCCAGATTAGGCAACCTGGGATCAAGTACATACCTTTACACCAAAAGTACAGTCTGGTGGGCACCACCCTCGTAGAGAAAAGGTACAAAAAATTCACCCAACCAGAGTGAAAGTTGGCTTAAACAGGTACTTTGCTTACGACTTCTCAAGGGGGTAATTTCATACAGCAATACAGCAATACAGCAATATTCACCTGAGGTAAAAACCCACCACCACCAACAGCTCTATCAACCACTCCCCTATCCAAATAATCCCACCCCCATCTCCTTGGCATGGACCTCACCTTGCCTCTCCCAGTTCAGCTATTTCCAGCTCTGACCTCGTTGGCATCTCCAGTTAGTCCTATTGATCCTGACACGCACACAATTACCCTCAACCACCACCTGCACCCCATCTTCATCAATTCAAGAAACTCATATTGGAATCCCTCAGTTATCAGCCTTCCTTTAGGTGCTTCAGCGGAGTATCTACTCATCGCACGGGTTCTTACGGATGGGTTATATCAACAAGATAATAGCCTGTCATGCTAACTGGACAGAGGAGTATTGGTCCCTGAATTGTATTGGGGAGTTAGAGGTACTTGATATTGCACCCACAGCGGCGAGGTTGTATGGACAGGTTAATAGTAGTGCGTGGGAAGTGTTGGCGAACATCCCTGGGTTGCATGATGGGAGGCTGATGTGAACGGATAGGGGCGAGGTTTTCGTGATCGGGGGGACGCAGTATATATTCTACCCACTCCTGCACAAGTACTGACAGTGGCTAACTTGGGGAGTAGGTCGAGGTATACGTGTTTCTCGCTTTCGCTGTTGACAATTTCGGCCCCAGGCCTCACCAATCTCGTATCCGGTCTTGACGGAGCTGAGATGGCCACCTCCCTACGCACCTATGGAGAAAAACTGGCTCTTGTTCTTCTCACCGGAGTATGGGACATATGCGCAATACGAGTTGCCCCCAGGCAAACGTACTTTTGCAAAACTAATCGGTGATGGATATGTGCTGACTAGCCCACTAGAAATCCCGTCTTGGGTTTCCCTATCCAATTACCCTCAACCCAGATTCCAAGCACGAGTCTCGGAGCGGGATTGAAAAGAGTGAGTGGCACCAGGCAACGAACTCCCTTCGACTAGTACTTTGTGATAGAGGAGACTTGGTGTGTCAAGGAGTTGAGGGGATGGAGTTATTCATTGCGGTAGTGCAGAGGAAACGACATAACGCCTTGGACTGGTTAGTAGGTATGAGAGGGTTGTGGTTGTTTGGGAGGGGGAACCGCCTTTTAGGATGGTGGGGGTTGGGAGGACGAGGATTTTATTTAAGGGGGAAGAGGGGGGCTTCCTTCAAGATACCGGTGGTACTACAGTTTCTCCAGGTGCTACAAAATATAGAGAGGAGAATGGGGCAATGTCACTTATGACGGCTCCAACTTCTACCATTATCCTGAACTCCCCCCCCCACACGAGCGGATTCATTAGCCAAACGCAATACCAGGCAACATTTCACTTTTATGGTTTCTATCGCATTTGACCACACACGTAGAAGAAGGGAGGGAGCAGGGGATATTGGTGTTGGTAGGGAACCTGAAGAGATGTATATGGGATATCTTGATGATTATTTGATTGCTGGGATGGGAATTGGTGATGAAGGGATGGGTGTGGTTAGGTTGGGAGTTCGGGAACTTGTGGCGGGGCTTGCGGTCTGTCCAGGGTTGAGGATTGATTAGTGGGTAGATGTAATTACGATGTTTGAATCTGGCTTTTATCTAGGGCATGGCTAGGCTCTGGCACTCAGTTTTATAGTTTTAAAAACCGACTACTCCAAAAATTTACCCCATCGAGAGTTCGGACAAAGCTAACATCTATGCCTCACTCTGCACCATGGGCCCTCCGAAGTTGCCACGCTAGATATCCACCTTACCCAGTAGACTACCCAGATTCAGTTTCATAATAAACCATAGACCATAGAAGTGGATATACTGTATTAAGTGCATTTTCGCCAAATCATAACCAACCCATATCTATCAGACAGGCACAAGTACTCAAAGGAAAACACACACTCCGCCCTTCTTTACATTCCTCTCCATTCTCTAATACTCCTTACTTCCCTCCAGCATACTTTCCCCCCGCACTCGGGCTTCCCTCTGGCCTCGACGAAAGGATCCACATGAAGAAGAACTGCACCACATAGCTATAGAAAAACAAGAACTGCGTTCTCCGGCTCTTCTGTGACCGTGCCATAGCATAGGTAGTTCCTCGGGGGTTATCGGCTGTATTGTCAGGGAGGAGGACGTACTTCAGACTCCGTAGCTGCGCATACCACCATCACCATTACATTAGCAAGAGAAACCCTCCCGGCGGGATTGCAGTGGCAATTACTTACCAAGAAAAACGCCAACGAAGCAAACGTATACAGAAAGGACCCCCAAGTTATCACACTCGACCCTAATCTCGACGCCGCCATGTTTACGATTATCCCCACGAACTTGTACCCAGAGTATGCTACTAGATCGAGTAATTGTGACTCGTTGCTGATGTTGAGGAGGTAGCAACCTAGTTTTAAACCCATAATCTCAAAGATCACGATGGCAAAGGCTGTGGTGGCTGTGCGGCCGAGGAGTTCGGGTTGGAAGTTGCCGGCGAGACCTGCGAGGAGGGTCGAGAGGAGGATGTATGTTACGAAGGCCATTACTGGGATATACATATCGGGGGAGTTAATGTCGTCCCGGGGTGGGAGGAAGTATGTCTCGGCTTGCCCACTAGAATTTGTTCGCTGTCCGCCAGTGCGAGACCATGGTTTGTGCCGCCAGGGGAATAGCACGAGACCGAGTTTATTGAGGACGTAGCCGTTCGTGACGTTAAAGTAGTGCTTTAGGGCAGTGACATTGATGTATTTGAATAACTGCCAGCCCAGGGTCAAGTTGAGTTAGCAGCTGTTTGGAAAGCACCCCCTTCTCCGTGCTCCGCTTTTGTATCCCTCTCCAACCATCCCTCCCCCGTCGCCAGTAGAGCGTTAGAAAAAACCTACATTCTGCTCCACGTACTCCTGCCCCGCCATATACGCTGTCCTGCCCACCTGAAACCCCATCTGCGTCGTATGATCATTAAAAAACCCACCATATGCCGGGTGAATTGGCGTCGTCCCTGGCTGTGGGACGTGCGAGCTCTGTGGACCACCATAGTTGCTATAGCCCGACGCGGAGCCCGGCGGGGGGGGCGGCGAGCGCATCATTGGGATTGTGGAAACATGTTGGGGAACGGGATGGTGGAGGGGTGGAGATGCTGCCGTAGGCGGGTACCCTGGCCTTTGCATCCTCTCGCGGGGCGTGGCTAGGTATATGTGGGAGAGTGGGCTAGTGTCGAGTGGGTGGTTTAGCTGGATGGTGCCTTAGGTGGTGCCTGAGGTGCCTGAGTTGGTTGATTTGTTAGATGGTGACGTGGGGAAATTTAGTCTAGACGGGCGGGTCACGTGGGGGTGTATGGCCAGATGCTTATTTCCATCCAATACAAATTTGGAATATGAGATATATACGATGGTATTCTATGCTGCACTAATGCATCTAATCTTCCCAACCCTCCCCTCACATATTACCAAGTAACTTTGCAATGCCCCCGGCTTTCTCCTTCAAGCTTTGGCCGTAGGCGAATTCAACCAGACCTGCCACAACTTAGTGAATATATGCTGGTACGGGTGAATTGCGGATACATACCTTTCGTGAAGTTCCAACTGCTCTCCGGTCTTGTGATGGGATAATCAACAATGGGCGGAATTCTGGTATTTACCAGTGAAGGCCATCGGTCCACAAGGACACTTTTCAAGTTACAGACACCACGGAGCCCCTCCTGTCCAGCAAAACGGCCGTATCCTTTGCGCAAAATTAGTGACATGAATCCCACGCCCCATGTGATAGGTGATAGTCTTACCAGACCCACGTACACCACCAAATGGAAGACTCTGGTTAAGATAGAAGCTCGCAAAATCATTGACAGCAACCATACCGCATTTCATCTCCCTGACAACTCTGTCAATATGTGCCTGGTTCTTTCCATACACCGAGCCACCCAAGCCAAAGTTTGCAGAATTTGCAATTTTAATAGCCTCATCGACATTTTGCGCTAGCATCAACACGCAAATTGGGGCAAAGGTCTCGTTTTGTGCAATTTCCATATCCGAGGTAACATCCACGAGAAGTGTAGGCTGAAAGTAGTGACCCTTGGGAAACTTTGGGTTGGTATATCTTTTGCCACCCACAAGGCAACGAGCTCCCTTGCTAACTGCCTCCTCAATCATTCTTTCCAATTTATCGAAGCAGGCAGGAGATATCATGGCTCCCATGTCAACTTGTTCCTGATCTAGTGCTGAGCCCGGCCTTAGTTTTGAAATCCTGGGCTCCAAAATATTGACCAGTTGTTTGTATACCTTTGGCAAGGCAATGATCCGCTCAATCCCAATGCAATTTTGAGACGCACTCTGAAATACACCTCGCATCAGTATACTACCCAAGGACTTAAGATTCTTAGTGTCGTCTAAAATGATATGAGCATCCTTTCCACCTAGCTCAACACAGAGCGGGACGAGGGTTTTTGCGGCAGAGGAGGCAACGTGATGGGCGACCGGACGTGATCCAATAAATGTAATGTGCTGGATTTCGGGATGCGATGTAAGGTATGGTGCAACATCCGGCCAACATATGACAGACTTTCAACTCTGGT
>Ga0307514_10005601_pt1 | contig 11131 bp, 5 predicted proteins | sample 16_EM_MG_FD_203088 | JGI IMG/M metagenome (GOLD analysis project Ga0307514, IMG submission 203088) | Populus trichocarpa ectomycorrhiza microbial communities from riparian zone in the Pacific Northwest, United States - 16_EM | ecosystem: Host-associated > Plants > Roots > Unclassified | place... | reverse complement strand
CACGCCTGATAAATGGCGCCACATAGACCCTCCCATGAATGCTAAAAACTGGATCATCAGCAGCATAGTCATTCGATGGTTGAATAGCAAGGCGCATAATTTCCAGCATGAAACAGCCATCAAGAATCATCAGTTGCAGAAATTTGCCCGTATCATCATTCCATGATTTATCAAGCTGATCGTACGAATCCTTTAAATCCTGCACCACTTCATTTAAAGATAGGAGAAATAGCTCTAGAGATTTTCCTGATCTCTTTAGAAAATAATAAAGAGCTCGGTGTTTGTGCTCCTCCATTGGCTTTAGCTGATCGTCGTAGGAATGGTAAGGCCCAATGGACACTGTTTGGGGCCTGTAGGCTGCTCTGTTCAGGGCTGTGACAGATGCAGGTACCTTGTAGATTGATCTTTTGTTCCATAGGATATTCTGCATCGAAGCATCCGCCTTATTCTGAAGTTCCTCTGTAACATCAATCAGCAATTGCATTTCCTCCATTTAATCTTCAAGTTGCTAAACAGTTTTGATCACAGTGATTAAAAGAAGGAATGCAAAATACGTGCTTGATTTATCACGCCATATCTATTAAAAGAAGGAATTGCAAGACTATTCTTTCAAGCATCCAAGCTTAGTTTATCTGTCTTCATTGCTTCCCAGACAAGGAAATATTGATTCTCAGTAAGTGCTGTTGTAATTAAGACATTCACGTTGCCGCAAGTTCATAAAATCTGTTTAATATCTTAATTTTAAGTTAATGAAATTGAAATAAATCAACATTAATTGAAAATGAATTTTAAGTAGTAGGCTTAAATTTAAGATTTAAAGAGCATAGAAAAACCCTTTTGATAAAAGAAGGCATAGAATTGCTTTCAGTAGTTAATGGCGGTTTGAAATCTAATGAGCTAGGATTCCCACAGAAAAACCTCTGTAAAGGCTACTATACAAGGTTCCATCTCTGCTACCTTCACTCGAAAAGAGATGACATGAACATTCTTTCTTGTAAATCGCAAAAGTTGATTCATGAGAACATGTATGGAATCAATACTGTCGCCCTTCCTAGAGAGAATATATATCTTTAAACCCACACAAGAAATTTAATCAAGAAGGAAATGGTGAGAGAGAGAAACACAGGGGGCCTAGCAGCCAGTTTCACAGCGAGGAGCTTGCAATAAAATGTATCCACGTATAGTTTATTCAGTCTTCATTGCTTCGCGGACAAGAAAATTGATTCTCAGTGTAACTTCTCATTTCTGATGTAGCTTGGCTTGTAGATACTGACAGCTCTAAGCAGTGGAATGATGATCTAATAAAAAAAAAAGAGAGAAAGATTCGATAACAAAAGAATGCTCAAGCAATCTATGTAATTATTATCAATTTAGAGTTATTCATACTTTAATAATAATTGTTTTTTTTGTTTTTTATTTAAAAATACATTAAAATAATATTTTTTTTATTTTTTACAAATTATTTTTGACAACAACATATCAACATAATTTAAAAATATAAAAAACTTTATTTTAAACAAAAAACAATTTAAATTATTTAAAAATATCATTTAGAACGCAATCCCTAACAACCCCTTGATATAGTTAATTTAATTTTGTTATTATTATTTAACATTATTGTAATTTTAAACATTAATATTTTTTTTTAAACTTATCAAAGAATCATGATCAATTTTGAAGAAGGAATAGACAAAATCAATAAAAAAGTTAATATAATTAAATTAAAAGATTATAAATTATCAATTTTTTTTTATCTAGATCATTTTTTTCTATATGTTAATCTACAGTTAGTGTTGATGTTTTTTATTTTATTTTAAAATAAGAGTATTTTTCCAGTGTTATTGTCATGAGGTTTTTTAAAATTATCCATCTTAGATCATTCAATTATCAAGCCTTAATTATTATCATAAAACCTGTCAATGAATTATTATTTTTTTGTAAGTTTGCATGAAGAATCATTATTTTTTTTAATTACAACAACTATTATTTCTGTATTGATTTTGAAAACAAAAACAAAAAAAAAGAGTTAAAATATTAGAAATTAATAATCATTTTGTTGTGAGGTTGTATGATAAACATAAAAATAACCATTAATTATCTTTGAAAACCAACAAAAAATAAAAGAAAACAAAAACTATAAATCCTTATTTTTAGACCTTTTTTTTTTTCTATTGAATGTGTTAATCTATTTTGAGTCATTTTTTTAATATAAATTATATCATCTTAAATTATCAATTATCAATTATCAATTATCAAACCTCTACTATTGTTAAAACACTTGAAAATTAATCATTAAGTGCGTTGTATAATGGGAGCTTTGAGATCATAAATTCGTTTTCATATTTACGAGACAGTCAATATTATTAACTGAAGATATATGCATTATTATGGCTGATGTTATTGTTCTCATGCATGCCAAGAAAACATAATTGCTGTTCGGCCGGCAAACTGGTCTATCGCTGTTTCAGATAAGGAATTTGTGTTTAAGATAACTTAATTAGTAGAGCTGCAGCTAAATTATACCAATCAGACTTCTATTATTTTTTTGAGAAGGAATCTATTTAAAACATTGATAGATAATTCTTAGACTGAGAAAAACAAGGAACTCGATAACTTCCACGATCCAGAGAAAACACAAAAAGACCCTTGACTCTTAAAAAAATAATTAATTACTCAAGACACTGAAAATTACAAATTACTTCTGAACACATCTACATCTGTGGTGCCGGTGTGATGGTCTTGGGGGATGCATAGGAGGAGTGAGAGGAGGCGGAGTTGAAGTTGGAAGGGGAGGGGGTGCTGCGAAACCCATAGGAGGAGAGGGTGATGTCGAGTGATTTGATTTGTAGTAAGGTATTATAGAATATACAGTTTGAGCACCAGTGAGGGCAAAGAGGATGAGTGCAGCAGTAACACACAAAATGGCCCATGGATGTCTGAAATAGGTGTGAATGAGATTGGCACGGCACTCATTCCATGGCATCTTGCAGAAGGCATTGACCTGCATGTGCACACCTTCAAGGCTGCTGTTTGGGAGAAACGCAATGTCCCTGGACAGAGAGTTGAACAGTTGAGGAGCTGCCATGTGACTTCCAATAGCATTCTGGATGATTCCTCTTGAGCGTAGGAGGGCAAAGTCCCTCTCATTACGAATGATGTTGTCCATGAAGGAGACATAAGATGTTAGCTCATTGCCTGCACCAACGTGGAGGCGCTCAAAGGCAATCAAATTCAGGAAGGTTGCCTCGGTGGCACCATCCACCACAATGACTGGAAGCTCAAGTACCCCTCCATGGAATGAGATGCCTCTCAGGCTCTTGGTTTTACCTTTCTTGAACTGAATTCCAACATCGGTAATCCCTGTCGCTGATCGGAAAATATCATTGACAACATTAAGAAGACCCCCCTTTACCCTGGGGCGACGCATTTTCCAGGCGGGATCTTCCAGAATCAGGCTCTTCCTGTACAAATCCAATACATGCAAGCTTTTATCCAGCTTTGAGACGGGTGCGTTGGGGTAGCAGAAATTGAGCACGAGCTCGTTGACAAACTCTTCGTCCTGTGCGAAAGTAGAAGTTTTCATACTGAAAAATTGTAAAAAGGACCACCAATACAATATATATCAAACAAAAGATGAATGTACCTGTGCTCCGTCACTTTCAAGAGCAACCAGCTTGTAAAGAACAAGCATTGGCAGTTGATTTTCAAGCAAAAACATATCACGCCGGATAGATGGTGCAATGTAGAGCCTCCCGTGGCTGCTAAAAATGGGATCATTGGCAGCATAGCCATCCAATGAATGTGTAGCAAGGCGTATAATTTCCAACATGAAACAACCGTCAAGAATCATCAGTCGCAGAAATTTTTTCTTGTCATCTTTCCATGACTCACCAAGCATATCATATGAGTCTTTTAAAACCTGGATTTCTTCATTTAAAGATTCAACGACTTCTTGTAGACGTCTTCCAGATCTATTTAAATAATATCTGAGCGCTCGTTGCTTGTGCTCCTCCATTGGCTTCAGATGATCTTCACCATGATGGTACGGACCAAAGGAGACTGTCTGAGGCATGTAGGCAGTCTTGTTGAGGGCCGTAACAGAGGCAGGTATTTTGTAGATTGAACGTTTGTCCCAGAGAACATTCTGCAGAGAAGTATCTGCCAAGTTATGAAGTTCTTCTGTAAATTGAATGAGCTCCTGGTTTTCGTCCTCCATTGCTTCAAATTGCTCAACATGCAGTTTTTAACACAGATGACAAGAAGTCATGCAAGGCGTTCTCATTTCCGTCCTCTTATATATTCCAAGAGGTAAATATATCGCGAGCATCCAATTTCTTGTCGACTTCATTTCTTCACAAACCCAAAAAAAAAAAAGTAGCATAAATTCCTTCGATTAGATAAGGGCATTGTTTAAGCTAAAGAGATATGGTTCCAATTTCCAACTGCCATGTGAAACACGCCTTGTGACCAGTAGCCCCACCTCTTCTACCTTAACTGAAATACATTCCTTTCTTCCGATAGGTGAATGCTCCACTATTAAGCAACTCATTAGTTTTATTGACTAAGCGGTCATGAGTTCGAATCTCGCCATCTCAATTTTATTTAATAAAAATTAAACACATAGTAGTGTGAACATGTAAAAGTTTCAAGTCTAAAAGATTTTTACTTGAGAAGGTGTGTTAGAAAATTATATAATTATATCTTGAAATCTCACCTAATAGCTTAAACTTTTAAATTAAAATAATTTTTTGATAATTTGTTGGTTACACGAAAAGTTCAAAACCTAGAAGCAATAGAGAGAAATTATTTAAAAAAAAACAAAACAACTTATGTTTTATCCATTTTAGATTCCCTATAATATATATTTAGTAGTCACTTCAAGCAGGTGTGCATAATCTATGAAACATGTAGAGGAGTTTGTGCACATAAAAGGAATTCAAAGGAAACATAAATTTGTATAAATCACTAGTAGTACCAAGCACCACTTTATCATGTGGTAACATAAGTGATGGATCAACATGTTTTCTATATATTATTTTTGTGTAAAACCCATGTTCTAAAAAAGACCAAACACAAGGTGAAGACTTAGGCTTAGCTATGCACCGAACCTAAGTACATGCGGGTCTGAAAAACTCTCAGACTCAACGTCCTTAGGTTCAGTTACACATTGAGTCGAAGTACATACGAGTTTAGAAAACTATCAGACACAACATCCCTGAGCTTAACATTTGGTGGAGTCCAGATAGATGTAAAATTGAAAATCTTTATAAGCTTCATATTAGGTCGCAAGATTATTTTATAATCCTTAACATGAAATGTTAAGGACCTACGATAGTCTTTTCTCTACACTCCTAGGCATATAAAAGTCTATCTTGTTCAAATCATCATTAATGTTGATTAAGGTCTATTCCCATCAATATTAATGTTGCATATATAATAGTATATAAAACCTCATACGGATCCTTTATATTTCCATTAAAATTAATGTCGAAGTAAGAGTTATTTCTATCAACATTAATGTTTTGTAAGATATATTTTTTTCTCGTCTGTGTTTTCAAGAGGAAATGACTCTCCACTCCATTAACAAAATAAAAAAGTTTAGGGTCTATAAATATCCTCTGAACTATCCAGATAATAAGGTTAAGATCTTTTCTATCCTATAGGTGTATTTATATTCTTAAAGCATTTATTGATCATGCATAAATAAGAAACACTTATGTTCTTGAATTAAAAGCGTATTCCTTTATTTATTGCAATCTCTTATAAAAAGTCATTGACTTTACCATCAGAGGGTCCCTAAATCCTACAAAACATGACTGTTTTTACTAGTGTCAAGATTTTTATCACTAATTATCAATTTCTTCAAACTTTGAAGGCAGGGATTATAGAAGTGAGCAAATGACTATCCTTTATCCAAACACTCAAGATTCTCATTCTCAAACATAGTGGATTTTAGGACATCATTAATTGGTGTTATCTGTGAGAAACTGATAAAAAAAGCCATCGATTATTTTTTTAGAATTAGTTTATTGACATCCCTAATTACCATAAAAAAAACAAACAATTAAGTCACTCATGGAATGAGACGTGCCACAGATCTCGCTACAGTTGTTGGTACATCTTCTCTATCACAACCTCAACAACTCTTCAATAAGGATTAGGAAAGGCTATGCAATAATTTGATTGCTCTATGTCGGAGTATGATTTTAGCTCATTCATTCCCTGATTAACCTCTTTTGACTTTTTCTAAGGTTGTTGTCTCTTTTAGAAGAGTTATCTCATTTGGGAGACCTCTAAGATAAATTTTCTTTAAAGAAACTACAGGGACCATTAAGTAATACACTTGCCATGTCCACTCGAATATAATTCTCCTTGGCCTACTTCACTTTAAACAAGCTTTTGTTCGGTAGATCATATAGTATTTTCTATAAAGCTCTTCCCTTTACTCCACTTATCAAGGCTTTAAAATCCATAGGCTCGATTAATTTTTCGACCTTGGGCATTTTCTTATTAAACCTCTTAAGGTATGTTTGTGTGGACTCGTCATCTGTCTGAGTGACTCTAAAAAGTAAAGTTCGGTGGAACTTTTTTTAGCTGGGATACTTGTGTTGAACCGCGTCACTAGCTTGGTACAAAGGTCATCAAAGCTTGTAATAGAGTCTGACTCTAAATTATTATACCATGCACATACTAACCCCTTAAAGGTTATGAGGAGGATCTTTCACATAGCATGACTATCTTGGATGGCCAATTCCAACCTACTTCATACATTTTGCACATGTTTCTTTGGGTCTACAAGACTGTCATGGTTATTCAAGTTCATCTTAGTATAAATATAACCATTAGGTATACATATACGTAACACTCATTTTGATAAGGAAGAGTTTTAAATTTAATGGGGGAGTGTAGACATTTTCGTGCATATACTCTCCTGCAAGCTGCTTTCCACTACTATGTCTATAGGTTTCTAGCATAAAACAACGAGATCGATAGCTAGCCTCCATCTTGCAATGGGCAAATAGGTGTCTAAAATACTCATTATATGTATGAGCATCATGACGACATTAACACTCTTTGGAAGGGCTTTGTGACCGATGAGGCTGAAAACCCTCATCGTTTCATTCTACCCATACTCTTCTAGCTAGTGTAACTATTTACAAACCCCAGATGTAACCAGTTGATATGGAGGTGTAAATGAGGGTGTTGTCACAGGTGTTAAGACTTTCTGAGGTGGTAAAGTATGATTTGGCCTTTGAGTTGGCAATATAGCTTAGGTGAGGAGTTGCACTTGGTTAACAAACTATTGAAGGGTTGGCTAGGCAGAAGTGTATGTTGTGGCAGGGAGGTATGTTACATATTCTATTTGAGGAGTGTCTTGATTGTTTACCATTGATGATTATTAGGGATATCAATAAACCTGTAGAGCAGTTAATGCCTTTTTGATAGTTCTCCACCGCAATACTAATTGATGATGTCCCAGAATTCGATATGATAAAAAATGAGGTTATTTGATGTTTGCAAGGGATTAATCATATGCTTATATCAATATTTCTCTCTTAATAGCCTAAGGAGTTTATAATTAATGGTAAGAGTCCTAACACCTACAAAACAATCCATTTTGATGGGATTTAGAGACCCTATGATGATGAAGTCAATGACTTTTAAATAAAGGATTTTGATAAATCAAATAAAGAGTTTTAAATTCCAAGAACAAATGTGTTTATTATTGTTTTGGTATGATAAATGCTCTAATAATTAAGATATGAATGTTGAGAGTAGAAATTTATGAACCTTTTATTTGGATGGTTCAGGGAGTACTTATAATCTCTGAACCTTTTCGTTTTGATGGAGTAGAGGGGTTGGATTCATTTTATCCTGATGATATCAATGAGAGATAAAAATTCCTTACATATTATTAATGAGAGACAAATATCCCCTGCAGATCATTAATGAGATAAGAATATGGTAGGCCCTTAGGAGACCTTTTATACACCTATAGATGTGGGAAGATGATTTTTTCTGACATGAATAGTTTATGTTAGCAATTTTAAAAATAAATAAATAGGGCCTTATGCTCCTAACATGGATCTATAACGACCTTTATATCAATGGGGTTTGACGTGTAGCCAAAAATAGGGGAGATAAGTCTGGTAGCTCGACAAACCCTTATTTTCTTGGGCTTCTCACGTGGCTAAATCCAAGTATATTGGGTTTGACAGTTCATCAAACCCTCGTTTACTTGGACTTAACACATGGTCAAACCTAAGTATGTTGGATTTGAAACCTCGTCAGACTCACGTTGATTTGGGCTCAACACGTGGCCGAACCCAAGTATATTGAGCTTGAAAACTCACTAGACCCACATTCACTTGGGCTTTGCACGTGGCCAAACTCAAGTATGTTGGGTCTGCAGTTCGCCAAGCCAACATTCATTTGGGCTCAACACGTGGTCAAATCCAAGTTGGGTTTGACAGCTTGTCAGACTCATGTTCACTTGGGTTATCATCTTGTTATGGTTTTAAGATTTTTCATTGAGTAAAAAATAATGAATCATCACCGATACTATACCTCTTTTCCCTCTTTTTTTGGCAACTTACAACTACTATACCGAGGCTTATAGACCAATTTTTTGACGAATATAGGAAATTTAATCAATAAAGAAATGGAGAGAACAAAAGTCCGTGAGCATAGTATCCCCATCGTCCCACAATGAGGAGCATAGCAATAAAATGTTTGGTAGTCAAACTTAGAAACAATGTGTGAAATGAAAAGGCTAGAAAGACTAATGCTCTATATCACCTTAACTATATGAACTTGAAAAAAAAAACCTAAACCAAAGTAGATGCTTTCTGTCTAATGCTATCAAAGGATTTAAAATCTCTTGACATTGGAGTTTTTGATATATGATCGCATGGCGTGACGCAAAAGAATCCATCTTGCTAACCCCAAGTGGCTTGGGATTGAGGCTCGATTGTTGTTCTTGTTCATCGTGAAACAGTAAACTCCACTTTGTTTGAGTTTGCTTATTCTTCAACTTCTGTATAATCTAGTGAATCTCAAGTCACAGTGTTGTGCTTCTAGCCTCGCTCTCCCTTATAGGATGATTCCGTACATGGTGGAAAATCCTGGCGCCACATTCTCGCTATTTTTATTTTTTTAGCACCCAAGCTAGGGAAGTCTGACCTAGACAGGTAATTAAGCCCAAGCGTCCTAGTATATAGATATTTCTCAACTTGAGCTATTTATTTATTTATTTGTGTGTGTATAAAATCACAAAGTTAAAGATAATATCAGGATTGGAATAAACATAATTAAAGCTTACAGTTTTTTTCCTTCAGTTTTATCAATTTAAATTTATTTATTTAATAAATAGTTATAAGAAAATTCTATTTTAGTCTTAATAATAGTATAAATATTATCTATTAATTATAATCTTTAGAAAAACTAAATAATATCACGTTATAGAAAGAAAGGATAAACGTTATGCTATCTAATATTTTTTAAATAGACGTCAACGAACTCAAAATACTAAAATTTTACTATAATAATTTAGGACAGAGGAGGGCTCCTTTAAACCTTTTATCCATGTTTATTTTAATCACTATAAAATTAAGTTAAATATATGTCAAAAGCGAACCCGCAGCAATGCAAGGGCCATAGGCCCATATGCTTGTGCTTCTCTATAATGACTTGTTTAGCACTATGCTACAGATTTAATCACAAATATTTATTATTATTATTAAACCCATCTAATGGGCTAATCTTAAAATATTCTGATTGTCTAGAAAAGTTTATTCATTTAATTGACTTACCAATCTAAAAACGACTAATTTGATTAATAAAAAAAAATCAAAAACAAAATTAAAATTCAAAAAAAATCCAACCAAACTTCTTATTTATATCAAAACTTGGCCAGTCTAGAGGTACCCATAAAATAAATACAACGATGAAATTAAAAAAAATAAAAACAACAGAAAAAATTAATTAGATATGATATATCCAATTTAATAGAACTAAAAACAACTCCATTAAATTTTTTTTAAAAAAATAGGGGTAAGATTGAAAGAAAAAGACAGAAAGGGTTGGATTGAAGAGAGAGATGGAGAGAGAGAGAGAGAGAGAGAAGACGTTTCCAAGTATTTTAGTCGTATCAGGTTAAAAAAAGCAATTTCTCGACAACACATAATTTTCTGGAAGGCACGTTATATCGGTCCCACTCATATCCTAGCCTTGATCGATGTACCTAAAATCCTTGATCTTGAGAATCAGAACGTATGTTCTGCCCTCACTGATCATGATCGCAGTACGCCTTCAAACTTTCTCATAACATGCCACATGTAAGGAAACAAGTCCCTTGTGATGAAGATGCAATGTTATTGTCACATGTTTCTCTTGTTCTGCTGAGAAAACACATTATTGTTATGCAGACACTTTTCATGCATTTACAACTCAGAAAAATCTCAGGTTGACGCCAATTTTACTATATGAGAAACGAATCAAATGTAAAACATAAAAAGATGAGGATTATGAAAAAAGTTTCGTCATTAAAATCCACATCTCATGACGTAACCAAACAAATAATACAGATAGCATCGATTTCCCATAACAAATAGGGTAAACAATTAATAAATCAAGCAGAAGTGCAGTTGCTGGACCACTGATCAAGGAAGAGAGTTTAGGATTAGCCACGGAAATGTTGGGATTCATCGTTTTATTCACTGGAATACTGAGAGTCAATAATGGAGTGTCAATTTTGGAGGACGAATAGGAGGAGGAGGTGTAAGAAAAACCAAGAAGGCTAAGCATCAACAAATTCCAAAATCAACACCTTCAGAGCAAGACTTGAAAAGTGTAGATAATTTACATTTCCAGTAATTAGTGACATAAATACACCTGAAAGTTGAGCCTCTATGTTGGTAACCGAGGTTCAAAGCTCAATGGATGGCAACCAGAAAGAAATGGTCTTTAAGGACGATGAAAATCCAAAATGGTATCAGAACAAACCTCAAACTCACGAACAGCAATCACAACAAACCTCCATCCAAAGAAATTGAGGACATTCTCAAACAAAGCATATAAGCGTACAATATTTTCAAATCTATCGGAAGCAATAACAAGCACAACGACCCAC
>Ga0307514_10005600_pt1 | contig 11134 bp, 13 predicted proteins | sample 16_EM_MG_FD_203088 | JGI IMG/M metagenome (GOLD analysis project Ga0307514, IMG submission 203088) | Populus trichocarpa ectomycorrhiza microbial communities from riparian zone in the Pacific Northwest, United States - 16_EM | ecosystem: Host-associated > Plants > Roots > Unclassified | place... | reverse complement strand
TTTACACCTCTCCTAAGTCAAGTCTAGATTTGCGAAGAATTCTTCAACCAAATCTAGCTCGTAATCCCCGTCAGGATCCTTCACCCTCTTCCGCCACCTCTCAGGCTCGTCTATAGCCTCCCACGTCCCTCACTTCCATCCGATATCTTCTCCGTGTATGCAGACCAGGGCAATGTGCTTTCCTGTTTCTGCATACCAGCCACATTTCCGGCATTCATCTGAGATATCCTTGTTCAGAACATGTCGCTAGGCTTGTAGGTTGCCTTTTCCAGTGAGACAGTGGACATAGTTGACTCTAGCCTTGCGGTTCCACCTAACTACTCTTCCCATCCCCATACCTTTCACCTTCCTCTCCTCTGCTCTCCACCTCTTCTATTGCTGTCTCAACCCCCCCTCCGTAATCACCTTATTCATCCCTTCATCCTCATCTCCCAGCTCAGTCCTGGATTTGGCCATCTGGTCTGCCTTTTCATTGTCTCGAGTTCCAACATGTGTCTTCACCCAAGCAAATCTGATGGGGTCTGGTCTCAGATTTTTCTGCCGCTTCCTTACCTCTTCTACCACCTCTTTCAACTCTCTTGTCCGAGCCCTACCAGTCTTCCCTGCCTTTTGTACAGCTGCGGTCACCGCGTGAGAGTCCGAAAGAACTAGGATTTTCTGGTCTTCTGGTACCATCTGGATTCTACCCTGCATCCCCACCACTTCTCCATCCCATACTGTTACCAACTTTCCCAACCACTCTTCCACTCTTGCCAACTCTTCCATATGCTAGCCTCCCTCTACTCTCCTCTCCTCACTCATACTGCTATCTGTGAATACTCTGATGGACTCCTCCCTGGCTTCGTTGATTGCCAGTTCCCACTTGTCAGCTTTGGAGTCTTTATTGACTTGGAGTTTCACTTACTTCCGGGATTTCTCCCTTCTCCACTTCCTTCCCAATGCTCAGCCCCTCATCCCCATCCCTAACTTCCGCTACCTTGTTTAAGATTTGGGATATAATTGAGGTGAACCCGTCACTCTCAGCCTCCTGCCACTGCACTCCACAATTCTTCCACGCCCTCTGATAGAACGATAGAACGTATGTTCTCTGTATTATAATGATTGTTCTGTGGTAGAGCTTACTCGGTCTCCCACATATACATGTATCTCTCTATACCTGCCATCATCATACCGTCAAGCCTGCCATTATCTACGCCTGTCATCATCCATATGCCATGCTTGCCATCATCATACCATCAAGTCTGCCATCATCCATACCGTCATAGACCACCCACTAGGGTAGTACTATCACCTCCCCTCAGGCTTGCAAATCTGACAATAAAATAAATCAATAAAAGAATAAAAAACAATCACCTCCCCTCAATACAGGCGGTGTAAGCTTAACACAACAATTATTGAGTGCAGGCATCAGCAATAAAAATAAATCAATACAGACAGTAAAGAATCGTCAATTATTATTCATCGACATATCGCAATGCAGGCATCAGCAATAAAGATGGTCAATCATTATTTATCAACATATCGCAATGAGGGTCATAGTAAGTTTAGCCATCGGCATCACCAGTAGTCATGGTAGGTTCAGCCATCGGTATCACCAGTATTATATTCGCTGCCATCAGCATACCCAAGCTGTGGTTGAATACCTTCGGTTGAGCCATCGGCATCACCGGATTTCATATCGAGCTCAAACATGAGCTTGCCCAATGAGGGCATTGAGTCATCACAATAGTAATTAGCTAGCCGAAGGTGCTTGTGGAGTGCATTGCGGGAAGAAAAAATGACCAAGCATTGATGGCAAGTCTTTTTCTCCTCATTACCAAATACAAGACCAAGCAGCTTCGCAAGGTATTCATGTTGCTCTCGCGGCAGGGCCTTTGTCAAGGCATCAGCGATCATGTCTTTTGTTAGTATGTACGAGATCTGGCACTGGCCCGATTCAACCATGTATGTGATATATCTCTCTCTAGTATGAATATGCTTAGTCCGAGGCCTAAAGTCACTACTTTTAGCCATCGCCAGTACACCTGGATTATCACCAATGAGATGTAGAGTTTTGATTTCTTCGTCGAAATCTAGATATTCTAAGAATTCAATAATCCAAGCTAGCTCTTTCACAGCCTCAGTGCCAGCAATAAATTCTGCCTCAGTTGAAGATAGGGCAATCAGATCTTGTTTTTTCGAAGCCCAAGAGATGCAGGAGCTCTGTAGGAAGAAGGTATAAGCTCCTGTGCTCTTTCGGGTTTTCGTACAGTCCATTAGAGATGCATCAAAGTATCCTATCAAGTTGGTAGAAGGTGATACCAACATAGGAGGCTTTGTGCTGCCGAGACAAAGTTGTACAGAGGTATGAGCCCGGAGATAGCGCATAATTTTGAGTACGCCGGCCCAATGTCGATTAGTAGGAGTAGCTGCAAATTGAGCAAGCTTCGTAACAGCATAAGCGATATCAGGACGAGTTGCTAGCATAAGGTACATCAGTTGGCCTATTGCTCGTTGATATAATTTGATCTCCTTGCCCACTAGGGGTATATCATCTTGTTGTTGGTCCCAAGTCGCCTTTGGATCCATTGGAATAGCTGATGGAGTACAGTTGGTCATGTTGTAGTCTTCGAAGATCTCTGATACATAGAAAGCTTGATCTAGGAATAGACGGTGGTGATATCTATCTCGGATGATATAGATTCCTATATATAGCCCTACAGGACCCAGATCCTTAAATTTGTATTTGGATGCAAGGTATTTCATGAGACCAGTACTGTGTTCTTTGTCACCACAGATCAGCACATCATCAACATGAGCTACCAGAATAAGACGGAGGAGTATCCAAATAGCCTGATCATTTGAAATTTTCGTCATACCAAATTCAACTGCTGCCTCATCCACACATGCATGCCATGCTCTAGCACCTTGCTTTAACCTATATATCGACTTTTTTAATCAGCAAACCAACTCTCGTTGTTCGTCTGGTTGTTCGTGCGGTTGCTCTATCACGGTGTAGCCTTCAGGTTGTGCCATATAGATTTCAAAATCATCAAGGACGCCGTTGAGAAAGGTATTACAAAAATCACCTTGTTCGATTTCCAAATCGTTGATGGCAGCCAGATGGAGAACTATGCGAAGAGATACAAAACAAACGACAGGAGCATAAACCTCATCATAATTAATACCGTAGACCTGAGAGTCCCCGCTAGCAACTAATCGTGCCTTGAATCTTTCAATCTCAGGAGGACCTTGGGTAAGTGGTTTTTGTTTTACCTTGATATCAAATACCCATTTATTCTGTATGATAGTCATGGTAGGGGTTCGCTGAATAAGGTCCCAAGTTCCATTTGTGATAAGCGCCTCATACTCTTCATCACAAGCTGCCTTCCAGCAGTCTGCATGTTGGCTTGCTATTGCGTGTTTGTAGGTACGAGGAACTTTGAAGTCGAACAGTGGAGGCTGAGTCTCAGTGCTGAGGGCAATGTTGTTTCTCTGAATTAAATCATCAAGGCTAGCGATCTTGATAGCCTGTTGTTTATCATCGAGCGAGAGGTGTTCGACATTGAATTCTGAGTCTGAGGTCATAGTTGCTCCTGTAATATCATTTCCTGGAGTTAATTTGATTGTTCTTTGGAATTTCTCATGACCAAGAATTTCTTCAAAGAAAATCACATCGGGAACTTTAATCATGGAATTGGCGCTGATATCATAGAGTTTGAAGACATTCTCTGACTCGTAATATCCTATGAGAAGACATTCCTTACTATGGGAGTCCCATTTCTTCCTTTTTGTAGAGTTCACATAGGCATATGCTCGGCAGCCCCATGTTCGAATATGACCCAAGTAAGGACGTTGACTGTGAAGTTTCTCATAAGGGGTACTTTTAAGCTTCAAGCCCTTCAATGGTGATCTGTTGAGCAGATAAGTAGCACACAGAGAAGCTTGACCCCAAAATGACAAAGGCATATTCGCAGTCATTAGCATGGCATGCATGTGTGGATGAGGCAGCAGTTGAATTTGGCATGATGAAAATTTCAAATGATCAGGCTATTTGGATACTCCTCCGTCTTATCCTGGTAGCTCATGTTGATAATGTGCTGATCTGTGGTGACAAAGAACACAGTACTGGTCTCATGAAATACCTTGCATCCAAATACAAATTTAAGGATCTGGGTCCTGTAGGGCTATATACAGAAATCTATATCATCTGAGATAGATATCATCCGAGATAGATATCACTACTGTCTATTCCTAGATCAAGCTCCCTATGTATTAGAGATCCTCGAAGACTACAACATGACCAACTGTACTCCATCAGCTATTCCAATGGATCCAAAGGTGACTTGGGACCAACAACAAGATGATATACCCCTAGTGCCAGTATTGATGTGGCGTGGATATACATAGTAGGTAAAGGCCTGCTAGCAGCCACAGGCTCACCCGCCTGCAATTCGGCCTATACGGGGGGTTAGAAGAAGGAGGGGGTGGTCTTCAGGGAGGTCATATTGCCAGGGGGGATATTGGCTATTAGGTTGATTTAGGTGGGATGTGAGGGTAACCATGTTGTAGAGCGTAGTTATTTCCATAGATCTCAACTTAGCTGGAATGGGCTCTCACTACTGTGCTTGCATGATAATACGGGATTGCCAAAAGCAGCTAGTATATTACTGGCGATCGAATGACCATGCTCGATCGGATCTAGGGTCCCGATGGTATGTACTTATGCTCAGTCTTGTAGTTGTGGTTTGGTGGTTGTTTTATTACGATGCAATTGATTTACCTCCACTACTAATACGCATTTGGGACTGATCTCAAAAATGTCTTCACTGACAGAACTACGACTGGGTTAACCGGCCGCTCGCGTTCTTTAAAGCCAGCGTTCTGGCGTGCGGCCGCGTTACTTGTGTTTTAGATGATACTGGGTGTATTATGCATAGGTAATTGTATCTTACTGTGTTGGGAAGTAGTCTGGTTGCAACCAGACTAGTTGGGAAGTTAAGTTGGCCCGAGACTATAGCTTGGCGAACGTTATATTTTCTAATCGGGGTTCTGCCCATACTCTACCTACTTCTTAGAAGCCCCTCACCTCTCTCAGTCCTCACTCCGCTCACCCCTCACCCTGTTCTCGTGCCCCCCTCACCCCGCATCCCCCACACCTCTCACCCTATATCAACCGGCCCCCGTTGCCCCCACTGAAAGTCAGTTTCATCAATAAGAGTGGGGATATTAAAGCTACGCTGAAACTTTTGAGGACAAGGTCCAACTACTCCCCTTCTAGTTGGCATCCGCCCCTCTCTAACTCTAGTTTCCCCATTCGTCTACCCACCTCCTCATCCCAAGTCTACATCGAACTCTGCTCTTGTGTCAACTTCAAGAATGTCTAATTTCCTTAAATTGTTCTGCATGGTCCATGACTCAAATTCGAGGCCTTTTCCGGTGGAGGTCAAGAAACAAGATTTGATTGGCGAGCTGAAAAAGACCATCAAACAAGAGGGGCCAAGTCTCTGAAAAGATATTAATGCGGCGGATCTCCAACTTTGGAGTTGACCGACCAAGGAGGCTAGGGGTTCAAAATTAAATGATGAAGACATACTAGATGAAACCCAGGAAATCGGCTACTATTTCAAGGATACTCTTGAGAAGGGAGTAGTGCATATCCTTGTCATTGCTCCTGAGCCTTGTAAGTGAGACTCCAATTTCGTTTTCTGCGTCCCTCACTGATTGTTTTACCTTTACAGACCAAATTACAGAGAACCGTATGTTCCTCCTCCCATTACCTATACACCCTTCCGAGTCTTTTCTATCCCAAAGATCCTCATAACAATTCCTTCAAGCATGCATTTGCTAACTGTCATCGTTTAAGCTCCTAGGAATAGTTCGAGGCGCAGTCGAGATGAATTCGAAGACGTTGAGTCCGAGGCCAACTGCAGAATGATTGCAACCGTTGGGCCTCTAACATCCGAAATTGATTGGATGTATCCCGTTCATCAACGAGACATCTTTAGCATTGTGCGCTCGAACGTTAAAAATCGCAAATCAATAATCATTCATGGGCCTTACCAGTCCGGCAAGACGACGCTCTTGTGGTTGTTCAGAGGTGTGCTTAAGGGGGATCGTAGATCAAGGCTGTGTTTATCGACCTATCCACAATCCAAATCGACAGTAATGATATACGCAAGATATTTTACAAAAGGATGTCGATGGCGATCATTAATAAAGCGAGCGGTGAAATAGGGCTGCTTCAGCATATACAAAGGCTGGATGAGGGAAGCTCCAGTGTTCACTACTGCCTTTTGTTGGACGAGTTTCAATCAATCTTCGGTTCTGGTGAATTCCTGTCGGTTGCGGTAGAATTCCTACGAGTTGTTGCCAGCTCCGAAAGCCTCTCTTTTATCGGCGCGGGGACGTACAAGTCACTTGACGGCATCACCGAAGAGTCGGTCCCTTTCACCTCTCCTTTCAGCAAGGCAACTTTTCTCGTGATGCAGCCGTTTTCGTTACGGGAAATGAGTGAGATGTTTGGGATGTACAAGGAAACAATTGACACGGAGTGTATTCCGCTAAAGCTACAAACGAAGATCGCGGACGAATCAGGCGGCCATGCCGCGTCATTCATGATCTTGTTAAAGGTTTATTACGAATTACAGCCAGCAACATCTGCATGGGGTTTGGTATCACAACAGCATTTGAAAAAGTACATGAATAGTACTCATGTGAAAGCTGAAAAATATTTAATGGGGTTGAATGCGTTCAAAAAGGGCCGGGCTCGAGAATTGATAATGAACGAGCTGGAACCTTGGAACTAAGGGCAGGGACTGGCCCGTGTGGGGGAGTGAGGCCACCCGGTCGACCAGGAGCTGCAGTCCATCGCCATACTCTAGTTAGGGTGAATGCGATTAATGATTCTTTAAAAAAAAAAAAAAAGAACCTTGGAACTATGAGAATAATCCAGATGAGACTGAGAAGGATTTGCTGAATGCAGGGATCATAGTTGAAGCGGGCCCTAAACAATTGCTATTCATTAATCTAATTTTCCTAAGGCTATGTATCAATACATTGCTAGTGCGATCAGGCTATCAGTTGTCCTCCGGAGATGTCAATACATATGGGCCAATCGGACTACTCGAACGTGCTCTTTGTCTCGTACACTCCGAGGCACTAACGAACCGGATGGTCAGAATTGCTCGTGGGACTGCAGAAGCGAGCTTCCAAGCTACGCTCTTTGCGGCTTTTACATCCATTGTCCCCAGCACGCATGTGTGCATTTTCGAGCCCAATGCCGAGGCAAACGACAATCTGGATATCCTAATTACGGAAAGCAAAACAGATTCCGGGTTACACCCAGTTGCGTGCTTTGAGTTAAAAGTGGGAAAGCTCACACCAGCTGAGCTGAAAGGGCCGATTTTGGAGGCCCAAAGATATGCCGCGCACTTTGGGAGCCCGATCTATCTAATTAACTTCTATTTGGAGGGCACTGGCCCACCAAAAGAACCAGAAGAGATACCGGAAAATATTATCCTGGTACATATACGGAGATGCAGAACAAAAGTCTGTATACCTTCCTATTTGGGAATGGTGGACTTGGCAGTATACATGCAGTTACATATATGCAAGTATATGAGACATACTCCGTACATATAGGTAGTTCTGAATGATTGTGCGGGGTAACAATCGTCTTATTATCTATACACCATGTTCAATATCGTGACTCGCGCACAAGCAGTACTACTATGGTCCTTAGGAGAGGCTTTAGCTGTGGTTCAAGAGGCCTATCTCAAGCGTATAACCACAAAAAATTGGCCCCTCACATCCCGCAAAGCAGCAGAATATGCATGGATTAAGGCATGGGAAGATCTAGAACAATGGAGAATCCAACGCTGGATTGAGCGCATTGCCTATCATATTGAGCAGGTCCTAAAGCTTGAAGGTGGGAATGAGCATAAGGAGGGGTATCCTACAACTACCAAAGACAAGGCATACTGGAGTGCATTGCTGCAGGAGCGACAAACTCCGTATTCGAAAAAACCCAGAGACTCATATGGATGCATAGTCTCAATTCCAATATTCTACCACCGGCTACCTGCAACCTATATTACCCATTACCAGTCTCTTCTTGGGATGCAATCACAGCAGCCATGCAAAGCGTAGTGGATGCGCTGGAGCTCCCCATGCAAGCCTATGCCGCTGTTCTACTCCGGGCCGAATAGCGGGAGATGACAGCTGTTGCTGCCTACTTCGCGGCAGTGGATCCCAATACATGCGTCGATCTCAACCCCCTCACCCCGATATTCCCCTAGAGGGGCCCTACCCTACCGGAGCCTGAGGCTCACTCCTTCGCACGGACGTCCTTTACATCTTTTGCACAATGTGTGGAGGATGTAGCCCGTGGCAGGCAGGTCAGGGAGGTCATCATCGCCCTCACCAACTTTGAGGATGATGCCGCATGGGTTCCCCTCCGACACATGGGGATATCGAGCACCAGGCATCTTGAGCTCTGGGGAGCCACCCTGAACGGTACTTGAATCATTGGAGGAAGCTAGTCAAGATTTGGGAATATGTATGCCGTTATTCAATGACAAAGGAGGAACTTGTCGAGGTTGAAAAGTATGTGCACATGTTCACTCTCCCTGAACCTATCATTCCCAATATGCAATATTGATGTTGACCCCTATATCCAGCTTATGTATTCAGTTTGTTAAAGACTACAAAAGGCTCTACTTCCGTGCACGAGAAACGAGGCTCCCATTGATGAAATCCAACCTCCATGCTCTCTGTCACCTTGCTGACATGCTACGAGACTGTGGTCCAGGCTACGTATGGTGGTGCTTTGGCGCAGAACGATTTAATGGAATGATTGAGGGAAAAGCCAAAAGCAAAGTCCATCTCGATACGAGTTTGGGAAATACCTTATGGATGGAAGATGTGATGATTCATGCGCAGTTCAGTCGAAATATGCTTAGTGCTGAGGAACTGAATCGGGACTTCTGACCATATGGAGTCGCTCTTCCAGCTCAGGGAAACCTGACACCCTATGGTTACTTTCTTTCATCCTGTGGAGAAAAGGATATTGAATTACCAGCACAACATCGCATGACATTACATGATTACATGTGTGAGGTCTTTGGAAGAGATTATATGCCCGTGAATATCATTCCATCACAGACCAACCGGTAAGCACTACTGTTGTGCAGATTATGCATATGAATTATCCCTGAAGAAGAAGGTTACTTTCTCTTCAAGTTCCACGTATACTAAGCTTACATACATGTTGATTGGTCATAGGTTTTCCTGCTTCAAACTTACTATTGGATCAAGACATACACTTGGCTCCATTCGAAGTCAGTCTGGTAATACTGTCAATAGGGATTCGTCTTGGATTCAATACTGTGGTCCAGATGAAGATCTCAATGATCCCGCAGTGGTTTTTAAGTATGGAAGAGTCGATTACTATCCGAAAGTCATAGTTGTGGGTCTTGAGTTTTATTTGGCAAGAGTTCACTATCATCCTGTTGATCATGAAGATGCTGGACATCCCGATGGAATGGGTCGTCTGATCCGAATCATTCCCATGAATGAGTTACCTCAGCGACGAGCACAACGTGCAGCATATCTCAGACGGCGAGGAAGGGTTCTTTATGCTCTGCCACGCATTCCACAAGTTCGCCCTGATGGTGTTCAAGAACCTGGCGACTTAAGTCGAAGGTGGACATGGGTGATGATTGACAAGGTTAAAGGGCTTGTGGGAAGGATAGTTCGGAACATAATGGATGACGGACGAGCAGACTATGTCATTCGCCCAATCGATGTATTCAATCCAGCAATTGAATTCCTAGATGCACTACAAATGAATGCAGATCAAGGGATGGATCAATTCGAAGGGAACATCCATGTAATGATGCGTGGGGTTATCAACTAGTGAGAATTGTTAATCCAGAACAGTGATAGAACACACTCACATATATGGTTATATGAGAAACAATAGAAAGATAGGATGCTGGAATGAATGCAAATATGAAAAAATCTAGTCATGAGAAGTAGAAAAATAGAATATGGAAATAAATAATAATGCAAGAAAACCTAGTGCTTCAGAGATACAAAATATACCAAATCACCAGTCTGGTTGACACTCAAATCACGCCCTCTTTCATAGGACTCGAGTGGGCAATGCATTTCCCAGATCTGGGGCCGGAGCTGCAGAAGAGGCAGAGACTGACTTGGCGATGGAAGAAGAGAGACGTGAGGACTGACGCTTGCGAATTATGGGAGGTGTAGGACCTGGGACTGATGGGACTGATGGGACCTTAGGAAATTGTATAATAGGAGATTCAGATAGTAGGAGAACCAGAGCTAGGAGAGTGTAATGGTATAAATACAGATGAAAGTGCAAGTGAAGAAAGAGATGGTGGAGAAAGAGATGGTACAGAAATTGGGTGGCGTGGAATTGAGGTCTGGGTATTACGTTCCGCCGGGACAGCCAAATTCAAACATGATCCAGCTTGATCATCCAGGTAATATGTGCGCCAGTGGCAATAGTTTGTACATTTGCGACCAGATTTGAAGCACTTGTAGCGTCTGGTTTGGCAAGTGGATATGTGTTTGCAAGTGTAATAGAAAAGAACCTTTGTTACTTGAGAGATCAAGGCAGTGGCACGGTGGAGTGTAATGATGGATGTGTTACTTGAAAGATCCAAGGTGGAAACTAGAAGAGATTTAATAAGTAAATGTAGTAAGTATATGAGAATAATAGAGACATACCAACAAGTTCAGGATTAGGAACTCGATTAAGAACTCCTGTTGGATATAACTAGTCCAAAATACCATGCTTCGTTTGTAGTTGATATCATCCAGGATGTAGTTGATCAACAACTTGAGCATAAAGCCTAGGGTGGTCTAATGTACCATGGTCTTCTTTAGGAATGAGTATTGTAACAACTGTATCTATTATAAAGGTCTTAATGGCAAATTGCTTATTATAATGTTGTGCAATTTTTTCGTGAGACTTCTCTAGTGCAGCCACTATTGATCCCTCTGCTTCAGTTAATATAATTGAGGGAGTCACAACAATAGAATTCAATATTGCTAGATCAATAGGAATTGAACTCGAGGCTGGTAGTGCAGAGGATAATGGTGATGGAGAGGCCTGTAGTACTTC
>Ga0307514_10005598_pt1 | contig 11140 bp, 7 predicted proteins | sample 16_EM_MG_FD_203088 | JGI IMG/M metagenome (GOLD analysis project Ga0307514, IMG submission 203088) | Populus trichocarpa ectomycorrhiza microbial communities from riparian zone in the Pacific Northwest, United States - 16_EM | ecosystem: Host-associated > Plants > Roots > Unclassified | place... | reverse complement strand
GCAATCCCGCCGTGGTCCAGCGAGTGCAGCTGCTGCAGGACCTGGCGGGGCAGGTCGCGGACGGCAGCGTCAGCGCGGGCGAGGCGACCGAGCGCATGGAAGAGATCAAGAAGTCGCAGGGGGGCTCGGTGCTCAGCAACACCACACAGACGACGAGCAGTTCGGGGGCGCCCACGGTCAAGCGGGTCGTCCGCGAGATCCAGTCGCTGCTGCGCTCGGTCGCGGCCGCGGGAGACATCATCGAGGCGGCTGACACCCTCGCCCCGACCCACCCGGAACTGGCAGAGTTCCTCCGGGTGTACGGCGCCGGCCGCACCTCCGACGCCGTCACGCACTACCAGTCCCACCAGAGCTGAACCCGCGGCCCGGTCGCCGAAGGGGGTTCGGCGACCGGGGCGACGGCCGAGGAGGCACGAGGGGGTCGTGCCGGTCGTCGGGGGAGACACGCGGGCGTGCCACTCACCGACGACGGCACGGAGGGGTCGTATCGCTCATCGCGGGGGAAGCAAGGGGAGGTAGGGGGAACCAAGGGGGAGGAGCGACGCACGGCCATGGGTGAGGTCTTCGCCGGACGGTACGAACTCGTCGATCCGATCGGGCGCGGAGGGGTCGGTGCGGTCTGGCGCGCCTGGGACCACCGCCGCCGACGTTATGTGGCCGCCAAAGTCCTGCAACAGCGGGACGCGCACGCCCTGTTGCGCTTCGTCCGCGAACAGGCGCTCAGGATCGACCACCCCCATGTGCTCGCGCCCGCCAGCTGGGCCGCCGACGACGACAAGGTCCTGTTCACCATGGATCTGGTCGCCGGCGGCTCCCTGGTCCACCTCGTCGGCGACTACGGCCCGCTGCCTGCCTCCTTCGTCTGCACCCTGCTCGACCAGCTTCTGGCCGGACTCGCCGCGGTGCACGCGGAAGGCGTGGTCCATCGCGACATCAAGCCCGCGAACATCCTCCTCGAAGCCACCGGCACCAGCCGCCCCCGGCTGCGCCTGTCCGACTTCGGCATCGCCATGCGCCTGGGTGAACCCCGCCTGACGGAGACCAACCTCGTGGTCGGGACGCCCGGTTACATCGCACCCGAGCAAATGCTGGGCGCGGACCCGGACTTCCCCGCGGACCTGTTCGCGGTCGGACTGGTCGCGCTGTATCTCCTGGAGGGCGCCAAGCCGAACACCAAGGCCCTCATTGAGTACTTCGCGGCCCATGGCACCCCGAGTGCGCCCAAGGGCATCCCTGAGCCTCTCTGGCAGGTCGTCGCCTCGATGCTGCAACCAGATCCCCAGGCCCGCTTCCGCACGGCCACGGGGGCCCGCAAGGCACTCGCGTCCGCAGTGGAGCTCCTGCCGGAGCCTGGCCCCGACGACGAACAGATCGAGATCTTCGATCAACTCGGCTCTCTGCCAACGGGGTTCGCCTCTGAAGGCCCCCTCAGACAGGCACCGGGCGTGGACACGGGGAGCACGGGTTCGAGGACCGCCCGCCCCGGCATCATCGCAGGCAACGCCAACGGCACCGGCACCGGCACCGGCACCGGATCGTCGTCCGCCTCGAGCGCGGGTGTCGTATCTCCTGACCCACGACGGGACGGCCCGCTCCCGGGGCCGGACGGCGAGGTGTCCCGGTCCATGCCCGCTCCCGCCCGTCCCACCGCCGCCCCGGAGCCGGACGCCCCGCCTCAGCCGATCACCATGTCGGACACGGGCAGCTTCCACCTGCCCCCGCCTCAATCCACCACGTCCTCCTCCGGAACGGCCGGCCCACCCACTCCACAACCGCATCCCGCGCCCCCTCAGCCCCACGCTCATCCACAGGCACAGGCACAGGCACAGGCACACCAGGATTCCCCGGATCAGTCCGCCGGCCTCTCCCCCCACAACCCCAGTCACCTGTTCTCCTCCCCCCGACCGCCTGCTCCGCGATACCCCGCCCACTCCCCGACAACGGCGCTGCACCAGCGCGTTGATGCCTCTACTGCTTCGTACACCGCTCAGGGCCCGCAGGTTCCACCTTCTGCTCGGGAAACCGCGCCGACCGCACAACCGCGTCACCGAGCGGCCCGCCGCCGATCCGGCCCGCCGGCCAAGGTGGCGATCCCGCTCCTGCTGCTCGCGCTGGTCTGCTACGCCACGGGTTTCTGGGCCCTCACCCGCATCTGACCCCCGTGCCCCCGTGCCCCGGTCGCCTGCGAAACTCCGGCCCCAGGAGAAGCTCTACGAGGCCCCGGCCCTGCGCCGCCCCAGCACCGTCCACACCCCGAGCCCCATCAGCAACGCGGTCCCCATGCCGATACCGCCGGCCGCAAGCAGCCTCATCGCGGTGTCGCCGTCCGTAGGAGTCCCGCCCTCCGCGGCCACCGTCTGCCGGCCTCGTGCCGTGACGTCGAAGACGCTCTGAGGCTCGGACTCCCCCGCGTATCCGGGGCCGGCCGTCGACGCGCCCGTGACCCGCACGCGCAGGGTCAGGTCGAAGGGCCCCTCCCCGAATCTGTCAGCCACCTGCTCCGAGAGGTGCACGGCGAGGTAGTACGAGCCCGCAAACCGCATTCCGCTCACCCGGTCGGAAACGTCGTACCGGTTGGCGTACTCGACCGGCGGCAACGGTTCGAGCTCCGCCGCGCGCTGACTGCCGTCGTAGACCACGCTCGCGTCGTCGACGAAGCCGCGCACAGGGTTGTAGAGGGACACGACCAGCGCCCTGGCCACAAGGCCGTTGTCCTCCTCGCCCGAACTGCCCAGCTCGGCGGTGGTGTAGAGCTGCTGCCCCCAGTCCACGGGCACCGCGTAGAACAAGGTCTCCCCGGGCACGAGGTCGTCGCGCCATACTCCCTGCTCCACCGGGGTCGCCCCGGCGAAGCCCGAGGCGCCCTGCCTAGACGTGGCCTCGCCGGTCATCGGGGCGGGCGGGGCGGAGTTCCAGACCTCGGGCGCACTCGTCTCATCGGCCTGCTTCAGGGCGGGCTCCGACGCCGTGGCGAGTTCCAGTCCCCAGGCGTCCGACGAGGACCCCGGTCGGTGAACGCGCTCGACGAGTACGTAGTACGCCCCGGCGCTCTTGCACCGGGACCCGGCGCGCGAGGTGTCCCGTGCGCCCAGGGCGGTCAGAGGGCGGGGTCGGCGGTCCGTACCGACGCTGGCGGTGTCGATGGAACAGGAGTGGCTGTCGGCGTCCTGGACGGACACCTTGATGCCGTCGGTCGCGGAGACCGTCGTACCGGAGCCGGGAACGGCGGTGACGGACACGTACACGGTCGACGAGGCGTCGAGGTCGAGGCGGTAGTAGACCTTGCCGTCGACGGGGAGGGAGCTCCGATACGTCGCACCGGGCGCCAGGGCAGTGGCACTCCCGGTGCTTGCCGAGCCGGCGACGGACCGGCCGTTCGCGTCGAAGCCGTAGGAGTCCCATGGGCCGGCCGCGCGTGCGGACGGACCGGACACCACCGCCGCCAGGCACAGCACCGCACCCATGGCAGCAACCCGCCGGAGGACGGCGGTCACTCGTCCGGCAACCGCACGCAGAGGCATGGGCGGACGACCGCCCCCGTGCCGCCTCCACCCCGTACGCCGCCCCATGCCGCGCCACCCCACTCGTCGTTGCCCGGACCGTTCGACCGTGTGACCGTCGCCCATCCTGCCCCGCCGGACGGCACACCATCCGCGTAATCCGTACGAGCGTCCGAAACGCCCGGCGTCGGCGTGCGCGGCAACGCGACAAGCACTGGCACAGGCACAGGAAGCCGACCCGCGCAACACAAAACCCCGACCGCGAAGGCGGCCGGGGTCTGTTCAGAATCGGTCGGTACTCACGAACCCGTGGGCACGGAGTCAGTCGCCTCCGTCCACAGATCCTGCTCGGCGCGATCCGCCTGGATCTGGCGGTACACGAGGAGCCCGCCGATGGCGGCCAGTGCGACCAGGAGAAGCTTCTTCACCGCGCTACCTCGTCTTTCCTTGACGTAGGGGACCTCTGGCGCCCGACTATACACACCGACCGAGACCGATCGGTGACCTGCGTATGGCCTCAACTCCCGCTCAGAACACCGCAGTACAAGCGGACCATGACCCTCCGATCAGAGGGTGATCACACCCGTACAGATAGCTACCAATCGGGACTTTCTGCCTGTATCGCCCCTTTCTAGCCCTTCTTGCACCCATCCGAGTGGTGTTCATCCGAAGATCGACGCGCCACGGTCGTCAGTCCACCACTTCGCCGCCCCCATACACATCATGAGGGAGTACGCAAATCGCCCAACCCGAAAGTGAGGGGCCATGGCCCAGCACAAGGTCATGAACCTGTGGACCGCCTTCGTCACCGCCTTGCTCGCGCTGTGCACGGCGCTCGGACTCATCACGACGACCGCCGCCGCGGCGGCGGTACCGCAGACCGCGTCGGCCCGCAACATCACGACGGAGCCAGCGACGCCATCGGCGGTGTATCCCGGGCCCTTGCCCTGGTCCTACGCCAAGGATCTGCCCCCCACGATGAAGCAGCGCATCAGAGCCGAGGCCCACGGCAAGACCCCCAGTTGCCGCCACCGGCCGCCCACGGACACCGACACGGCGGCCTCGGCGGGTGATGCAGCGGTTTCAGCGGATACAGCCTGCGACTCCGCCGGCACTCCGGACGAACCCGCCACACCCCTGCAGCGCTGACAGCTCTGACAGCCCTGACAGCACCACCCGCGCGGCACCCGAGGTGCCCCGCGTACCCCCACAGATCTGCCACACCTTCTCTCTCACGTCCCTGACGGAACGGCGATCTTGCGTACACGCCCTTGAGAAGGAAACCCCAAGCCCTCAGCCGGATATGGCTGAGGGCTTTCTCTCCGCTGAGCACTTCTCTGAGCCACTTCTCCGACCGGCTTCTCCGAGCCGCTTCTCCGAGCTCTCCTCGGACCCTCTTCGCCGAGCCTGACGGTGCGGCGGTTGGTGTCAGCCATACACGCCAGGTGTCAGCCGTACACGCCAAAGGCCCCCAACCGTGACCGGTTGGGGGCCTTCATGCTGGTGGGGCTAACAGGATTTGAACCTGTGGCCTCATCCTTATCAGGGATGCGCTCTAACCAACTGAGCTATAGCCCCGCCGCGCTTTGCGGTATGTCCCGCGCGCTGACCCCTGAAGATTAGCGCACGACGTGGGCAGTCCCAAAATCGGTTCCCGGGGGACGGTCACCGAAGGTTTGGAGGCGTGATCACTCGTCCTCGGCCAGCGTCAGCTCGACGCCGCCGACGAAGCCGGCGGAGAGGTTGTAGATGAACGCGCCGAGCGTCGCGAGAGCCGTCGCGAGGACGACATCGATGACCGCGATGATCGCCGTGAACAGCAGGACATTGGGCAGCGACAGGAACGACTGCAGGTCAAAGCCGTTCGACTCGTTCGAGCCGGTCGCCTCCGAGATCGTGCCGCCGACCGTCGAGAACACGCCCATCGCGTCCATGACCATCCACAGCACCACGGCTGCCACCATCGTGCAGATGCCAAGCGCGATGGAGAGCAGGAAGCTGACCTTCATCACGGACCACGGATCGGCCTTGGCCACGCGTAGACGTGCCTTGCGGGTACGGGGGGTGGTGCGCGCGCCGGTGCGCGGGCGTCGTACCCCGGCGGCCTGTGCCTGCGTCGGGTACGCCTGCGGTGGGTGATAGGGCTCCGCGGGCTGCTGCGGCTGCCGTTCCCCCGGCAGCGGAGAGGCCGCGGCGGGTGGCGCGGGCCGGGCCGGCGGCTGAACCTGGGCGCCCGGAGCGGCCGGGGGCTGGCTCGCGGCGGCGGCGTGCCGCTGCGCCTGCGGACCTCGGGTGTCCGTCACAGTTCCCCCCTGGGATCCATGCGTGTCGGGAGAGCGCGACTCGGTCGCGGAAGGCTTGATCGCCTGCAGGTTGGTCGTATGCGGGTCTGTCGCGCCCGCGTCCGGCGTGCGGGCGTCCGCTGTACGCGGATTCGCCGTGCGCGCGTCCGCCGTGCGCGATTCTGTCGCGTTCGCGGCGGAGCCACGGCCGCCGCCGTCCTTCTCCGAACCGGTGGAAGAACCGGCCGAGGTTCCGGACGATCCGGCGCCCGTGGCTCCGCTCACGATGACTCTCTCCTCGTGCTACTCGGTCGAGGGCGCCTCACCCTCGTCCGTGCCGGTGGTCGCGACGTCTTCGGCGGTCTCGTCGACGACGATGTCGCCGTCGACCTCCTCCGCCTCGCGTCCCGCCTCGGCGTTACGTGCGATGCCGACGACGGCATCGCGCTTGCCCAGGTTGATCAGTTGGACGCCCATGGTGTCACGGCCCGTCTCCCTGACTCCGCTGACTCGCGTACGAATCACACCGCCGGACAGCGTGATGGCGAGGATCTCGTCGGCCTCCTCGACCACCAGCGCGCCGACGAGCGATCCACGATCCTCGACAATCTTGGCGGCCTTGATGCCGAGGCCGCCGCGACCCTGGACGCGGTACTCGTCGACGGCGGTCCGCTTCGCGTACCCGCCGTCCGTAGCAGTGAACACGAACGTACCGGGTCGAACAACATTCATCGAGAGCAGCTGGTCGCCCTCGCGGAAACTCATGCCCTTGACACCCGAGGTGGCACGGCCCATGGGGCGAAGCGCGTCGTCCGTTGCCGTGAAGCGGATCGACTGTGCCTTCTTGCTGATCAGGAGCAGATCATCCTCGGCCGAGACAAGTTCGGCTCCGATCAGTTCGTCGTCCGAACCGTCCTCCGTCTCACGGAGGTTGATCGCGATGACACCACCGGCGCGTGGCGAATCGTAATCCTTCAGAGGCGTCTTCTTCACCAGGCCACCCTTGGTGGCCAGCACCAGGTACGGCGCCACCTCGTAGGTGCGGATCGCCAGGATCTCGGCGATCGCCTCGTCCGGCTGGAAGGCCAGCAGGTTGGCGACGTGCTGTCCACGCGCGTCCCGCCCGGCATCGGGCAGTTCGTAGGCCTTGGCCCGGTACACCCGGCCCTTGTTGGTGAAGAACAGCAGCCAGTGGTGCGTCGTCGACACGAAGAAGTGGTCGACGATGTCGTCTTCCTTGAGCTTCGCGCCCCGTACGCCCTTGCCGCCACGCTTCTGGGCTCGGTAGTCGTCCGTCTTGGTGCGCTTGACGTAGCCGCCGCGCGTGACGGTGACGACGATGTCCTCCTCGGCGATCAGGTCCTCCATGGACATGTCGCCGTCGTAGGGCATCAGCATGGTCTTGCGGTCGTCGCCGTACTTCTCGACGATCGCGGCGAGTTCCTCGCTGACGATGCCGCGCTGGCGGACCGGGGAGGCGAGGATCTGGTTGTACTCGTTGATCTTCGCCTGGAGTTCTTCGTGCTCCTGGACGATCTTCTGGCGCTCCAGGGCGGCCAGTCGACGCAGCTGCATCTCCAGGATCGCGTTGGCCTGGATCTCGTCGATCTCCAGCATGCCCATCAGACCCGTGCGCGCGATGTCGACGGTGTCGCTGCGCCGGATCAGCGCGATGACCTCGTCGATGGCGTCCAGGGCCTTCAGCAGACCGCGCAGGATGTGCGCCCGCTCCTCGGCCTTGCGCAGCCTGAAGCGCGTACGACGGACGATGACCTCGATCTGGTGCGTCACCCAGTGGCGGATGAACGCGTCGAGCGACAGCGTGCGCGGAACACCGTCGACCAGCGCCAGCATGTTGGCGCCGAAGTTGGTCTGCAGATCGGTGTGCTTGTACAGGTTGTTCAGCACGACCTTGGCGACCGCGTCCCGCTTGAGCACGATGACGAGACGCTGCCCCGTGCGGGAGCTGGTCTCGTCCCGGACGTCCGCGATGCCGCCGATCTTGCCGTCCTTCACCAGGTCGGCGATCTTCTGCGCGAGGTTGTCGGGGTTGGTCTGGTACGGCAGTTCCGTGACCACCAGGCACTGGCGGTTCTGGATCTCCTCGACCGCGACGACCGCGCGCATGGTGATCGAGCCGCGGCCCGTGCGGTAGGCCTCCTCGATGCCCTTGCGGCCCACCACCAGGGCGCCGGTCGGGAAGTCGGGGCCCTTGATGCGCTCGATCAGGGCGTCCAGGAGCTCCTCGTGTGAGGCCTCCGGGTTCTCCAGGTACCACTGGGCACCGGCCGCCACCTCGCGCAGGTTGTGCGGCGGGATGTTGGTGGCCATACCGACCGCGATACCGGCCGAGCCGTTGATCAGCAGGTTCGGGAAGCGAGCCGGCAGGACGGTCGGCTCCTGGGAGCGGCCGTCGTAGTTGTCCGTGAAGTCGACGGTCTCCTCGTCGATGTCACGGACCATCTCCATCGACAGCGGCGCCATCTTGCACTCGGTGTACCGCATGGCCGCCGCCGGGTCGTTGCCCGGAGAGCCGAAGTTGCCGTTGGAGTCCACCAGCGGCATCCGCATCGACCACGACTGCGCGAGGCGGACCAGCGCGTCGTAGATCGAGGAGTCGCCGTGCGGGTGGTAGTTACCCATGACGTCGCCGACGACACGGGCGCACTTGTAGAAGCCGCGCTCGGGGCGGTAGCCGCCGTCGTACATGGCGTACAGGACACGGCGGTGGACGGGCTTGAGGCCGTCCCGGACGTCAGGCAGCGCGCGCGAGACGATGACGGACATCGCGTAGTCGAGGTACGAACGCTGCATTTCCGTCTCGAGCCCGACAGGCTCGATGCGCATCGCGATGTCGCTGCCCTGTTCAGGGGTGACGGGAGTGTTCTCGTCGGCCATTGCTGGTGGGGATCCTTCCTGGTGCGGTCAGCTGAGACCGACTCAGATGTCGAGGAAGCGGACGTCCTTGGCGTTTCGCTGGATGAACTGGCGGCGCGCCTCGACGTCCTCGCCCATGAGGACCGAGAACAGGTCGTCGGCCTGGGCGGCGTCGTCGAGCGTGACCTGGCCGAGGACGCGGTGCTCCTGGTCCATGGTCGTGATGCGCAGTTCCTCGGCGTTCATCTCGCCGAGACCCTTGAAGCGCTGGATCGAGTCCTCGCGGATGCGCTTGCCTCGCTGGCGGCCCAGCTCGATCAGCGCGTCGCGCTCCCGGTCCGAGTACGCGTACTCGGCGTCCTCCCTGCCCCACTTGATCTTGTAGAGCGGAGGGCGGGAGAGGAACACGTGCCCGGCCTCGACCAGCGGGCGCATGAAGCGGAACAGGAAGGTCAGCAGCAGGGTGTTGATGTGCTGGCCGTCGACGTCGGCGTCCGCCATCAGGATGATCTTGTGATAGCGCAGCCTCTCGATGTCGAAGTCCTCGTGGACTCCGGTACCGAAGGCGGAGATCAGCGCCTGGATCTCCTGGTTCTGCAGGATCTTGTCGATCCGTGCCTTCTCCACGTTGAGGATCTTGCCGCGGATCGGGAGGATCGCCTGGTACTGCGGGTTGCGGCCGGACTTGGCCGAGCCGCCGGCGGAGTCACCCTCGACGATGAAGATCTCGCACTTGATGGGGTCGTTCGACTGGCAGTCGGAGAGCTTGCCCGGCAGGGACGCCGACTCCAGCAGGCCCTTGCGACGGGTGAGGTCACGGGCCTTGCGGGCCGCCACGCGCGCGGTGGCCGCCTGGATGCCCTTGCGGACGATGTCCGCGGCCTCGACCGGGTTGCGGTCCAGCCAGTCGTTGAGGTGCTCGTAGACCGCCTTCTGTACGAAGGTCTTCGCCTCCGTGTTGCCCAGCTTGGTCTTGGTCTGGCCCTCGAACTGCGGCTCGCTGAGCTTCACCGAGATGATCGCGGTCAGACCCTCGCGGATGTCGTCACCCGTGAGGTTGTCGTCCTTCTCACGCAGCAGCCTCTTGTCGCGCGCGTACTTGTTGACCAGGTTCGTCAGCGCCGCGCGGAAGCCCTCCTCGTGCGTGCCGCCCTCGTGCGTGTGGATGATGTTGGCGAAGGAGTACACGCCCTCGCTGTAACCGCTGTTCCACTGCATGGCGACTTCGAGGGAGAGGCTCTTGTCCTTGTCCTCGGCCTCGAGGTCGATCACCGTCGGGTGCACCGCTTCGCCCTTGCGGGAGTTGAGGTACTTCACGAAGTCGACGATGCCGCCCTCGTAGTGGTACGTGACGGCCTTGACCTCGGCGGTCTCGTCCGCGCCTGCCTCGTCCGCCCCGGAGGTGGCCTTCGCCGACTCGCGCTCGTCGGTGAGGTTGATCGTCAAACCCTTGTTGAGGAACGCCATCTCCTGAAAACGCCGCGAGAGCGTCTCGAAGGAGTACTCCGTGGTCTCAAAGATGTCCGCGTCGGCCCAGAAGGTGACCGACGTGCCGGTCTTCTCGATGGCCTCGTGCTTGACGAGCGGCGCCGTGGGGACGCCCATCTTGTAGTCCTGCGTCCAGCGGTGGCCGTCGGTCCTGACCTCGACGGCGACCTTCGCGGACAGCGCGTTCACGACGGAGACACCCACGCCGTGCAGACCGCCGGAGACCGCGTAGCCGCCGCCGCCGAACTTGCCGCCCGCGTGCAGCACGGTCAGCACGACCTCGAGGGCGGGTTTGCCCTCGGAGGCGACGATGCCCACCGGGATGCCACGGCCGTTGTCGACGACGCGGACGCCGCCGTCGGCGAGGATCGTGATGTCGATGGTGTCCGCGTGGCCGGCCAGCGCCTCGTCGACCGAGTTGTCGACGACCTCGTACACAAGGTGGTGCAGGCCGCGCTCACCGGTTGAGCCGATGTACATACCGGGTCGCTTGCGGACCGCGTCCAGACCCTCGAGGACGGTGATGGCGCTGGCGTCGTACGAGGCGGTGACCTCGCCGTTCGAGGTGTTGACCTCGACGTTGGCGCCGGCGTCGGTGGACGGGATGTTCTCGTTGGGGTTGCCGGAATCGGCCACGAAGCGCCCTTTCTGGCACAGCACGAGCCAGGCTCGTCGGCGGGTTGCCGGAGCGGCTGCGGCATGTTGCGTTGGTAAGCCTTGATCAGCGTTGCTCAGCTTGTCCCGGACGGTCCCCACGTTTGGGGCGGGATTGGCTCCCAGTCTACCGGTAGCGCCGACAGTGATGGGGGTTTGCCGGTACCTGAGTCCTCATGTGGCGCCCTGAACCGGCGTCTGCCGGGTCCCCATATACGGAGCGGGGCTCCAAGAGGCTCACAGCGGCACTCAGCGCTTTCGGCCGTCAACCCTTTGCTACTTGGGAGTCAGGTCGATGTTCGCAACCGCGTTCGGTCGCGAGACGGGCACTCCGACGGC
>Ga0307514_10005597_pt1 | contig 11141 bp, 13 predicted proteins | sample 16_EM_MG_FD_203088 | JGI IMG/M metagenome (GOLD analysis project Ga0307514, IMG submission 203088) | Populus trichocarpa ectomycorrhiza microbial communities from riparian zone in the Pacific Northwest, United States - 16_EM | ecosystem: Host-associated > Plants > Roots > Unclassified | place... | reverse complement strand
GTAGGTACATTACATACATACATACATACATGTACATACATACGGAGTACATATGTCCTACCTATATTACTGTGCGTTGCGCAACGTAACGTATACCCCTGGACATGGACCTGGCAGGTGGATCACTCACTACCTATGCATGTCATAGCTAGCAACGTCAACTTGGACAAAGGAGCGCAATTCTTACCAAGCATGACAACGACTGTATACGTACGTACGGTGAAGGGCGGAGAGTGGAAACAGGTGGCTTCTAAAAGGAAGGATTATGGTAGATGGAATACCGACCTACCGTATCTACTAATAGTGTATGGTGCAGGAGGTTTTGCTACTAACACCTATCGTTATAAATTTAATATTTTATGACACAAGTAAACTAACTAATTGAGCGAGTGAGGGAGTGAGGGAGTGACTCATGGATATATAAGTTTTATAAATACCTAATACATATTTTATGCAGAGATAATATAGATAGATGGATACAGTGCCGCCAAGCAGAACTTGTTATCTGTATTTCCTAATAGAGAAGTCGCTGCCCTATACGGACAGGCAACTCCCCAGAACAAAAAAAAAAGAAAAAAAAAAGTAATCGAATCCCCCCCCCCCCCTTCGGCATTGAGGAAGGAAGGAAGAGAATGTTCTGCTAGATCTAAAGATGGACCGACATTGGCGCTTAAGCATCGCGAAGCCCGGGGATTACCTGTAATATTACATACAGCACATTCATTGAACATAAAACCCTTACAGCCTGGGTTATGGAAATCTCCCTATATATATATGACCTGGTAACATGCATGTTATATTTATCTGGAGTGGCCAAGCGCCGGGGCAGCGATCTAATAAGCCTTTGTTTGTCCCTTCCTTTCGAAGGCGTTATCAGTCTGCGAGTCTAAATAAATTACAAGAAATTAACAGTGTAAAGTACCTTCATTGTTTTGTACCAAGTAAATCAAATATCAACCATTTTCCTTGGAGTAATGTGCGAGTCTGAAAGTAAGTAAAAGAGACATAGATCTCTCGTTCCCAAAAAAAATAATAACAGATGTAGGCAAAACAGCGAGAAAAATAAATATATCCCAGGAACTAGAAGTAAGCGAATAACCAAAAGGAAGAGTACAGAACCACGAATAAAGGGAATAAACAAACATAGAATGGGATATCTATACCCCACGAACCCTATGCAGAAGACCTCAGAATCCAATGAGACCACAAACAATCCCAGTCTATCCAAGCTCATTTGAAATCATAAGGTGTAACCAGAGAAGCCCGCAAGGGTCATAATAATTGGGTGTGAGAACAGAAGCTAGTTGGGTGGCTTTATACCAAAATAACCTGGCAACCGTATAGGTCTAGTAAAACTTCCTTCCTGCTCGATTAGATAACTCTCTTGGGGTCCATAGATCGTATATCCGCGCTCTTTGCTTTCCCATCGAATACAAGTTCAGCAATGATAACCCCTGTTGCAGGTGCATTATTGATGCCCCAACAGCTGTGCCCGCTAGCAAGGAGTAATCCTTCCACTCCAGTTTCTCCGATCAACGGTCCCAGCCCACCGATATTTACGATTGGTAGATAGCATGCTTGTTTCCGTGTAACTATTCCTTCGCGAATCTGGTCAGAAATGCTAGCCACTTGTGAGATAAGTTCATCACATCTATTTTCATCGACTTCAACTTCAGCAGTCGTCGCCGGTAATTCAACTTCCATATCACCCTCCCCACAAACATATATTTCATTCGCCCGGGCATATATCTCGGGTGAGGCTGATGCCGCGACAGGCTCCGTTGGTGACCGGGATCTTGCTCTGGAGGATGACGAGAGCGGAGAATGTGGTCTGGGAGGTACGGTAATTTTGGTGAATAATGCATAGGGGGATACTGGTTCTGTGGGTGTGATGGTTACACTATGTGCTCGAAGCCCAGAGATAGGGGCCAAAGGATAGAGTTTTGCTGTCCATGGCCCGGCTGCTAGTATTACATCTGAGGCTTCGAGCACCTGCTCCTTGTTGTTTTGATCGAGATAAACCACTCCATTCACTCTTTTCCGCAGAGAGGGCGAAGAGGAGGTGGAGCTTAGAGACGTAGATGATAATGCCGGTGAGGGTGGGTCGGAGTGGTGGTATTCTGAGGGTGGGGGGGTCATTTGGTGCATGTTTCCTGGTACATCGACATAACTGAGTGCCGTGACTGAACCGATGATCATCTTCACCCCTCTTTCCTCCGCTAGGCGAATCATAGAAGTAGTAAAGAAGTAAGGATGTACCTGGGCAGTAGCGTTTGTATTGCCGATTTCCTCATAGCCCTTGATTTGATCCTGAACTACCCAGTCAAGATCTTCGGGGACGCCTCTGGCTACCCCGGAAGTGGTCTTATTTCTACCGTTCCCCCTCTTGCCCAACGAGCGGCCCTTCGACAGGTCATGACTCCAGTCCCTCCCTTCCACTTCCAAGTCCCCACAAGTAACTCGCCGATACCCCCAAGCCTCTTCTCCATTATGCTCCCGGGCTAACTCCGCATGAAGTCTGAAGCTCAAAGCGACAATGCTGCTCGGGTAAGCCCATATAGCTAATAGCCCGCCTGCTTTGCCCGAAGCACCACCTGCAATTCGTGTAGCCTCTATCAGAGTAATTGTATGTAGCTTGGGATCATAAGAGGGATGGCGAGTGAGGTAATATGCAGTTGTGCATCCAATGATGCCACCCCCTGGGCGAAATGTTAATTATCTCCGTGTGGGAAGCAGAAGGTGGAAGCTCTATCCTACCTATTATTACAATATTCCTTTTCTCTCCCTTCGGAACTGCCATTTTCCTACGAGCGTCCAAATGGTCCTTTAAACGGCTTCCTGAGGTGTGTGACGTTTGTTGGATATTCTGGTCCGTCACTTGCAACCTCTGCAAACCGGCTACGACTGGGGACTCCAACTTTGCTGTTGTTGTAGCGAGACCCTGGATAATTAAAGGATGCACGGGGGTGTTCACACCCCTCTGACAGTCAGTCGGGTGATGCGGGAAAAGGTAAAAGTCACCCCAATATCGAATGATATTTTCACGCTAGCTGCTGTCAGCCCCAATCACGCCCGAATGTAGGCTGATCCTGAGATGATAATTGTGGGTTTATAAATGGCAAAGGCTGCCTTGCGGAGTAAGGGATTGAGCAGTGTATATGGAGGCCCGGCTAACCAGAAATTTACCACAACTGAGTTAGCTGAAGATGTACGGATATGTTTCTGCCAAACAGGCCACAATTTTCCTCGGTCAAAAATAAGGAACATTGAAATCTCAACCACATGAGCTCAAACTAACCCCACTCTATGGAGGAACAATGCTTTGTGGCAGCCTGGTTTTTCTGGCTGGGATACCGAGAAATGACAAAGGAGCAAGCTTCAGATACGGTAACAGACAGTACAAAGCCCTCCAAGACCCTATGCAGCTGGCGCAGTCGCTTGACGTGCGGAGGGCGGGGCTCAGGTGCTGCGAGAAAAGCGCAATGCTGGCCTGCTTCCTCTCGGGAAGCGGGGGCGTGAGGTGTTAAGACTGGTACCAAGGGGCGCTGTTGGGCGTGATAGTGGCTCTGGCGAATCGGGGGTTTGATCGGTGGTGGTGGGGTGGGGAGGCGTATGCAGGGCGTTTTGGGTTTGCGTATAATGTATGGACACAGGATACCCGGATACAGACTCAGGTAACAATTGTTATGGCTGGTGAGAATTAGAGCTATGAAATGGCTTGGGGTCATGGTGATTGATATAATACAAGAGTGTTGCTAGCTACATCCTAGTACAGAAGCTCGTGAGTTTCTAAGTGGTCGAAAATTCAAATGGCATGTTTGAGATACCAACGTCTTCATCCTCCCCTCTCCAGCATCACCGTGGCCACACACATGGTGCCCAGGTCACGACGACATACACTCAAGTACTTGCCGCAGACTACTCCCTCCTCGCTGGAGATCGCCCGAGACAACTCGTCTACTGCTTCACCACTCAGATATCAGAGACCCCAGCAGCTGGCGCCTCACAATTGCACACCTAAATCATCAACGGTGCAATCTGGGTTACGAGCATGGTGCAGAAGCCTCACCGTTTCCCCCAGCAGCTTGCTGGTTGGAAAAGAAAGGTCGGCCAAAAAAGAAAGGAGGAGATGAGGAATATTCCGTGGGCTAGAACATGATGCATAAGGCATAATGAATTCCGCCTTTTACACTACAAAGCTAACTCGCACGCATGCTGCTGGATAGTTGGCGAGCCGTTGTCCATTGCTTTCCCACCACTCAGCACCACAGGTCCCAGGCCCTTGTTTGGAGATTTCATATCTTTTGGGGTGGAGGAGGCACCTGCAGTAGATCCAGACGCCTACCACAGCACGTGTATTCCACCACAGACGTGTGTTCCACCACAGACGTGTGTTTAATTTGTCGCCACAATGAGACTGTAGAGTACAGTCACCGCCCTGGGTACCAATTCTGAATTGCGTATGCGCCTGGGCTGATAGTAATGTGCGCTTGACAAGCTCATGGATCGTGGGAAAGTCATATGCACCTCTTAGTGAGCTAAGGCTAATTGGAACCCGCGACCCTGCAGCAGGCATGCTCGACATCTTACGACTGTGGCCTGACATGCTACTAGGCAAAGATCAAAATTGATAATACCCCATCGCAAGACACCATCAGCCCTCCTCATAATTTCATTACCCAAAGGCCCTTAATGGGCATTAATGGTCGATATATATTATTCATGACGTCTCTCTCTCTCGCCAACGAGAGCGAGTGAGAGCACCTTCATGGTTACTACAGAAGTTCCACGGGCGGTGGCAAACTCTATCGTAGACTGCTCCGTACAGGGAGTAATTCACCAGGGCTGCAAAGCCAGACAACCACCACAACCCCAGAAAGCCGGGGCTAAGCCCCCAAACGGACTAGGTATTGGGAAGGGTACGATTTTAGGCCTGATCATATGAATTGAACGACAAACAATCATCGGCATCACCAACAACGGGCAATGAGGTCCCATCGCTGTTTCCTGCAATGCGCAGTCGTCCTCGTATTGCTCTTCTCTAGTTGTAGGCCATCTTATTCGAATTAGAGAATTTACTGACACCAGGAAGATTTTGATTTGCTATCATCTCCCTACGTTTCGCTTTCCTGCAACCCAAACCCTAGCTACATATGCCTCAATTGTGGCCTGATTCTTGCTTCTGGCTATCTGAGCTTTCCCCTCCTCGCACTAGATACCATTCTCCTGCTAATGCTAGCACCTCCCCCAATGTGTCAAGTGGTACACACTTACTGGCGAAACTACTGGCAAGGGTGGGGTTTCTTTGGAGATGTATATATATATATCCAATCTTAGGAGGCTCTCAAGGAAAGGGGGGAAATGGGCTACGTAATCTTAGCCATGATGCCTTCTGCGGATGGAAACCACTGGTACACAGCAACACCTCCACCTCAGAGAATGGCTCGAACCCAATGACGACAATGGAGCTATGAGGTACTTAGGATTCAGGTCACTCTGTCTATTAAGGGCTCCGAACACAATCTGTGCCAAGCCTCATGAATTCTTGTGGCTTGCTCCGAAGGTCATGAATATCGTATTCAATGTCTCACCACATCAATAAGCAGCGACTAAATCGGGAACGCAGTATCTAGACTACTAAGTCTTTAACTACATATACTCGGTCTCGGTTGCTACAGCTCTGGCGGAAATAATTCGTCAAGGAAATATCTCCTCAACGTCTCGCTTGCCGCAGCATAGAGCTGCCGTGGATTGAACATGGGGATATTGCCAACAGTCCAGGAACAAATACGCTGGGCATGTGGGTGGTATAAATGCTTGTTGAGGTGACGAATCTGGTGCACATTACAAGTGATGAGATTTTGGATCGGGCCATGCCTTGAGGATATGCATCTCGTACTGGTGAGAATGAGGCCAAGGGATACTGATGTCTCGATGTGGCAAATCTTTTTGCAACACGTTCAGAGTAATTAACTGCACAGTCATCGAAGTTAACAATGACACTCACTACAGAGTGACTTCCTATCACAAACTTGCTTGCTATCCATTCAGTTAACACTGGTATTAGCTATTCAATTGAAGGCAGTGACAGATAGGCTCACATCATTAATTGCTTGTACAGCAGAGGTTGTGTTACACCGCTACACTATCGCCCAGGTGATATTGATTTTTATGACATCCATTCGTCATTGATTCAAAAGGAGTTGATATCACATAAACTGGTTAGTTATACTCACTCGGTTTATGTGGCACTTTCTGTACGAGGAATAATCTTGATATGAAATGTAGTCAGCCCAACAAAAGCTGACCTAAGCGTGCCTGATTAACTGGGCTAGCTGTTAGTAAGAAGGTATCGGGATATATAGCAGCTAGTTTTCTGGGCCATGAACGATTAGTTGGTAACAAATGATCACAACGCTATATCCAGGGATCTGAGTCACAACTACCCGCCTTGATACTGGGATACTATCTAGCCTCGTACTAGATACTATCTACATTGTGCAATACGTGCTGACATTGTCTTAATCTAGCTGTCTGGTGGCATTGTACATCCAGTGGGCCAGGGCTGTCATGTGATGTTTTAGATGGAGACCTGCGATTTGGTACCTAGCTATAAAAATCCGAATTAAAGATTCTCCTAAATCTTTTTTTTTGTTTCTATGTAGTTTTTTATTTTATTTTTCGTGGGGGGTCGTGATGTCTTAAACTTGCAACGTGATCACTGGTACCTAGACATTATACACCAACACTTCCCCCAAAACCGCACACAGGTCACAGGGATCAAATCTACAATTACTGTTTCCGTAACCTGTTGGAGAGTATAACTGCTAGGACAAAACGTGATCACTGGTATGGCACTGGGTGCCTACTCCGTATATATATTGTTCGCCAACACTTCCGAGGAGCGCCGCCTCATAACCACAGACATAGACCCCCCCCCAAAAAAAGCCCCTCAGCCGCTCAGTCTCGTGCTAGTCTGGTTGCACAATCCCTTGTATTGTGCAAGTATTTTATAAACGCCCTCAACTGACACATAACATTGATAGTCGGATGGTGTTGTGCCAACAAGTTTATGATCTGCCAGCACGGGGAGCACTTTAAAGAACGAAAAGAACAAAGACATATGTACATATGTATGTATGTAATAACAGAGCAAGGGCAGACTCGGATCAGGCCAGCAAGAACCCTGAATATAGGGCAGGCATTCAAGCTATAAGATGAATACTCCGTACAAGGGAAAGAGATATTGCTAAGGCTGTGGACTGACACAGCAAGTTTACCTCATTTGAACTCAAGAATTTGTATTGAAAGTCTCGTGACCCATGTAACATCTACTTACGGAGAAATATTGTTCCGCCCACGCGCCAAGCTTTGTCCCCATGCGGCTCAATAACAACGGTTGTGGATTCGTGAACTTTGTTATAACCCACATACATAGGGAACTCAGCAACCTCTGCAGTCATGGCGGCGGTGGTGAAAGGTGCAGTAGCTTACAAGAAGAAGGATGGGACGCTGGCCCTGCCGGCGCCCCAGACGGAGGTGACATGGACGCCTACAGTTGCAGGAGCTGCTCAGTCTCTGACAATTCCCATTGCTAGCATTACTAGTGAGTCTATATTTCCCTTCTTATCTATATTGCATTGCTTGATGGGAATTAGATATCCACTGGAGAAGGACGCGCTGGCTAATAAAATTTCTGCTTCTTCCAACTAGACTTGCAGGCTACACCAGCTACGTCTGCCAATTGCATGATGAAAATATTCCAGTCTACGCCGGAGGGCCTAATCTTAGAATACAAACTCAGCTTCACATCACCGACGAATGCCCGTGGGGAGCTTGAAGAACTCAAGAGGGCCTTGACTATGGTCATCCAGGCACACAAGAACCCAACTCCAGCCCTGGCAGCGCCTACATCTGGAGTTCCTGGTGCTGGAACTCCAGCAGCTCTTGCCATTGCGTCAGCACTTAGCGGAGGGCGAGATACGGACGTATGGAGCGACGCACGGTTGCAAGCCGACGGTGGGCTTCAACAAGACTTGCTAAAACACGATGCGGATCTCGGTAGGACGTTTTTTGAAACAGTGCTCAAAGGACCGATCACCGCTGCGCAATTTTGGTCTACTCGAACACATCTGCTACGAGCGTATGCTATTGAGCGAAATCAGGTCAAAGGAGCGTACAATGTCCTTGCGACAATGAAGCCGAAGACAGTGGACAACGCCGTAAGAATCTCTTTAAGCAGGGAACAGATTCAAGATATTTTTCGCCAACACCCCTTGGTGAAGAGGGTGTATGATGAGAATGTTCCAAAGATATCGGAGGGGGATTTCTGGCGAAGGTTCTTCTCGAGTAGGCTTTTTAAGAAGCTGAAGGGTGAGAAAATATTACCCGGAGATGGGTATGATGACATTGTTGATACATACTTGAATGCCGGGGATGAAGGTGAGTCCAGAGTGTTGTTAGATCATGGCGCATCTTGGGTCTGGGATGGGGGCTGAAATGCAGTTTTGGGTGGTGGTAGCCAATTCACGGAAGAAGCAGAGGGTTTATGCTGTCCCGAACTTCATAAATCTGGAGGCCAATGAACAGCACGCAAGTCAGGTGAATTTGAGAAACCCATTAGAGTCCGTTCCGATATCTAACTTTAGCTCAGGCCAAAGGCAATAGGCCGGACATGACAATGCGGCCGGAAAAGATAGAGAATGTCCCTCTCATACGGACACTGAATAGCATCAGTTTGAAAATTGTGGACTCTGTCAACCCGTACGTCCCCTACCTATTCCCTTGTCCATAGATTATTGTTTATATCAAGGGATGAAAGCCCTCTTCATTCACGAGAAACTCTCATGCTTACATTCTCACGTGACAAAATTTCAGGATAGACAAAGGGTTCTTTGAAGAACGTGCCGTGGAAGAACTTGCTCTATCTGACCTCCGCGGGGACACCGAAGTTGAGCGGATCATACTCAACATTCAGGACCAGCGGCGTTTTTTCTCACAACGAGAGGAGAATGTCAAGGGGGATGAAGTCTACAAAAAAGATCCAGGGAAGGTTTTACGGCGCTTGAGGAATGGGCTGGGTTCACAGGGGGCACTGGACCTTGCTGCTGCCGCCACAGTTGCTTCTAGCAAAGGGACTGGAGGAGATTGTAACGGAGGAAAAGCCACTGATTGTGGACATATACAGAGTGCAATGGGGCAGATTACACAAGCGATTAGTGACCGTGGGAGTCATTTATATGATACTGCCACTATTGCAGCTGTGCATAGTGGGTCTCCACCACCGGACTTCTTGCATATCAACCTCGAGGATATCCCTCGACCCATTCACGACGCACTTACCCTCACCCATGCCACGACCACTGAATTCCTCCATCACTTTTGGCTTTCCTTCCTCTCTGGGGACGAGAAGCGTGCAGCGGACCTCCAGACGCTCATAGGTTCATTACGACGCAGTGCAGGAAGAGTTGAGGCCGTGGCAAAGCAGGCGGAGGAGGAGAAAGAGAAGGAGAAGGAGAGGAGAAAGCAGGCAGCGTGGGCGGAATATAAAGCCACCGGGAAGAAGAGGCGGAAAGGGGCTGATGACAATATCCCTGGTGGGAGGAAGCTAGTTGAGGAGGTATTGGGGCCAACGGTGAAGGCAGTAGAGTTCGCTGTCCAAAAGTGGGAGGAGGCAGTGAGGGAGGCAGAGAAGGCGCAAGGTGGGGCTGGAGATGGTGGGCCCCATCCCTAATAACCTTTCCCCTAATAGGTTCCCGCGGGGTAGTGGTGTTTATGAGGTGAGGAGGGCCGGGATAGTAAGGCTACTAGTGTAGCCGAGTGTAACAGTATTAGGGCATCCGACCCAATCGGTGGTCCGCGAAGGATCTGAGCTTTCAAGGTCATGCATGATACGCATGTTCGTTGTTTTTTATGGTATTTATTATTCTAGGGAAGAGGGGAATGGGGTGGGATTTTATTGCCGCCAATCGGCCGCTGGCATCATTAGGCAGCATGCAGGTCTATGCATTTGTAAGTTTGCATCATCCCCTCCTAACCTCGTATCTCAGATTTTCTCCTCTTTCTGGCGTGTGGGTCATATCTTATTTCCTTTCTTTTTTTTCAGTTTGCTTTTCTCGGGAGTTCTTATCAAAATTTGTTGATTACATATGGTACACAGTAAATTCTTTTCGATTTCCATGTAATAGGTACTGTGAGTTCCGAGACGAGTAATATGGCACAAATGAGCTTTTTAAAAAAGCTACCCCACTTCGATCTACCAGCCTACTCATCGATCTACAACTATTTTCGTGATCAGCAATTTAGTTATATATGGGTCCTGAACGAAGTTCCATATTTTCTTTTTGCCCCTAGCACGCAATATGCGCGAACCGTTTTAGGCAGGCCTTGGAAGTTCAGGGTAATGGAAACTTCTTTCTTTCTTGAAGTGGAAAGTGGAGAGATGGGGGGTGAGGGGGGGGTGTGTGGGGATAGACTAAAGAAAGGGTAGCTAGCTAGCTGCATGCACGCTATGGGGCATCCAAAGCAAATCTCATATTTAGTTCCTTCTACGTAGTCATTGACCAGAGACTCAAAAAGATCATACTTCGTTTCTGTACCAGCCCCTGTTACTATAAGTAGAAGGGAACGAACATCCCATATTCAGGGTAACACCCCTCACTCACACTCACACACCCAACTAACTAACCAACAGGAAGGTTGAAAATACAACCACATATTACCCTACCGGTACCGTACTCTAGAGTACGGTACCACTTGCTGCACTTGCACTGCACTGCACCTGAGATCGCCAGATCTGCAACGTACATCTACCTACTGATGCACCAGAGACATAATCCCACACCTAACCTACCTACCTAACCTACCTACCTGCCTACTGTAATATGATGCACCAGCAGATACAGTTACCGGGAAAGCAAAAAAAGTGACCGTGGGATTGGTTATATATATACTTACGGTAATGGCTGTAAGACAACAGGCCCGGGACGAACTTCCCGGGCCGTCGGCACAGTGGGCAGCGGCGTCTTTATATAATAGGAGAAGCCGGACGGCTGAGGGCCCGGGGGGAAGGGGGGGGGATGGGGGAGCTAGAGTTTCCTTTTATAGAAGCGTATACGTATTTCTGTGTCGTCAACATACAT
>Ga0307514_10005596_pt1 | contig 11141 bp, 12 predicted proteins | sample 16_EM_MG_FD_203088 | JGI IMG/M metagenome (GOLD analysis project Ga0307514, IMG submission 203088) | Populus trichocarpa ectomycorrhiza microbial communities from riparian zone in the Pacific Northwest, United States - 16_EM | ecosystem: Host-associated > Plants > Roots > Unclassified | place... | reverse complement strand
TGCCCTACTATTTCAATTTACCTTAGGGCATATCTCTCTTCTCTTGGTCCGATGGGCCATGTCTATCGCATGTTAATCTAGGGGCGAATGAATCACAACATCGCATGGAAGGAAGTGAAGCATAGATGCAATGCACAAGTTGGCAGTATCAAGTTGGTCCCTGATCACGGTCGACGGTTCTATGACTTCAGCATTCTCCGTTTACATACGCCTTTTAATGAGCCGTCGATTCGCTGAATCTTTGTTATTGCAGATGGTTGCGAATTGCAACTATGAATACATTACAAGTAGACAAAGATCTAATCAATGAATATTGACCCAGGAAATTCGAACCTGACGCGTCGAAGTCAGTCAGTTGCCGCCATGGGCTAAAGCCCAATTCCTTGCAAGTTGCTGGAATATTCCTTTGAAGGCCTCAAGCGATCCCTTTTCCTGCACGAAGTGCAAAGAAACGAGGTAGCCTTCATGGCATAGTTGAGGCGTCGGCCACTGCAGTTCGACTCGGAATTTAACCGATTTAAACCCTTGTGTCATCTTATTTCCGTTCTTGATGTCAAGAGCACGGCACCTGAGCACACCTAATTTCTCCGACTCGTCAAGAGAGACAAGAAGGTCCATTTCCATAAGCAGACGACGGCACTCGGACTGTGTAATGTGTATATCGTGGCGCGAGAGAAGGTTGTAAGTTGCGGCTTTGAACTTGAAGGCGTTATCCAACCAACGTTTGGGAGCACCACTGGAACCAGGAGACGATGTAGTGGACGAAGAGCCGGCTTCAGAAAATATAGGAGATACAGGCAAGTTGGACCCTGAGTATTGGCCCTTTTCACGCCAGGCAGGCTTCCGTGAGACGGGAGGTGTTTCAAGAACTCGAACCCCAGGGCCGTCTACCAATTTGGAGGCGTGCTGCAACAGAGGCGACTGGCGATTTATAAGATCCGACTCAGTGAAATGAACCATATTCTCTTTGTTACTCGCATGGCGAATCTTCAGAGGAGATTGGTAATTCTTGCGACGAACGGAGAGCGGACGAATGTCATTATACTTCACTGGAGGACCATCAGATGGGTTGTCAAGGTTTGCGGTCCATGAGTCAAGCTGATAAGAGAGAAGGCTTGTTGACGGCATGGCAGGAAGTTTGAGAACTGGAAGTGTATCGGTTGTTGCAGGTGGTTTAGGCGAGTTAGTCGAAGCGGTTCTTGCCTGAAGAACATTTATGTGATTTGCGACCTGTTGGAAGAAAGCTTGAATTTTTTCGTCTTCAAGCCCAGGGGCTGCTACCATAGAAAGGTTCGTCCTATCGATATTGTCCTCTGGCAATATGGCTGAAGCTTTGTGTTTAGGAGAGGGAGCGGAGAGACAAATCAACGGTGCGCTTTGACCTGGCTTCTGAACATGAACAAATGTCATCATCGAATACGACGTTGAGTGTTCTATTCCCCGGGCTCTTCGCGGAGTTGGAGGTCCAGAGCGAGGAGGAAGAGTTGACTCCATATTAAGTACACGTCGAGCCATCTTCCGTTGTTTTTTCTCTCGAATGAGATCTTCCTCCTCCCGTCTACTTTCGAGATATTTCTTCCGATAATTGCAGAGCATATGGTAGACCCCCTTGTGCCAGTTGTTCTCCGAACTCAGCAACGCATCAATTAGATCTGAGTCCTGCATGCTACGCCATAAGATACGCAAGTTGGCAAAAATATCTGGATCAATGGCAGAACGAGATGTGATGGGTTGAGAGACAAGGTCAAGATACAGATTCGACGCCATTGCGGATGGGTTTTTGAGGGGACGAGATAGGAAGAAGGGATGTCGCATGATTTCAGCCATAGTTATACGTTTAGCAACGTTCGTAGTCAACATGCGTGCGATTAGGCTTTGGGCTTGCGGGTTGATATCGTTCGGCATATCAAATTTCCCTATTGCAATTTTCTGGAGTAATGTAGGACAGTCATCGTCATCGAACGGCAGTTTAGCTGCGAGTAAAGCAAAGAGGATTATTCCGCAGGACCAGATATCAGCAGCTGCTCCATCGTAGGGCTTGCCGGAAATGACTTCAGGAGCAGCATAATGTGGGCTACCACAGGACGTGCGAAGGAGATTGCCTTTGGAGGTGTCTTGCCAAGTAGCCATTCCAAAGTCTGCGACTTTGATATTCGAATCTTGATCGACCAAAATGTTTTCGAGCTTCAGGTCTCGATGGGCAATGTTAAATTGATGGCAGTAGTCGACAGCGCAAATTATTTGCTGGAAGTAATCGAGGGCTTCGTGTGTAGGACGTCGTCCTTCGCTGCAAAGATAATCGAACAACTCTCCTCCTTGTACATACTCCAAAATTAGGTAGAGACTGGATGAAGTCTCCCAGACATCGTATAGCTTCAAGATATTCGGATGGTCAACCAACTTCATGACGACAATTTCCCTTTCTACTGCAAGCAAGCTGTGTTCAACTTCGTCTGCAAGGCGGTTCAGAGAAATACGACTGCCAAGGGACCCTTTGGGAATGATCTTGATAGCGGCATGTTGACCCGTCTTTGCGTGGCGCGCAATTCGTACATGTCCTTAAGCATTCGTCAATCATAAAATCAAAAGACTAGATAAACTTTGCTCGTACCAGAAAATCCCTTGCCTAACGTTCGACCGACTTTCCATAAACCGATCATTTTCGGGTCACGATTGACTTTTGACGGCTGCATTACGAACGACAGTAGCCGAGGCGTTCAGAAAAAAGAAAGATACTTGGTAGTCTGCAGAAAAACCTTTCGGCGGCTGACATAGTGTAGGATGTAGCACTCGGATGAGCAACTTGGAAAGCCGCCTGAGGATGACGGCGACATAATAGGCCTGGCCAACGCGACTCGTCACATCAATCACGCAGATGAGTCACAATGACATGTTATGTTTGTGCTCATTCCAGATCTGCGGAGTCACTGCTCTGTGAATGCGACTAAACTCTCCTTCTTACCATTAGGATCATGCTGCCAACACCAGCGCCGTCTTCTCTGCCAAGCTCCTCCCGCAATCAGAACGAACATTTACTCGAGACTCCGACTTATTCTCATCCGCCCCAGAATATAGGGAGCGCACCGTTTGGAATTTTAGTGGGACTGTTTGAGAGACTCCAAACAGAAAGAAAACACGACAGACGAAGAAAGTTGATTGGTGCCTGGTTCACTGTATGGACTTAACCCCGTTATCTCACTGTTTGACTACACGCATCGATAGCACTGGCGAAATGAAAAGGGATATGACCTTTACCCTGTCCTACGCTTGCTACTTCCTCAGGTATCTCTAACATTTTATTTGGAGTTGTTTCCTGGTTGAACTGGTTGAGAAACAGAAAGACAGGGAAAGGGCTGTTTATGGCCTGAAGGAGAAGAACCTGGCAAAAACATATATAAAGTTGATTCCTCTTGGGATGAGGGATCCAGATGCAATTCGCTTGTTGAACTGGAAGAAACCTACTGATCGTGATGTATGAATTGTTCGTGTTCGAAAAGTTGATATTGACTTGACTATGCAGAAAACTTCGGGAGATTTTACGGCCGTCCTGTACGAAGTTGTTAGCAAGCGATCTTCTGTCATTGAAGGATCGTTGTCTGTGGACGATTTGAACGAAATTCTTGATGAACTTGCGAGGAACATGGGTAAACAGTAAGCCCCAGGTATTTGACTCAAATTCCTACTTTTCATTGATAACTTAGAGATATCCAATCCAAGGTTTTACAACGCGTGTACAATCGTTCTACTGCAGAAGAACAGAGATGGGTTGTACGCATCATTTTGAAAGGTTTCATTTTATGTCCGTTTTCAATACCGGTACATCCCTAAACTCTTCTAAAGACATGAACATTTCTGTCAAAGAAACAACAGTCTTCTCTGTCTTCCATCCTGACGCTCAGGATCTATATAATACTTGCTCAGACCTCAAGAAAGTCGCTTGGGAACTCTGGGATCCGTCTTTCCGTTTGAATGATGAGGTGGGTTTTCGTTTTAAACATTTCCTTCAACGTGCCGACAATGGTTTGTTTAGAATAAAAACGCTAAGCTTTTTCATGCCTTTGCACCTATGCTCTGTAAACGTCCAACGAAGAAAATTGAAGACACGGTCAAAGAAATGAGTGGCTCTGAGTTTTTCATCGAAGAGAAACTGGATGGAGAAAGGATACAGTTGCATAAGCGTGGAAATGAGTATTTTTATTGTTCTCGGTAAGTGATTTTGCTCTTTCGCGTTCGATCAGAATTGACTCGTTTCAGCAAGGGAAAAGATTATACCTACCTCTACGGAAAACATGTTGGTACCGGTAGCTTGACGCCTTATATTGATGGCGCGTTTGACCCACGAGTGGATGAGTATGTTTTGAATCTTATCTGGTTTTTTGGGGTGACGGAAATTTTGGCGTAGTATTATTCTTGATGGAGAGATGTTGGTCTGGGATCCAGTCTCTGAACGGAATCTCCCGTTCGGTACATTGAAGACAGCAGCCCTTGGTATGTAGTTGTTTGATTTGAGGCCTGTCGCTGATATAGCAATTCTGCAGATAAGTCCAAGAAGGAACACAACCCTCGGCCGTGTTGTACGTACCACTTCCCACTTCATTTTCCGCTATAACTGTTGTGTGCAGTCAAAGTTTTTGATCTGCTCTACCTGAATGGCCAATCGCTTCTCCATCGTTCGACTACGTTTCGGAAGAAGAATATGAAACAATGTCTGAAAGAAGTCCAAGGTCGCATAGAATTCACAACTGAGTACAAAGGAAAGACTGCGAAAGACATCCGCGAACGAATGGACGAGATCATGGACGCGAGGGGTGAAGGTTTGGTAATCAAACATCCAATGTCGAAATATGTTTTAAATGGAAGGAATGTGGATTGGATCAAGGTTCGGGGTTTTTCCTGTTTTCTGGGTTGTAGGTGCCAAAACTTCGATAGGTCAAGCCAGAATATATGGTAAATATGAGGGTACAACGTTGACTTCATCTCACGGAGCCATAATGCAGGATAACCTTGGAGAAACCGTTGATGTTCTCGTTGTCGGTGAGCTTCTCTGCCTATCGCTCCCGGCCATATTTCTCATTGTGCTTCCTTAGCTGGGAACTATGGATCCGGAAAGCGAGGGGGAGGTGTTTCTACGCTTATATGTGCCGTGTTTGATGACAGAAGGGTTTATGACGATGATGAAGATCCAAAGTACATTTGATTTCCGCTTTGTTGTGTTTTTGTTGTGTTTAACTGAATTGCTATCCAAAGGTATAGCACGTTCGTTCGTATAGGTTCAGGTCTTTCGTTCGCCGATTACGTCTGGGTCAGGGACAAACCATGGAAACCGTGGGACCCTAACAATCCTCCTGAATTCTTGCAGACTTCTAATAGAGGAAAAGAAGATAAGGGAGATATTTATCTTAATCCAGAGGAGTGGGTTCTCGTCTTATATATCCGTGTTATTGTAACTAATAGTAATATGCAGCTCCTTTATCCTAAAAGTCAAAGCAGCCGAGATTGTAGCTTCTGGTATAAAATATTTGCAATTAGAGAATTCAATTAATGATTCTTCGTTTAGATCAGTATCACATGGGATATACCATGAGGTTCCCCCGTGCTTTACAGATACGAGATGACTTGAGCATCGCTGATTGCATGTCAGCATCCAGTACGTCTATTTTATCCCCTTTCAGGAAGTAAACACATATTCCACCATAGCTGTTCTTGATAGCATGCGCTTGGAAAAAAAGAGGAAGATGGAAAGTGGTGTAGGGTATGTGCCCTACTTTGGAATCAAATAGTAAAATAATCACGATTCTCTCCAGAGTATCGAAGAAAAAGCGTCGAACGACAACGAAAACGGTACGCAACATTCTAAGTTTCTGCATAACGGCCACTATATTTTATGCAGGCCACCGTCTTACCTCAATATCAAGGGCCTTCTAAAAAAGGTATCAAAGTGGAAAGCAATATTTTCGACGGAATGAAGTTTGGTATACTGAGATCTTAGAATTCCCGCCAAGAAATTGACGTATCCTTCATAAGTTGTCATGTCAGATCCCAAATCACGGATAGGTGAAGATGACAAAAAGTCTATTACCAAGATGTGTGTTTATATTCTCCGTATCACTTCTTGGGAATAATTCTGTGGAAGGATTTATGCCAATGGAGGGGCTTGTGCTCAAATAATCGCCAATCAACCGAGTATCTATGCTGTGTATGGAGGGACGGTGACTCGTTTGTATTCCTGAATATTTACGTGGCAGGGTCATTGACTCTCCCGACTTAGCTTACGACTTGAAACTGGTGATTGACAAGGGCACAGTTGATGTTCTTAAACCCGGTTGGATAATTGATTCAGTCGAGCAAGGTGAAAAGGTTCCTATGAAAAAGAGGTAAGTTTCTTTCGGATGTGCCATTTTTGGAATTTAGTATCTCCTGTCGAAGTTACTTTTTCTATGCAACCGACGCACGCCAGGCCACAGACGATTACAATTTGGAAGATGACGAAGGAGATGAAGCACAGGCGTCACATGTGCCAATAGAGGCAACTGTGGATATTGACGAAGGCCCTATTGAAGAAGAAAAAGATATTTCCCCAAAGGTGGAGGAGATGGACCCAGAGCTTGCGGCGTGGCTGAGAATTGATGAGAAGCCGGCAACGATTGATGCCAATGATGACTCTGTAACTGAAGCGGATTCAGACAATCTTGACCGTGATGAGGTTGAAGAAGATATGGACGACTGGTTCCAAGTAAAAGGAGGAGACGCGGGCTCATCTTCTGAGCAGGTTAGTGATAAGTTTGAAGAAAAGGTAACATGGATTTTACATCCTTGGGTCCACGTCAACGATTTCCTGTAGGGCGCCGAGGGGATAATGGGTGAAACAGACTATGCGATGCAATACGACGAAGAGCTGATCTTCAAGCATTTGTAGGTGACATTGAGTACGACGTCGACGCATAATTTCAATTTTCATTCAGGTGTTTTTACCTTGATACCCCAGACAACGCGGTCAAGAACGGTATGAACGTAAAATCGCAGAAGTGTACGGAAGATATAAAGAAGAGGTGTGTTTGTGTTCTTTCTGAAATTCATTCGCTTATTATTCAGTTTAGTTTCGATGAAACAAAGAAGTTAATTGCTGACAATGGCGGACGCGTCGTTGGATTGGAAGAGCCTAAGCTCACCCACATCATAATTGATAGACGCGACGACAGTCGACGACTGGAACTAATGAAGCGAACTTCAAAGTCTGTCTGCTAGCTTTCCCGTGCTTGATCTAGGTCTCATAGTGTTCTGATGCAGACCCAAGAGAAGACGCCTTGTTCTTCTTGAATATATTCAAGCCTGCCTCGACGAAGGTACTCTGCTTGATGAGGAAGGTGAGCCTCGAGGTATCTCATTATTTGGGAAGTAATTTAACGATTGTCGGAACAGAGTTTGTTCCGTAATGAGTGTAATAACGTACAGGAATGATGTATTTTTTGTATTTTATCCCAATGAAATATCGGCGCTGATGTTCATCGGCATGACAATTGTTTTTGGATGTTATTTTTCGTAACAGGAGTCGGAGTTTTGGGAGGCAGCACCATTGAGTTTGTAGTGTCCTACATTCAGGGCTCTTGTCATAGCTCTCTTCTTCCACCACTTCTCTATTCTTTTTCATTTCCCCCTTTTTTACTCTGTTGCGATACCAGTTTTACGTGGTGGCCTTTTTCTATAGGTCGCTCATTCATTCTTCACCTACTCATTGCTAGTGCTGCCACAAACACGACAACTGTATCATTAAATTCCCTCGAAATTTCCCCAGACCTATTATGACGGACCCTCAAGTGTCCCCCATCTCTCAACTCCTGCATACGCTTGGAATTACGCGTGAGGACCTCATGAAGCACAGTGATCAGATGCGCCAATTTCTCACTGCCAATGATGACTTGTGTTCACGCGTCTTTGAGCGCGACAACAGTGCCAAACCACATTCTGGACAGGATTCACAATCCAAATCAAAACCAGCATCCTCTTCGAGGTCACTGGCGCGGTCGTTGTCTCTTGCCAGCTCGAGTTCGCTTCGGGATGGCACCCCTCCGAGTACGCCAGTCAAATCTGAGCAACAAGAAGTAATCTTTCCACATCGCCGTATGGATAGTATGGAGATGGTGATAGAGAGGCAGAGGAGGCGGAGGAAGAATCGTAAGGGGCGCGAACGCGAGTCGAGCAGAAATCAGCCTCATCCGCCTTCGCCATGCCCCAGCAACACATCTCATTCTAGCCAGAGTATCAATTCTGTCATTCACGCACGCGATGAACTCAAAGCTTCAAGCCCCAACACGGTTGAAGGTGCTCAGAATGACTATACGGAGGTTAGTAGACGCGTTCAATTGTGGAAGCTAACACAACGATTAAGATTCTTTTAGAAATTTGCTTCACCTGAGGTCCCTCCTGTTACACCTCAGAAAAACAGGTACTATCGGGATCATACTAATTTGAGCACACACTCCCAGAAGGTAACGAACTTTCCCTCTTATTCTGTGAATTTATCTTATATTTCGCAGGATGACACTCACAAGGCTGAGACGCCAACTCCCACGCGTCTTGTCACTCAGGCTGTCCCACAAAGTCAGGTTCCGCCACAGTACTATGCATATCCTGCATACATGGGGTATCCCCACTGCTTGCCCATGCCATATAGGGCCCTACAAGCGGGTGCTTGTCAAATTCCTGTTACCCCACAGGCCCAGCGTGTTCTGGCTGCTCCTACTTTTTTTCCAAATAAATTTATTGGGACACCTCTTCCTTTATCCCCTCCTGTTTCTTCGCCTATGTCATCTCCTGCTCGCCGGATTGTGAACCTTGTATCCTCACCTGGGCCCATGGGTCCTGGACCACAGGAAAATGATTACGATGATTTGCCTTATACTCTTCCGCCTGGCCCTTATTTGACAACGAAACCAGATCTTTCTTATGCAGCGCTTATTGGTCGAGCCATTCTTTCTTCGTCAGAGCATCGCCTCACGCTTCAGGAAATCTACGATTGGATTACGATTGTCTATCCATATTATAAACGCGGAGAAACGACTTGGATGAACAGCATCCGCCATGTTTTGAGCACCACCATCGTCTTTCGCAAAGTCCCACGTGACCGCTCAGTTGGCAGGACGCTTTGGGCAATATATGATGAGGATCTAGAATGCTTCAAAGATGGTGGTTTTAAAAAACACCTGTGCAAGGACTATGCTAATGGTAATGACAGCAAAGGGAAAGGAAAAGGAAAAGCAAGAAGGCGTACCGATGACGACGATGGGGATCGCAAAACTAAAAGGGCCAGGAAGGAGCCAACCACAGCTGGGGCGTCAGCAGAATCGGCTGTTGTTCACTCTTCATTTTTGGCACACAATTCTCTTGGATTGCATCCACTATTTCCTGGTACTGGGCCGACCCCCCACCTCCAACCATACTACCAGCATTGCATGCCACAACCCCCTTCATTAACCACTGTTCCTGCGGGCGTCATTTTCCCCCCACTACCCGCGTCGGCTGCTCTCAGCAGAATAATTGGTAGTACTGCTGACTCTTCGAGTTCTGTCTCGAGGACCGAGGACGTGAGCTCCATAGAAAGCAGTGCCTCGCCTTCCATCACCCTGAGCCACTCTTCTCCTGCACCGGAAGTTATCTCCTCTTCCGTTCCTGAGCTTACACCTAGCAGGAATTCTTCCAGCCCGCCCTCGTCGATGCCTGCCACAAGTGATATTGACGTGGACATGCATGTCTTTCGCTCGACAAGGACAACCAACGGCGCGTCCCGCGCCTTTGCTTCTCCATTTGTTGCTGATGCTCAGGACAAGCAAGCGGATTGTCCTTCGTCAGCTGACGTTGATGACGATGCCATCTTCAATACCAATCTCCTTAGTCTCGTTAAGTTTTGGCAAAACTCTCCTAAGCAGTCTGCGACGCTGCAGCCTGGTTCCTGTTTGCCAACATTTGGAGATTCGGACGATGAAACCTTCTCCGATCGCAGACGGAAAGGTAAGAAGCGGGCTATTGTTCGACTTTCGAAGGTAAAATACTCTTGCTCTGAACGTGTATTTTGTCTTATAAATCATGTACAGGGCTCCGCTTTCCCAGTTGTGACTACCTCCCCAACACTCAACTTACGCACTGTACGACCCAGGCTGGATGACAATGGCCGTCCGACCACACCCGTTTCCTCTACGACCCCACCTTCAACCCCACCTCGAAGTACGCATAAAATTTCCTCCATTCGTACGCCGATCTCACATAAAGGCATACATATGAGTCCTTCAACGAGCCTTGCGCATTATAAATCAAATTTGGACCCGCCACCCACCGTGAGTGGGGGCGTCGCACCCCTCGATGTTTCTCAAAACATCACTTTTGCGGAGGATGAGGCTGCTGATACCATGAAAACACCCCGGAAGCGTACAAGCATCGCGAACGCTCCAAGCATCTTTGGTCACCCGGTGACACCAAAAAAGCTCATCTTCTCGTCAGGAATGACAGACTCACCATTCAGGACACCACGATCAAGAGCAATGCTCGACCCCCATGATCCTGGGGTGTTACTTAACGATGAATTGAACAGAATGGCCTACGACGATAGTCCAGCCGGGTTGTTCGGAAAGGAGAGGAGTTCTCTTTTATACGACAGTCCAGGGTTGGAAGGATACAAATGGTGGTAATCTAATCTCTTCTCGTCGAAGAACCCTCTCCCGAACGATATATTTATTACACTCCTTCGCCTCTCCATTTGACCCTTTTACGACGACGCCACGAATTATCTATGATCGATCTCAGCGTTTGCCATCCTTGTTTTTGCTTTCCAACTCGCATTAAGACAGTGACTTCATAACATTTTACCATCATTTCCATCCTGAACACTCTGCGACAGGTTTTTACTTATGGACGAATCCAATAGATTTACCTTTTCGACTTCAAAAATTTTTTTCAACCTCGTCAAACTCGCTTTATATTTTCTTCGCACCCTCCTGGTTTATTCCTTACCAACATCTCAGTTCTGTCTAGTTGTAACATTATTTTGAGGTTTAAAATTCATTGATCAATGCAATCTGTAGTTTTTCTCTAATCGATAACGTGTTGAAAGAAGGGGATTGCTTTGAACAGAGAACACCGTCACTGCAAAA
>Ga0307514_10005595_pt1 | contig 11143 bp, 9 predicted proteins | sample 16_EM_MG_FD_203088 | JGI IMG/M metagenome (GOLD analysis project Ga0307514, IMG submission 203088) | Populus trichocarpa ectomycorrhiza microbial communities from riparian zone in the Pacific Northwest, United States - 16_EM | ecosystem: Host-associated > Plants > Roots > Unclassified | place... | reverse complement strand
GCCTGCTTGCTTGCTTCCTGATTTCGTTGCTGATTGAATGATTCCATATTTCGAGGGATCCCATGCCCCTTTAATACATCGAATGATCCTAGAGTTCATCCTCCCGAAGATGCAGAAAACAAAGATAAAAATCACTAGATATGACATAAAAGTTACGAAACACGTTAAAGACAACAAAACAGGGCACGTAACTGTTACGTGTAGATCCATGGTGTATTGTTGGGGCTTTTTGCAAAATCCCAACCAACTGAGCGTATGCGTTGCATAATCGATACTGGTGTTTTTCGGTGATAGACCCAACAATTCCTACGGCCACAGCTCTCCAGTCGAAGGGACCAATATGAAGAGACCGCTACTTTTGTTCATAGACTAGTATAGGCTATGTGAATTCCGGAGATGCATTAGAGCTGGCGGGATTATTAGATATATCGAAAATTCACTAGAAGTCCTGTATCCTAGCATAAAGAGCGATAGAACCGTAAGATGCGAAGAGCGTTGATTTGATTTGAGTAGAGTATCAGGTAGAGCATTCACCCAAATAGAACCTCCCAATAGGTACAAAAATCCCAAGAGCGTAAAATTAAAAGCGTTATTCCACAATTCGTCCGAGCGTTGAAGTCCGTCCTGCGAAAAGATCCAATATGCGAAAGATTGATGATGATCAAAGATACAAGATGTCCTCCATACCGTAGATGTCCAAGATTCCGAGATGCCCTTCAAACCTCCCGTAGACGATGCCTAAATACCGCGATTCCCATCAAAACCAAACAAACCTAATTATCCAACCAAACAATATATACTTTCGGCACAAACAACCTTCCGGCATAACCTAACCTCCTGGAATAAACTAACCGAATATCTAAAAATAACGTGATAACACCCTAAATACTTAGCGCACACTAAACCCGCGAAAACTGGCACCTGCTTCCCAGCACAAGATTAGAGGAGTAGTCAAATACCGAGTACGTTGGGTAGGATATACAGAGTTTGAAGACACTTGGGAAATATGGGATAAATTGGACAACTACCCTGGGAAGCTATGAGAGTTCTGAGAATGCTACCCCAATAAGCCCTGGGATGAGAGAGAAGTTTCAGAGATTGAGAGACGGCATCCAGTGAATTCTCTTGAAGTACATGGTACCTTTTACCTCCTCCTTATCATCGCCTTTTCCCACTGGGTTTTTTGGTGATAGGAAAGGTTTTTAATGGCTATGGCATATATATATAGGCACACTGGTCTTGTGGAACTCCAGGTTCTGGGGAGGAGGGTATCTAGATCGTGAAGCATTAGTACCCATGGCCACCAAGTTACTCGAGCTATTGCTAACACGATCTCTTTCTAGAGATTACTAGGAGCTTGTGTTCAGGCGTGGACGTCTGCCTGGAAATGGCGAGTAATGTTACAGGTCTGGTAAGAAGACCTTCCTGGTGCAGCCAGGAACCCCAATACCAACTGAACTTGCTAACTCAGAGGCCTGATCAACCTCTAGGTAGAAGGCAGTTAGTGCGTCGATATAGCATGACGTTAAGGATTGGGCTAGATGAAGTGTATGACCTCAGATAACCTCTCATGTATGTTTATATATAGTTGTTTGATATTACGTTTGGGAAAACTATATGTTGGATTGTCGTTATTGGATGGATTGGGTGTTATCTCATGTATGTCAGCCTGAGTGTAATGCGTTGGGAAATAGGCTGCAGAATCTATGTACTTAAGTGCCGTGTATCCTAATTGGGAAGTCACTTTCTGATTAGGGTACTTGGCTGACAAGGCTCACTATTTCTTAATGGGAGTATTGATACAGATCTGATAACTCGTTATCAGATCAACACTTCTATAAAAGGAAGCTGAGTTAGTTAGTTAAAATAACAAGCCCCAAGTGGTGTTCTAATTCTTATATCTTATTCCAATCGAACACACCAATAACGCCAGTATTACTTTGACATTCGCACTTCTTACTCTTGTACCTTGACCCCCTACTTGTGAATGCTATTGTAGTACCCCCATTAAAGGATAGAGACTATTTCCTATACCAGAGATTCAACATCTTTGTTCGTCTGAGAGTAAATATGTAGCAGGGTAGAGAGTCTGAAAATCAAGTCCATTTCCAGGAAACTCTTGGGCATACAAGAGATGGAAGATAGTCAGTAAATGATTGGCTTTATTGTGTGCAGTCGAGAGTACTAGATAGATTACCTATAGAGGAGTAGTAAAGTTTTGATGAGGCTATGGCACTAATGAGTACCAGGAAGGAGGTCAAAACTTCTAATGTGAAATATCTACTACTAGATATGAGGTCACTGGTATATAGAGCTATTGCAACCCACTCAGTGACAGCACTTATAATGTCAGCAATGTGAATATTAGAAGCAGATTTGGCTGGTGTTCTTCTATCATATCTGCTCCTCTTGATTGGAGCAAGAGTAATGATCACAAAAAACCTCTGGGTCCAGGCTGGTATAGTGAATGGATTGATAGGTACTATCCGAGGAATTGTCATGGGAGAATGGCCTTGAGAACTTCCAGCTTGTGTGTTAGTAGAGCTTGATCACTATCTTGGTCCTAACTTTCTGCCAACTCATCTATATATAGTACCTCTAGCACTATATAAAAGTGCTTTTGAGCATTGCGGTCAATCATGCTCTCAAATTCAATTTCCTATTGTTCTGCCCTGGGCTCTTGTACATGGTGGCCTATTTAGGCAATGAGTACCCAGACCAGCTGGATACTACGAACTATCTAAGTAGGTAGGATCTAGAGGGTCTGGCTAAGAGCATGAAGGCTTTGAAATAGATGCTTGAGATATAGAGAGTTCGAGAAGTGATTGAGTTCGAGAATTCAAAAGAAAAGAAGTGATCAGAATAGTGAGTATTGATTGTTACTAACTATACTGATAGGTAAGAAATTGAGTAAAGAAGAAAAGATCTACAGAGAGTCAAACTCGGCCTCTTTAATAGAGAACTGGTGCATTCTAATGCGGTAATACAAGACTCATACCAGATGAGTCCAACAATAATCATAATGATACAGTCATTATGAGTAATACTAAGAGTCATAATGAAATAACAAAAATGCCATTAGGAGCGTATGCTGACATCAAGATAACAATATGAAACCTAGGCTCCAGCCTGATATACAAGATGACTCATAAAGACTCAAAAAACCCAAGAATTGCTCATACTTGCTTAATTAAGTTATGACGTAATTATAACACTGTAAGAAAGAGATAAGTATAAGAAGATAAACAGAGATAACAAGATAAGAAATCATAGGAATTACAGATTCCTTACAGCTCTTACTATATATAAGTCTCAAGAACTGATACTGTTAAAGGTTATTATAGAGCTCATCCCTATTATTCTGTCTCAGGAGCTAATACTAGTCAAAGGTTATTATAGAACTTGGGGATACAGAGAGACAGCCTGGCTTAACATTTGTGGCCATTTCTCAGGTTAGATGGATAGAGGATTTGGTATTCATTTCACGAGTACCTTTCTCATAATTATCAAAGATCACTACCTTGAAGAACACACAGGCTAGGATAGCTGAGGAAGCACGTTTATAGCAATTGGAGATAATAATAGATAGGTAACTGCAGAAGTAGTATTAGAAGAGTTTTTTAGAAGATATCCTAATATAGAGTTAGATATAGCGCAGTTATTGGAAGGAAGTGCAAGTGCATTCAAACAAAGCAATGAAAAAAGTTGCAAAAACCTTGCTTCCTATGCTCGATCTCAGTATTGTTTCTACCAAATAAAAACGTGCCAAAGAAACCCACAATTAAAGCCAAGAAGCCCACAATTATATTTTTTTTTTTAAGAAAGCCAAGGTTGGAACAGTTGATCATACCATATCCAGCAAACCGGAGAATTGATCGTTTTTAGCCCTTTACAGAGATACCAGGAATCGAACACAGGACCCTTTGCAGCAGTAAAGACGGGCCAGGCCCTTACCAACTACCTACGCCAGGAAAACCTAATGACCCAGAGGTCAAAAAATAAAGTTCAGAACCACTATATAAATGGGTTGTGGAAATTATTTAATTGTTTAAATTAATTTATTTTGCGCACCTATTACTATATGCAATTGTTAGTCGCTAGAGTTGGTTATAGTTGGCGTTTGTTCTGGTAGGCCAGAACTTTAAGAGGGGAGTAGTGTCACGGGTATTGATACAATTATCTAGTTAATCGGAGATGGTGATAGATAGGTAGATGTAGGCACATATAGAACGTTTCGGCTGAATTGCATATTTGCCCAGGAATGGGTTCATTTTTCGCCCCAAGCCTAGGGACCGTTGCCATATCAGGATGTCCCAAACAGCCTCACCTAGTTAGGGTGAATGCGATTAATGATTCTCTAAAAAAAAAATACACCTTCTTTGACATTACGTCACTACATCTTTCTTGTAATCTTGATATCCGTGGCTTAAGATCCAGTAATACTTAGTCATACTTCAATAAGCAAAATCACATGGGTTGGGCACACGAACAACAAAACCTAAACTCCTGAAGACACTAGACCTACCAACCCCACCAACACGATACACCCCACATCCATTCAGCTGTCACCAGTCGCCAGTGGACGTATATCCCAGACATTAGCACTGATAGGGATAATACAAGCGTCGTGCAACTAGACACCCCACATAACCTAACGGTCAAAGAAGTACTAGACCTTTTGCAATATGAAGCAGAGGTACAGCGCCCGGTATTTATCGAAGAATACCGTAACTGGCAAGCCTACGAAAAGGCACAACATGAATTCATATTCAAGCCTGAACAACAAGAAGGCTTCGAACAATACATCAACTTCAAAGGCGCACCATAAAAGTGGATTGACAGCCAGAGAGAAAAGCGCTGTGACATTACCAGCGAACACCAAGGGTCTGGGCAGGGACTGGCCCGTGAGGGGGAGAGAGGCCACCTGGTACCTCCAGGAGCTGCAGTCCGTCGCCATACTCTAGTTAGGGTGAATGCGATTAATGATTCACAAAAAAAAAAAAAAAACACCAAGGGTCTCCAAGAACCCCACACCCAGCAACTGTAGGAGAATTCGTACCTGCAGCAATGTTGAACAATGATTATGGATGTCAAGACGTGATAAACTCAGTCCATCCCAACCTTAATCATTACTTTAGCACAGCCAGAGTCGGAGTCGGAGTCGGGCCGGGGTCGGACTCCAGTGTTGCTAACCGGCCAGGCCAGCCTTCAGTCAGCTGGTAGCCTAGCCTGAGGGCCGAAAGAGCCTGGGCCGACCCCGGCGAGCAATCACCCGGACTGGGCGGCCTGGCTACGCATGCAGGACGGTCCAGTCAGCCCAGTCTCGCCCAGTCCGCCCAGTCCCGCCTAGTCTGGCTCAGGCTGTCCACACCTTGTCGGCATGCCTATATGATGCCGGCCTGATGATTCAGGCCAGTCCCCGGCCGAGCTTAACCCTGTCCAGACCGGCATGGGCATTCTTGACGGCCGGACTGGCTGGCCCGATCCAAGCACTGTTCCAGAGCATCGCCCCCCGTTGCGGAGCACATGAGAGGTGAATCTGAATGACGTTTTTCAAGAGGGAAAATCCCCGCACTAATGATTGGGAGTGACAGATGCCAAATAGGATCAGACGCAGGTACTTAATGCAGGCAGAGAAATGGCCGAGGAAGAGGATGAGTCACTGGGGGGCCTTGCAATCACAAGATATCGGTACCAGCATGCCCAGCAGCCACGCCGGCCCCGGATTGTAAGAAGGATACTAGTGGAAACTGGATTTGTGTTCACTCTCACCACAATGAACCCAGTGACACATCCGCTACCACAACCCCATCTCCTACAACTACACGCGGCAGTCATGCGGGTGTGCAGGGCTGCAGGCATGGCGGTGGTGGGGGAAGGAGATTGGGGTTCTTCAGATTGGGAAGACAGAAATTGGGGCGGAGCCTAGGGCGCATTGGAAAGACTATGCGCTGATTGACGTAGTCCTGGGGTAAGTCAGCCAACGATATAAAGTAGCAGAGTGACTAACAAGGTGCTGATTTAGGGAGGCGAAGGGACAATTTCCATGGCCTACCACTAACTGCACCTCAAAATTCAATTGTAGGCCACACAACGCTCCCCAGAGGCCAGATTCTCTCCAAACCGCCAACTCGCAGTTTTTTTTTTTAAGGAGTTTATTACACAGGGGTGGGTCGTTGTGGGAGAGTGGGGGAGGCCGATTTCTTGGGCTGAGACTCGGGGGGGGCTGTTCTTGGATGAAGACAATAATCGAGTCGCGGGGATGATTATTGGTGAAGTGTCAAAAAAGGAAATGCCTAACATTCGCTATGATAAATAATATCACATTGATCACACCCGCACAAAAGGTCCTAGAGTGGGTCAAGGACGACTTCGGGATGGAGGTAAGCTTTTGCGTTGGAGGGTGAATTGTGAGTAGAGTACTCGGGGTTAGGATATAATCGGCTGCTGTGCTCATGTCTTCGTTTTTGATTGAAATGTACTCAGATTATTGAAACAGACCACATACTATGACTGAAACAGAGCTCCGAGTACGTATATACGCTGGACTAGGTAAGTCGCTGGATTATTGTGCAATTCCCATTGCAAAACCAAATAGTCGATGGAGTACCTACAGTGGAGGAGAGTCATGGCCAGCATCGGCCCGAATGAAACTGCCCATATGGGTGCGTAATGGGCTTTTCTTACTTTTGTTTTTGTTTGTTATGGGGGAATCGGGATCAGTGATCTCCAATTGGAGCAGGACGTAAATTCCATGATATGTCTTAGCCTGGTTGCAGATGTCTATACAGAGAAGTGGGAGCACTCAGCATAGGAAAGCTAAAGAGCTATTGCCTTGCCCCCTTCTTTCAGACATTCCTTGATGAAGCTATGTTAGAAAATAAATACCACATGTTACCTCTCGCAACCCTACCGTGTCACGAGGCAATAGTAACTTATGGTGATTATTTATAACCAACGCCTGCAGGCTAAACCTTCATGAAATTGGCCAAATACCATTCTAGGCTCATCAAACCCCTGGCCTCCATACATTTCCCCTTCAAAGTAATCCCTACTCATGTGTGCGAGATGCAACAGATTAAGGGAAGTAATCTTGGATGGAAGGCAGCAGAGGGATGAATTGATCTTCAAGAGATATATGTAGCTATCGGAGAATCGAGTTGATTGCTTGATCTAAAGAACATATCGAGAGAAAACGAGCTACATGTGTACCTGAGCGCAGACCCTGACTCCCCACAGCTCCAGCATACTCGGGATCGACGATCACTACTTCTCGTTGATGATAGATCATGATATAGGGGTGCCAATCGTCACCTTGTCCCGCATCCCCCACCCGAAATAGACTTCCTGCCAACCAAATGATAGTACCTCCTGCTCTTAGGGACTGCTTAAGCACTTGAATTCTATCACACGCCGCGTAGTCTGCCTGCTCCTCATCGGTAGTTTGTCTGGCAATGTGAGCCTACATGTTGGCTTCACTTTTATAGGAAACTACTCGTTGGTGGAAAGTGAATTGATTTTCGGGTTCATCGCCTATTGAAGCAAAAAATTGGTTCAGGGTCGAAGCAGGGTCTCATTTGTAAATGTTTGTGGGTTGAGGGTGGCCATATCGACATGTCTACATAACGGTCCAGATGGGCGGTGAGAGGACTGACGTATATGGTGACGGACAAGGGCCCGCAAGCGCAATGACTGAAGACGATAGGAAAGACAGACGATGCAAGCTGCGTGTGCGATGGGTGGACACCCCAGAATGCAGCTCACCTATACGTACGGTATGCCCGTGGGTCGGGGACGGGAGGGGGAGAACGAGAGAATCGATATTCGAGGACGCAGAGTGGTGCGAGGAAGTGGCGAGATTTCTAGTTTGAGCGCTGTTTATTTTCTTTTTGTACGTATTTAGTAGATAGAGAGGGGCAGGGACTGGCCCGGAGGTTGAGAAGGCAGCCGGCAACGGTGCGCCGCAGTCCATCGCCATAGTCTAGATAGGCTGAATGCGATCAATGACTCCCAAAAAAAAAAAAAAATGTCTACATAACGTTAGTACAATATAAAGTACCAATACCGGGATCGTAGGAAAGTACTTACAGGTGGTATGCAATTCCGGAAGCAGCTTCGTATATCTAGATTAACTTGCCCGCCCCGTGAATCCACCCACAAGTATGGGTGGCTCGCCATGGCCCCACGTGTGCATAGAGCTCAAACTCAATGCCTCTTGCTAGTTCTATAGATTTTATATATCAGTAAATGTCATATGGAAGCTCCCAAGTACTCTGGAGACTAACCTTGGTTATTGCTCCTGTTGAACTGTAGTTCTGGGAGTTGGTGTACTTTAGTTGTGATGCAGGCTAGTTGCGTTGAGGTGTCTGCAGTGCAGGTGATGTGGGAGATGTGCGTGTACACACGGCCCAGGCTATTCAGGCCGCTGTTCAGGCTGTTCAGGCACCATGGCTATTCAGGCCGCCTGGGCCGTCCCAGGCCTGATGAGAACACTGGAACTTACAGTAACAGTAACAGTGGGTTACCAGAAGAGAAACTATATCCACACGGGCCGAGCTGCCCCTACGGAGAGAGGTTATGTCCACACGAGTTAGGATGCCTCTACAGAGAGAAATCATGTCTATGAAGACTTTGCGTGTATATACCCGAATTTCCATCCAATATGGCATCCACAAATAATTGGTTTATGGACACGCAAGAAAGCAAGAAGTAGTCTGGTTGGCCAAAGGGGGCGTAGAATCTACGAGGGTCTGGTTAGTCAAAGCCTCGCAAAGAGGGGTCTGGTGCCGAGACTAGCAACCTTAGTATTTGCTATATATACGAATGGTTCCTGTTCTCGGTCCCAGATGTTCTCTGTTCTCGTGCCCAGTCTAGCTGACAACCGAAATAATTATGTGACAGATACAAAGAGTCTTGGCACGAGATCAGGTCCCAGACTCCATTTATCGAAGCATATTTATTTTAGTGTAGGTAGATAACACAACGTAGTTCGCTCACATCGTACATCGCGACAACAACTTTGAAGGACGAGCCCACTTGGACAACTCGACACCCAGACACTTGTGAACATCGCGAAAAACGCTATTTTATTCCTTGCGAACTCACGAGCAAGAATATCCGATTGATTTTATAAAAACTCTCGAACTCAAGCAGCGCCGTCGGGGGCAAGTTTCTACAACTTTCCCTCGAAAAGTGGGCGATTGCCTACGCAAAACTCTGACGTGGCCTGACCCGATTTCTCATTGGCTCACGGTCACCCACACCTTTCCGTACGGTTCGACGAGTTTCCACGAGGCTCTTACACAGCCACACCGATTTTATTTGCCAACGCAACCACCAATCAAATTAATTCTCACTCACGTAATTTATTACGGCTGAGTCCGGTTAATTTGTGAAAGCACAATGGCACCGGGACCCTCAAAGGGGGTCTTGTTCGGGCCAGTCAAGGACTGGCGTCACTCGGGAGTCCGGGTTTTAAGGGAGATCAAGGGGAGAGTGAGACAATACCAGTTGGAAGATGTCACCAACTGGGATTCTGTCAGAAGGTTTAGAGAGTTGAGAGGAGAGGAGATCCTGAATGAAGCTGAGGGGAGGATAGTTAGGGAGGAGCTGTAGTAGAATGATGAGGAAAGAAGGAGGTCCATGATTGAGAGTATCACCCTCAGGGAGAGGGAATCTCACGATGATATGGAAATCTTGAGAGTGATCGATCCATCTACGGCAGAAAGGGCGATCGAGATCCTGAGCGACCCAAACTCATGGCTCATTCAGGACGAAGCGGAAGGTGGAATCATCGAAGACAGGGAGGTTGAATACAGCCAACAGGAGGTGGATGATCAAATTTTCGAGACAATCAAGATCAGCACCTCGATCCCAGAGGGCGCGACTAGAGGAGAAGAAATGGGAGTAATCACATTAATGTTCTCAACCCCGAAGAGCACCGAGGAGAAGAAAGACGCAAGGAGGGTATGGAGGGAGAAGTTTGACAAGGAGGAAGCGCAGGGGAGATTAGGAAAGATAGATGAAGACCTGGAAATGGGGGACTCCAGTGAGGAGGAGGAAGAGGCGATACTGAACAGGAAGGAAAAGAGAAAGAAAAAGGAGACAGGGTCTCGACTATCGCAGCTGGAAGCAGAGCTGGGGGGCGACAAGGTTACGCCAGCAGTGCCAGAGATCAAGAACCTCTTTGGGGCGGGAACACCAAGACAAGGAGAGAGTAAGCCATGGGCAAAGGAAAGCACACAAGGAACAATCGAGTATGCGGAGGTTCAAGTAACCAAAGATTCAATGATGTAGGAGAGCCAGCCAAAAGCTCAGGGGACCAACGAGTCTAAGTGGGCACGTGAGACCCAAGAGGAGAAGGAACAGGAAGAGAGAGACCCGGAAATGGAGTGGGACAATGGTGGAGAAGAAGAAGAAGATGAGGAAGGAAGCGAGGAAGAAGACATGAAGAGGAGAGTCAGGGACGGGAGGAGCCTGGAAGGACTAATTATTGAGATCGAGGTCATAGGGGATAGGTTAGATGAGTTGGAGGAGGTACCAAGAAAGGAGAGGAATGCGATGTGGAGAGGCAGAAGAAATGACGTCAGGATGATTCTGGTTAATGCGGGAGAAGTCATTGAGAGGGGGTGTTACCACGATACGTAAAGACACCAAATTCGGGGAGGATAGAGAGCCATCAGGAAGCAGTACGAGGAGACTGGACAAATCGTGGCAGCCAAAAGGATTGAGAAGGCAGAACTCTGGTACCTGAAGGCAAAGAACATCCGGGATGAGACGAGGCAAGATTGGATTATAAGGATAGTCAAGGAATTGTCTGGAATAGTGGCAAATATCGCATGCGCAGTCAATGTGTACGATGCGCAGGACAGGAAAAAAGCAGAGAAGTTGAGGAAGGAGAGCAACAAGGGGAAGATAGAGGAAGAGCATAAGAAGAAGCAGCAGAAGAGGTTCGATACATTGGCGAACAGGCAGAAGGCAGACGAGAAGGCAAAAGAAGAGGCAAGGAAGAGGGTTAAGGAGGCAGCAGAGAAGACGGCAAGAGAAGAGGCAGGAAGGCTAGCAGCACTTGAAGATCTCCAAAGAAAGCAACAAGAAATCTTTGAGAAGAGAAAAGAATCGGCAACCCCGAAGGAGATGGAAA
>Ga0307514_10005594_pt1 | contig 11143 bp, 7 predicted proteins | sample 16_EM_MG_FD_203088 | JGI IMG/M metagenome (GOLD analysis project Ga0307514, IMG submission 203088) | Populus trichocarpa ectomycorrhiza microbial communities from riparian zone in the Pacific Northwest, United States - 16_EM | ecosystem: Host-associated > Plants > Roots > Unclassified | place... | reverse complement strand
CGAGATGACGACAAATGCTGGTGGTGTGGAGGGAATGTGTCCCAGACGCGGGAGCACCTCTTCCGCCACTGCAGCAGATGGAAAGACCAGCAGAAGACACTCTGGAAGACAGTGGGACAGGCAACAGACTGGAAAGCGGGCAGATGCCGACACGTGCAGATCTCGGAGCTTTTTACCATAGAGGAGTGCGACCAGGCGGTGATGGACTTCTTGGCGGCCACTGAGGTCGGGACGTTTCCGTCCAAATGAAGTAGCGGTATGGAGCGGGCTCAGGGCTTGCGGCTCGGGGGCGGCGCTGGCGGCAACGGGATTATACTACTCTCTTTTTCTTTCTTTCTTTCTTTCTTTCTTTCTTGTCCTTTTTGTCTTTCTCTCACCTTTCATTTGTCAGCGGGGACGCAGGGTAGCGGGGGGGGAGCTCCGTCATCTAGCCGGCTCGCCCGGAGGCGGAGGGGATATCAGTGTCCTGTCATACTCTAATTAGAGTCAATACAGTATGATTAAACAACAAACAACAAGCCTGCGGGCGCCTGTGAAGCCCGTCGGCCAGCCTGCATATCGGTAGTAATGCAAGCCTTCTCAAAAGTGCACCCACTCTAGGTAGTAGGTACCCACACTGGCCTACATTTCGGAGATCAAAATTGGTTTTTAGTGGTTAGGAAATAAGTATGCACTCTCAGACCACTGCAATTGATTGGAGGATGATATTATTGTAGCAGTAGAATGTTTGAAATCGTAGGCAAAAGCTGCAATTGTGGAGATAAAAGAGATGCAGGAATTCGAGACAGGCTTTGGAGCATCAGCTAAGTGTGGTAAAGTTAAGGGCTGGATGCTTTTAATTGTCATTCGGTGTATTGTTCTTTTATCTGCACTTTATATCGTTCTTTTTCAATTGTTCAGAGGTAGGTATTAATGGAACCATAGCGCCGATATTTATTTTATAAACTATTCACCTTCAGTGCACAATATATATTGCAGATGCTCTGCACATCACTCGGACTGCCGGCTTTATAGAAAAAGCCCCCACTTAGGGAGGCCACTTAGGGAGGCCTGCCGGGCGTAACCTTCAAACAGCTACCTCGGAGAGGCAAATCCTGGCCGGCTCGGCCCGTTGGGAACAATTATCCGGACAATCCCGATCTAGAGTATAGATCAGTCTAGTTCAGTCCGGTAGGAATGTCGGACTGAACTGGGCTATACTGGGGCGGTTCGAGTCCGGACTAGTGTGTAACCATAAATTTTAGTAGATGGTCTCAGTCTAGAGGTAAACTAGACCAGAACCGTCCAGTTGGATGGCTGGACTAGACTGGACTATACCGGGGCGGTTCTGTTGCAATGATGAAGGGAGAACTGCATGAGTGTATTGACTTCAGGTACAGAGAAGAGAGAAGGAGGATGCCTCGAGTTATAAATGAGAAAAGTGTGCCATCAGCCCCGCTAGCAGTTTTGTTTTGTTTTATTCATACTGTATGCACTCTAATTAGAGTATGACAGAGCCCCATATCCCCTCCGCCTCCGGGCAAGCCAGTTAAATGGCGGAGTTCCCCACCCGCTACCCTTTGTCCCCTTCACACCGGGGGGCTGGCACTGGGATTCGAACCCATAGCATTGTGACCGTATACCCCGCCTATACTTTCAAGAGCGATACCACTGCACTACGGGGGCCAGCTCACTGCCTCGCTAGCAGTCAGCTCGTGTCAGTTCTGCATATTCATAAGGAGCCGTGGTGTATGATATCTTGTGCCCCGCCGCCGCTGCCGCAGCTGCGTCATGCTCTACTATGATGACTGATGTCACCTGTTGCCATATCATCGTGCATGGCCATCATACGTTACGACGTCTGTCATGATAGACGACATGGACCAAGTTGCATGTAATTATGAAACTCCCCCTCTTGCTACAATCCATGAAGCAATAAATACAACATTGAAAATACAAGTGAATGAGTGACCGTACCTGCACTGCAATTGATTCTCATAGTAGCCTCCTTAAACCCTTATCAGGGAAAGGGTACTACCGTAGCCTAAAGATGGCCACCTAGAAATTTGAAAGTTAGGACGGAAGTTCTCGTTATTGGTATGCGTAACCAGTCCGTGCATAGCCATTCCATAGAAATGTGAAATTAGCTGATTAGTTGCAGTACTGTCCAGCATAGCTTTTTCTCGCCCCGGTCATAAAAATTTACTATGATACACAGCCCATGCGTACACCTTATCATGAATTTTTCTCGCCACGCATACCAAATCGTTGCAATGAAACTTCCCATCTACAATGACCGTGTCAAAGTATAGTTTATTGCGCAACCATACCATATCAGAAATGCCATCTTGAGTTTAATATGAAACCTACGTACAATTAATATTTATCACATTTATCACATTTATCCAATGAAACCAAACACAAATGTACTTGGAGACCAAACCTTGATGCCCAGCAGTGACGTCAGGGTTAGGGTTAACAAATTAGCCGGCTCGGTGTTTTGGCACAGACCAAACGACGGAGGCCGACTAAAGATGTTTCACTTATGGTAATAGATAAATTAGTTATTTTATAGTTGCCTATCTTCAGACAATAGTAGTATTCTTTGGCAGCTTACCTTTCAGGGCTACATCAGGCGAGTGGCTGTGAAGGTAGACCAAGATCAGATCTCGTAAGTTCACAGGGATTAGATCCATATGATGTCATGCCACAGGATGGAACAACACCCGGGTACCAGAGCCGTAATCACGGATCGAATCAACCCCACTTACCCCCATTCATAGCCTACTGCTAGGTAACCGTAGTTTAGGCATCGAGCCCCCAACACCGGAAACATCCGGAAGAGAAACACCCGCTCTATACTAAGTATATCCTGGTATTCATGACTATATGAACCGCTACTTCGGTAGTAACCCGAAAAGAAAACAAGTATTGAAAGTTACTAGATGTCACAATTAATTTTAGCCGGTCATACCTGGGAAATCAAAATTACAAAGATAACCTTGTAAAGTGGTTGGCTACTAAATTGTTACAGATTGCCCGTACCAACTTAATACCGACCCGCACATCTAGGAACAACAGACACCGACTGGTCGGTTTCCCCTGCACGAGACGTGGGAACTGGAGGACCTCGGAGGCCTAGACTGAGATACTAAATGCGTTCAAATATCAAACGCTGTTTGCAGCCATGCAGCGAGCGCAGCTAAAATATATGCCAGTATTTGACGAAACATTTGTATATTAATATTTGACTAATTCTGTAAATATATTAAGTATATTTCTGTCCATGATCGACCGGAGGCATATGGGGTTGTGTTTGAGTTGTTGTACCGTGTCCGCTGTGCTGAATCACTCTATTGACCTAAACTCACTGACTCTCTAAGTCTAATTGACACGTACACAAGAACTAACGTGCATGCGGCTCCGCCGCGCACAACCCTAAACCAACCCACGTGATGACCGGACTCATATCCGTCCCCACATGAGTGCACTTAAACGTACACTTTGAGTCGACAGTGTTGACACGAGAAGATGATGGAGAAGAAGAGAAGATGATGAATTGTCTGTCCATCCAAAGAGAAGGAAAACTATGGACTTATATATGAAAGAGAGAGAAGGAAAACCCAATGCCGACTGCCAAAGCCGGAGCCCAATGCCGAGTACCAGTGCCGAACCCTCCTCCTCACCATGGGGGCAGGCGAGGCTGATGGGGGCAGGCGAGGCCAATGGGGGCCGTAAGCCACCGGCCTCATGCCCGAGCCCGCCAGCACCAAACACTAGGGAAGCCACCGGGCCAAATCCCTAGTCAACAGACAGATAGGTGCACTTTTAGGAGACTTCATGACTTACAGCTCTACTTTCTTACAATGAAGTCAACCGTCCCATCCGTCTGGGATGACTTAGGACGGGGACGGTACAGCGACACGCCGCCAGTCCGAGGGTAGGACGGAAACGGCGCCGTCCGTCCGAGTCAAGACGGGGATGGACGGAAATGACGGCCGGGGACACCACATACCGGGGACGACACATACATGGAATGCCATATGCCAGGGACGCCACATGCCGTCCTCGGCTGTCCCCGGCAGATATCTGTAGACAATGAAATTCGCTAGTAAAACGAGTTGAATTATACAAAATCTCAATCTATCCATACTATATACAGTAAACTCTACTCATTAACGCTAGTTCACTCATATCAAGCCATGTAAAACACCTTAATACTTGTTGTCCGCCGGGATAGTGGATGTCGGCCAGGGACGGTGGATGCCGGCCGGGGACGGCGTTTTCACAGCCCCAGGCCGTCGACGGCTGTCGGATGGGACGATTGACATCACCGCTTTCTTAGCTTTAATCGGATCGTTAAAATGTTATTGCTACTCCACTTCAAAGAGCTTTATCGTTTCAACTTCTTATAAACCGTCCGTGCGTCCTATGCATGTGAGTCCCAGTGTTCCTAAGCGGCCAGGCCCGGCCGGCCGCATGAAGCCGACCCTGGCCGCCACCAAGCCAGGCCTCCAAAATTGAGGCCTGGCCGCTTAGGAACAGTACATGTGACTGTCCTTGCACATGTCTACCATGTGGATCCTCACATTTCTATAATTGGTCAAATGAGAATATACTCTCTGATACAATATGAGCTCCTCATATATAATACAAGAACACCCACCGCGCAACCACCCCTTCCTCAAAATACATGACTTGTGCAATAAATACTTTGGTACAATAGGACACTAGGGAGGTTAGCAGTCAAGATAGTACCTATTCTCACAGCAGAAAAAAATTCTATCGATTGCTCATAGCTTCCAACCAGTGTTCTCAACCGTCCCGTCCGTCCGAAATTACTCAAGACGGGACGGGACGGCCAAGACCAGAAATCATTAAAAAGTCTTGGCGAAACAGAAACAACGCGATAAGTCGACAACAGCGATAGCAACTACCAAACGGACAGCGGCAATCGATTCTGGACGTCGAATTGACCCCGGAGCGAGTGTCCCAGCACCGGCGAGACCGCAGGAGGAGGGCGCGCACACGAACCCACACAATTGAGTGGAGTCGCATAGAGTCTTGGCAGAAAACGCGATTGAGCGACGCGTCGGCCAACCAGCAACCGACGACGAGGACTACCCTAGAAAGAGAGGTTTGCCTCACAGGAGTGATGACCGAAGCCAGAGGAAGCGAGAGGAGCGACCTTGACAGGGGAGAAGCAGGAGACAGGAGGAGCGACGCGCCTGTGGACGTGGCGATGGAGATGACGACTGCAGAGACTGCGGGCGCAACCATGTTTGAGCCGATGGAGAGAAACGAGAACGGGAAGCATAGAAGGAGGAGCGAGGCCCCGCCGACCCCCAGCGATTGGAGAAGCCGCAGGGAGAGAACAATGCGACAGCAAGCGCAGGAGCTAACGCAGCTGCACCGAACTGTTGGACACCTAACAAACTTGGTGCAAGCGCAGGCAGCCCGTGAAGAAGCACAGTGGTTGGGAATGAGGACGTGGATGCAAGAGAGAGAGCAGAAGTGGGATGCCCGCCACGAGGACGACAAGCTGTGGGGGGCGGGCATCACAAATATGATCGCGAGGATCATGAAAGGAGTAGCATCAGGCCACGAAGCGAGAGAGAATGAAAGAGACGAGACCGCGGGGATGGACGGCGGAGGGCTAGAGGCCTCGCAACATGCAGATACGACGCGAGAAGAGGAACCAGAGAAGCGCCAGCAGCTGCAGCAGCAACCGAAGCCTAAACTGCAGCTCAAACTGCAGCCTAAACCGCAGCGCGCACCCAAGCCAAAGTCAGCGCCCACACCCGCTAGATGGTGGGAGACCTTCCCACCCCGAGCTAAGAGTCAGAGGGCACCCGTCGGCCCAGGCCCCGCCCCGACGGCAGGATCGAGCATGGCAGAGAGACGCCTGATATTAAGAAGAGACGAGAGCGTACCGCTCTCCAATAAAATGGACCAGCAAATAGCGTCGGCAATCAACAGAGCGCTCTTCCACCAGAAGCCACCGGCCCACATTACGATCATGAACGCCAAAAGGAATGCCAAGGGCGCGATTACTGCAATCACGCACCCGAATGCGACAGCAGAGATGGCTCTGCAGTACCGCGACATCATCATCACCGCAGCGAGGACAGTTGACAACGGAGTCGTGGACGTCGAAGAGAATGAGTCCTGGGAAAGGCCAAAGATCCACGCAGTCCCTCTCGTACGGTACATGGGGAAAGGCACGGATGGCCTGCAGAAGATGCGAGAAGAATTAGAAGCGGAGAATGAGGGTATAGTGATCTCCACCCAAGTGAGGTGGCTGGCGAACCCCCGTACCATCAGGGAGAGGAGGCAGAACGGAGAGATTGCCGCGTCATCGGTAGTTTTCGTCGTGAAGGGGAGCAGGGTGGCACAGAGCTTAGTCAAGAAAGGCATCAAGGCGGCGGGGGTGTGGTACCGAGTCGAAACGTACACGAACGAAGGACCTGACAGCAGGTGTGAGCTCTGCTGCGGGTGGGGCCACATTGAGAACAAGTGCGGCAGCGAGCCCAAATGTGGCTACTGCTCAGGCCATCACCGGACGAGCGACCACAAATGCAATGTGGTGGGATGCACTGCAAAGCAGGGATCACTCTGCGGCCACACACTGGAGAAGTGCCCTAATTGCAAAGGAAACCATATCGCGTTCAGCAGCAGGTGCGTGAAGAAGACTGAAGCCACCGAAGCGGCGCGGCAGAGCAGAAAAATAGGACTAGCAGGACGAGTGTCCACGAGTGCAGCACGGGACATGGCAATGGCAACGGGCTCGAACAGAGTGACGCTTGGCCCTAGGCCCCAGGGGGTGGCGGAAGGAGGGGGAGATGGAGATGAAGAGGAGATGGAGGATGTGGACGAAGAAGAGGAGGCAGCGGGGGGGGCAAGAGACATCACGATGGCCGAAATTGAGACTGCGACCAGGACCGCGACCGACATCGAAACTGAGACCGAAACAGGAGCCCTGGCTATCAATGATTAGAGTGATCCAGCACAACTGAGCAAGATCATACGAGTGGACCATTGTGGCGCTGGAGACGGGAGTCGAACGCAGGGCGGACGTTGTGTGCTTGCAAGAGCCACCGAGAGAAAGAGGAGGTATTGGGATCAGCCATTCGGCATATGAAATAAGAAAAAGAAAAAGAGTTTGGACGGCGATACGGAGAGGGAGCGGCTGGGTGGTTGATGAGCGGACAGATTTGAGCAGAGGTGCGAACGAAGATGTCATTGCCACCGACGTCAGTAGGAGAGTGGGGAGGATAACGAGGATCGTCAACGTTTACGACCAAAAGAACACGCATTCGGGAGAGAGACCGGCACGAAAGTTGAACTGGCAGAGAGTCATTCGGCAGGGCGGCACTGTCCTCGCAGGAGACTTCAACGCCCAGAGCAAACGATGGGACCCAAGATGCCAAGTGCAGCGGGATGCTGTTTTCTGGGAAGACGTGATTGACGAGAATGGACTGGAGATTGGAAATGACGGCTGGCCCACCCACCATTGGACAAGAGAGGACCAGGAAGGCGAGTCTGTCATCGACCTGACGTTGGCAAACCGACCAATAGTAAAGTGGACCATACTGGCCGATGACCACGCCACTGGATCTGACCATGAGGTTATAGAATGGGAGGTGGGAGTAGACAGGCAGGAGGAGGCGGATCATGAGAGGGTAGTAGGGTGGAATCTGGCTGCAATGACAGAGAAAGACGTGGAAGTAGCGGGGAAGCTATGGGCGGAACTAGCGAAGGAGAGAGCTCAATTAGATGCAGAGTGCACAGTGGACGAGGTGGAGCAGGAGGCTGCATGGTGTCAGGAAGCAATCAGCAGCGTTCTCGACGCTACAGCAAAGAAAATCAGGATTTGTGCCAGATCAAAGAGATGGTGGAACGCCGACATCAAGGAAAGCAGAAGGACGGTAGGGAGAGAGAGAAGGAGAAGACGGCACTCGGAGGAGGCTGCCCGGGCGAACACAGAGCTCCAGAAGTCGATCAGGCGGTCCAAGAGAGAAATGTGGAGCGATTACTTGAAAACCCTGAGGGGAGCCGAGGTGTGGAGAGCGGCATGATACGCAAATCCTCGGGCAGGCATGACCGTGGAAGCCTTAACAGACCGAGAGGGCAAGCAAGCAAACACATCATTGGAGAAGGAGGAGATGCTGAGGCACGAATCTTTCCCCCCGAATGACGGCGACCAGTACTACAAATCACCTCCAGCGGGAAGCGCACACACACGTGTCACTGAGCAAGCAGTCGAGCGAGCCTTGTATTCTCAGTCAGTCAAGAAGGCACCGGGACCAGACAAGCTGTCTTTTGGCGCCATACTGCTGCTCTGGAAGTGGGACAAAGAGAGGATCGTGAGGCTGACTAGGGCGGCAATTCGCACGGGAAGACACCCAGCGGTAAGGAACCGGGCTAGCGGCGTGGTGATTCGCAAGCCTGGCAAAGACGACTATAAGAAGCTGAAGGCCTACTGCTCCATATCGCTGCTTAGCTGCATGGGAAAAGTGGTCGAGAAAGTAGCCGCGGAGCTGCTGTCAAAAGAGGCCGAAAGGAGAGGGTTACTGAGCGACGGACAATTCGGAAGCAGGAAAGGACGGTCAGCCATCGATGCAGCAGCCATCATGGTCGACAGAGCTCACGCAGCCTGGACAAACGGCCACATAACAGGCGTGCTTCTCATGGACATCAAGGCAGCCTTCCCGAGCGTGGCAAAAGGAAGATTAGTCAACTTGATGAAGGTCAGGCAAATGGACGGAGACCTTATACGATGGACGGAGAGCTTCCTGTCGGAAAGAACGGTGGAGATGGTAATCGAGGGGAACGGCATGGAAAGACACCCAGTGGAGGCAGGGGTCCCGCAGGGCTCGCCTGTGTCACCGATCCTCTTTGCGATCTACACCTCAGGACTAATCAAGTGGGTCGAAGAGTATGTATCAGAAGCCGAGGGGCTATCCTTTGTAGACGACCTCGGCTGGGTGGTGACCGGGAGCAATGTCAACCATGTCGTCTCAATACTTGAGAGATGCGCAGCGAAGAGCATTGAGTGGGCAAGAAGACGAGGGCTACAGTTCGACACTGCAAAGATGGAGGCGGCACTATTCACGCGCAGACGAGGCCACCGGAAACACCTCCGGCCAAAGCTGACAGCAAAGATAAGAGTCGGAAACGAGTCCGTACGGTTCAACGCACGGGCGACGCGCTGGCTGGGCGTGTGGATGGATGCACATCTGACGTTCAAGGAGCACCACAACCGATGCATGAAGAAAGCCAGGGCAGCAGAAGCCAGGCTCCGAACCCTTACCAAGACATATGGCGTTGTCCTTGAGAGCGTAAGGGCCGTCCAAGTGGCGTGCGTCCAAGCGGTCGCACTATATGGCAGCGAGCTCTGGTGGGATCCCAGGGAAGTAGGAAGGCGAGACGACCTCCAACTCCTCCTCAATCGACAAGCCAGATCCATCCTGGGCGCGCTGCCCACGACTCCATGGGGTGCACTAATGAGAGAGTCAGGGCTTACACCGGCGCCAGTAATCTTGGACTCCAGACAACAGCGATTCGCAGCGAGACTAGAAAACACATGCAGTAGTAAACTAAAGGAGCTACACAAAAACCCCTCTTCCTGAGCACCGATATGCAGAGCAGTCAGGAAAGAGCATGAGCATGGCCGGACAACCGGAGGCATGAACTGGCCGGCCCCGGGCGAAGAGCCAGCGGTCAGGACCACCATACCGGACGACACCACTGCAGCCAAAAGCGCCGCGCAGCGCTGGGCAAGAGACAAAGAAGCCAAAGTCGGAGAAGTGGTCTGGATGTGGTGGACAGATGGATCGCGCTCAGACGATGGCCGAGTGGGAGCCGCAGCAGTGTGTAAACACGGAAATGAATGGAGGTCTCGCCGCAGCTTTCTGGGCACCGGACACATGGAGGTCTTTGACGCCGAACTGTAGGGGATCGGACTCGCGCTTGACGTGGCGATCGAGAAGAGAGAAACATTGCAGAAGCATGGAGTGAAGACAGTGGCAGTCTTCAGTGACTCGCAGGCCGCAATCCGACGAGCGGCACACCTGGAGCCGGGCCCAGGGCAGCGACTGGAGACGGGGATCAACAGGAGGGCGCGGAGCCTCCTCGGCCACGGCATAGCAACCGAGATCCACTGGGTCCCAGGGTACTCCGGCATCCCTGGAAACGAAGAAGTAGACCGTCAGGCGAACTTGGCCCGAGAGGCAAGCGGAAGCACAGTGATAGAGCCGCCATACACCTCCGCCTCTAATAGGGCTAGACGAATCTCCGAGGGAAGATCGGCAGCTAAGGCGGAGTGGGAGGCCGACAAGTGCAGCAAGCACTTCAGCTACAGACTCAAGGGCAAGGCAGGGACCAAGAGACCTATCCCGATGACAAGCGTAAAGCCGCTGGCCGCCAGGTTCTACCGATTAAAGTCCGGGCATGCGCCCACAGGGGTCTACCTGAAACGGTTCGGCCACCGAGATGACGACAAATGCTGGTGGTGTGGAGGGACAGTGTCCCAGACGCGGGAGCACCTCTTCCGCCACTGCAGCCGGTGGAGAGTCCACCAGAGAGAACTATGGAAGGCGATGAGAAAGGCGACGGGCTGGAGAGCGCGCAGATGCCGGCACGTGCAGATCTCTGAGCTCCTTTCCATAGAAGAGTGCGACCAAGCGGTGATGGACTTCCTGGTGGCCACTGAGGTCGGGGAGTTTCCGCCCAGTTGAAGTAGCGGGATGGAGCGGGCTCAGGGCTTGGGGCTCAGGGGCGGCATTGGGAGGCAGCGGGGCTATACCATTCCTTCTTTCTTTCTTTCTTTTTCTCTTTTCGTGTTGCTTTCTGTCTTTCTCTTATCTTTCATTTGTCAGCGGGGACGAAGGGTAGCGGGGGGGGAGCTCCGCCATCTAGCCGGCTCGCCCGGAGGTGGAGGGGATATCAGGGTCCTGTCATACTCTAATTAGAGTCAATACAGTATGATTAAACAACAACGGGACGGCCAAACGCCGTCCGTCCGAGGGTAGGACCGAAACGGCGCCGTCATTTTGAGGCGGGACGGCGACGGACGGATAGGACGGTCGGGGACGGAGCGGGGCCGTCCCCGGTCGTCATCTATCGGCATCCATGGATATTTCCCAATATACATAATCATTTT
>Ga0307514_10005593_pt1 | contig 11144 bp, 14 predicted proteins | sample 16_EM_MG_FD_203088 | JGI IMG/M metagenome (GOLD analysis project Ga0307514, IMG submission 203088) | Populus trichocarpa ectomycorrhiza microbial communities from riparian zone in the Pacific Northwest, United States - 16_EM | ecosystem: Host-associated > Plants > Roots > Unclassified | place... | reverse complement strand
CCTGCCGTTTTTGCTGTATTACTGACTCCTCCTTCAGCACTGGTTTTATATAAATATATATGCTAGGTAAAGGCCTCCTAGTGATCCTAAGCAAATTGGCAGGATATTCAGTGTATGGGAGGATAGACGGGGGGGAGAGGGGTGATCAGGCAGGCCATACTAGGAGGGGGGAATATTGGGTGTTGGACTCAGTTTGGTGGGGTATGAGGTTGACCATATTGTAGAGCGTACTTGATTCCATAGTTGTGTATTTAGTGAGTATAATATAGCATTTGGTTCATCGTTGCATATCTCACGTCTTTCTAGTTTGGGAGGGGGGTTGCAGGGCTGCCCGCTAGCCCGTCTTGGCCCGCTAGTAGGCCAGCAAGGGTAACAGCGTTATTGCCAAGCCACACACAGATACAAAAATTTCCTATCCCTTCTCTAAGTTCGCCCTGTCTCCAACCTTCCAAGTACATCGCCCTGTCTCCAACCTTCCAAGTACATCGCTTCGTCTCCAACCTCCCTCATGTACATAATAATCCCACATCAATATACCCATTAAGCCCCTACCTACTAGACATAAGAAATACATCCCCCCACGAACAAATTGCCTACTTCCCCACCAGTCCAACGGACTATAACCAGATGGTCGGGAGGCACACTAGTCTTCGTGGAATAGCAATCTTCTCTGAAATCGTCATCTCCACACTGATCCCCTTGTCTACCCATGGGAGAATCGGGACTATTTTTTTGACGGATATCTCATAACTTTTATGTTTGGTAAATTTGTTTTCTTATTTTGAGAGGGGGGTAGAGATGCAAAAAGTAATTCCACTACAAATCTCCCATGCGCCCAAAAAAAGATGATCGCAGTATATACTTTTCTGATATCCTCTCATTCCTACCTAGGTGATACCGAAGTCCACTTTTCCTTTCCCGGCCTAGTCATAACTCTCCAGCGGTGGGAACAGTACGGACTTGTTATTCGTCATTCCCTGCCCATAGTCCATATCCCCACCCAGCTCCAATGCCCACTCCGCCCTCCTCCTATCCCCTCTCACTCCCATTCTATCCAACAACTCTGGCATCTTCCCTGGCATGAATGGCTGGAGTAAAATTCCCGCCACCCTCAGCCCCTCCGCGCACAAGTAAATCACCTTCCTCAACTCCTGTTTCCGCTTCTGTATTTCCGATTCCGCCAGTTGGTCTTTCAGAGACTTAGCCATTTTCCATGGCTCAGTCTCGGCTATATACTTATTTGTTTGAAAGATGATCTTCATAATCTCCTTGAGTGCATTGGGGATATCATATCGGCCCGGCTCCATCATCTCGATAGCTTGTCTGGGGAGACTGAAGAGAGCAGCTACCTGGAGCTGGTCGCCCTCGGTCAGGTTCCACTCTGGTTGGCCAAGCCCTGCATTGCCTGAAATAGTGGAGCAATTTCCATCAGCAGCTTGTGCCCATAGTCGGCCAGCCCCGCCTAACACCGCCTCCTTAACATCAAAGCTCTTGCTTGAGACCCTGCTTAACAAGTTTCCAAGCTGCCCTTGCAGCTGCTTTGAGTACCTTTCAATTACCTGCTCATTTGAGTAATCGCTATCATCCATTAAACCACCATCATGCATCAGATAGTGTCTCATTGTATCCACACCGAACCTGGATAGTGCAAGAGTTGGGTTCACCACGTTGCCATCACTTTTCGACATCTTGCGTTTGTTCATTGTCCAGTGAGCGTGTGTGAGAATGTTTTGTGGTAACGGAAGGTCGAGAGCCATGAGGAATGCGGGCCAGTATATGCAATGAAACCGAAGAATATCCTTACCGATAACATGGACATCAGCAGGCCATCCACCAGCGGACTCAAGGCCAGGAGTAAAAGGGTATCCGGCAACAGTAAGGTAGTTTATGAGGGCGTCAAGCCAAACATAAATCGTATGACTATTGTCGTGTGGAACGGGTATTCCCCAAGGAAGGCGCTCACTTGGGCGTGAAATGGAAAGATCCACCAGAGGCTGGGAAATAAGCTGCTGCAGAATGTACGCATGCCTCATCTGGGGGAGTACAAAGTTAGGGTTCTCGTCTTTGTAGAGGGAGATAAGACGGTCTCGGAATGCAGAAAGCCGGAAATGGTAGTTGAGCTCAGATGTGAATTCGACGATTTTGCCTGTCTCCATGGAGTACTTGGTGAATGTTAGTGGAGATATGCAATATGTGAGGGTTGGTATGTACCATATTTTTCTGGCCGGTTGCGGGGTCAATCCTGGGCTCAACGGCGGATTCTGGGTAGAAAGACTCATCACTGACGGAATACCACCCTTCATGTTTGGAGGTATAAATGTAGTCGCGTTCACTAAGCATGTGCTACCAGGCCCATGTCAGTCCCCAGGTTCGCAGACGGTTCTAAAATTTAATATACATACCCAGGCATAGTGGACCGCATCACGGTGATTTTGATCCGTCGTTCGGATGAAGTGGTCATTGGAAATGTTTGCCTCACGAGCTAGATTCTAGCTAGTTTGGAAACCCCATCTATAAGTTGCTCGCTCTTATCTAGTATATGTGGAGGGGCATGCCTTGAACGTTTCCGAGGCCGCATCGCAAAAATCTCTGGGGTTTCGCCGGGCTGCATTGGCAGCTTGTTGAATCTATTGTCCTTCAGCTACTGGCTTCTTTGGGCATCAGGCGCACATCATGTAAAATTACCTTCATCCCATGCTCATCTGTCCCAGTTGCCATGATAGCATTCTTTCCCAGCAGTTGTTGCCATCGCTTAATAACGTCAGTTAAGATAAGGGTATAGAGATGTCCAACATGAGGAGCTATGGCCAATTAGCTCAAGAGCTTGAAAAGAAATCCAAGTAGTGATTGAGAAGAACCTGCGTTGACGTAGAAAATTGGGGTTGTGATATAGTATGGCTTCTCTGGAGATGGAATTGTCGATATTTCTGCGGTATTGGACGACCACCGCCAGAGTACGAGCGAAGCTTTGGACAAAATTGGGCGTCTGGATCTTGGAGCGTAACTGAGCAATGGGGGGCGAAGAGCAAGGATTACTTGGGCGGATTGATGCCGCCGACAGGCCATGATTGGTAACGACATTGCTGTTGGTATAATTGGCGACATTCATGAACAGCATCTACTGTACATAATTGGAGGGTTAATGCATGCGGCTCTGTGGGCCCCCCCTGCTAGCTGAATTCAAAGCTTAAATCTATCTGGGGGCGTGCTTTATGACGGGTTCCTTACATTAACTAACCAACTCTCATTAACTACTAAGTACGTATAACAAGAGTGTTTGTGTCCGGCCTCAACCTCATCACCTCACCTCACTTCACCTCACCTCACTTCACCTCACCTCACATTCGTCACTCCTTCCAAACCTCTTCCTTTCGCATACGAAAAATGGTAGGTCATTGGCCGTCCAGTACAACTTTGGAGGGAAATATACTCACACAGGCATAGGCAGCGGATCAGACTGCCTTAATTAAGCTCTCTGCTGAAGGTATTTTTGACACAAATTAAGTAGACTGCTTTTATGGTGCTCTACGATTCTAACCATATTCCAACAGCCGCTAAGACATTCACTGGCGAGTTCTATTCAGCGCTGGATAACGAACGAACAAGAATATCCTCCTTCTACGGCCCTAATGCTGGCATAGTCTGGAATGGCAACCCTGTCTCAAGTGGGGAAGAAGTTTCGGCGTTTTACGCCAAGATGCCACCCACAAAATTCGATGTTCAGTCCTATGATGCCCAACCCATGCAACCAGATGGAAGAGGATCATGTTCCTTCCTCTTGGCCGTGTCAGGGCAGGTACGGATTGGTCCTGAATCGGCGCCTATGAGGGGGTTTAGTGACACTTTCGTTATGAAGCCGGACGCAAAAGAGCCTACCCGCTTTTTGATTGCAACTCAGGGTTTTAGATTGGTAGTGTAGGGGCCAGGGGTAGCTACAAGTGAGAAGGTCACTTAGTCCTGGGAAGGAGCTGAGGTATGGAAAAGGGTCAGTAAATGCTTTTTGGTGTACTTATATTCACGAATTATGGCGTTTGGGAGTCATTGGACGGTTAACTAAAATAAGCTAAAGTAGTTCCAGTGTAAGGAATGCTGAAGGCCTCCTTAAGGTTTGCAGGTCACTGAAGGTTCCCTACGATGGTCACTGAAGGTTTCCGTGATTGAGCATGTATAAAGTATATTCTATGTAGATGTATGATGTTCAGTTCATGCAGACGTCCCAGCTACATATCTCACTTGGCCGTCACGTGCCCGTCACTTCCTCCTATGCAACGTCCTTCACATGACCTCCCGTCCCTCAGGGTCCTGACATCCAGGGTATATAGCAAGTGTAAGAACACGAGGAGGTTACAAGGAGTCGTGATTGGTAGGAACAAAAATATATCCAGTGTTATCAGTCTTGCTATGGGTCTGAGGATTATGAGGATTATTGTTCTCGTGCCCAGACCGATTATGAACAGAGAATTATTCTCTCTTTGTACGCTGAACTCTAAATATATGCGAAAATCCAGCGCCATCTGGATATGACCGGGTATCTAATGGACGAAGAATATAAGGGTCCCTGTAGTCTCATACCAAGACCCTGAACTCTGGCTGGAGGGAGGTTTTACCACGTGAGTGAGCGGGAGTATGCATTATGATGCGAGAATATTAAGGATATTAAACAACTACATATCTTTAACTTTAGCTACTAAAAAATAATCCTCATCACTGCCTGGGCCGAAATTTGGGGCCTCTCAGTTCCCAAGGCCCCGCACTAACCCCGCACTGATCAGCGTGGTGCTTCAGAGCCGCAGGCTGCTGTGGACTCGATACAAAGTATCGAACAGCCACAAGCTATTCAACCTCGATAAATATAAGCTTAGACTATCCAATATGGCGGAAGCAAAAGGACACTTCAAGAAAGTCGTGCAGTTCGACACAGACTACAGTCCAACCAATATTACCAAGTAAGCATTAAATCTCTGCTACACACGTGAGGGAAGTGCTAAATACCATTTAATGAAACAGGTACGAATCTAGGCGGACTGGACTCTCCGCTATTGTCGTGAACCGAAAGGGCCCCAAGTTGTATGGTTACTTTACACTCGCTACGGAAGTCTTCGATGACTCAGGTGCACCACATACGCTCGAACATCTAGTGTTTATGGGATCAAAGAACTATCGCTACAAGGGCCTTCTCGACAAACTCGCTAATCGTGCTTATTCTCATACGAATGCTTGGACGGCTACGGATCACACGGCATATCAACTTGAGAGTGCCGGGTGGGCAGGTTTTGCTCAGATACTCCCTGTTTATCTAGAGCATATTCTCCTGCCAACTCTCACTGATTCAGCCTGTTATACAGAGGTCCATCATGTTGACGGCACAGGGCATGATGCAGGGGTTGTATACTCGGAAATGCAAGGAGTGGAGAATAATTCCGATTCTTTGATGAACTTGAGGGCCACTAGACTCCTTTACCCCAAGGAGTGTGGATTCAGGTACGAAACTGGGGGCATGACCGAGGCATTGAGGGTTTTGACAACCCAGAGAATAAGAGATTTTCATAAGGATATGTATCAGCCAAACAATCTATGTGTAGTAGTGGTCGGAGAAGCAGATCATGAGGCCCTCCTTCGTATCCTAAACGAGTTTGAGGAGAGCATCCTAGGTCACTTCCCCTCAGTCCGAACCAAACGGCCCTGGATTGATTCACCAGCCGTCCCACCTCTTACAAAGTCGATCGTCGATACAGTGGAATTTCCAGAAAAGGATGAGTCTATGGGAGAAATTTGTATTGCCTGGCTAGGTCCAAACTGCGCTGGCTCGGTAGCAAGTAAGCTTATTATACTACTTTAGTCAAAACATATACTAATACATTTACGCAGTGGCGGCTTTGTATGTGCTCTCAACATACCTGGCGGGCTCTTCTGTATCAGTTTTGGAAAACCACTTTGTGGAAATCAGGGAACCAATGGCTTCTCAAGTAAGCTTTTATATGGAGGAGCGCCCGGATACTGTGCTTTGGCTAGCTTTATCTAGTGTTCCTACGAAGAAACTTGCAGAGGTAGAGAAAGAGGTTATTGAGGTTCTCAAAAAGACAGCCGGTGAACCGTTGAACATGGAGTACCTAAAGGATTGCCTAAAAAGACAAAAGCGGAAGGTGAAGTTCTATGCAGATCTAAGTGGTGATCATCTTAGTAGGCAGGCCATCACGGACTTTCTGTTCGGAGAAACGGATGGCAGTACTTTGACAGATATGCAGAACCTGAAGGCATATGATGAGTTGGATAGATGGAGTGATATTGAATGGAGGAATTTCATGAAAAAATGGATATCTGACGCTCATCATATCTCCATCCTGGGTAAGCCTTCAGCAAGACTGGCTAAGAAACTCAAGGAGGAAGAGGTATGTCCGTGGCGATATCAGTAGTGGCATCACTGAAGCTAATGTGCCGTCAGGGAGCGAGAATTGAGGCTAGAAAACAGCAGCTTGGTGAAGCTGGCTTGAAAGAACTGGCTGAGAAGCTTGAGCTTGCTAAAGCTGAAAACAACAAACCAATCCCCAAGGAGGTCATCGATCAATTTACAATTCCTGGTGTTGAGTCAATTCACTTCATTCCCACTGTTGTATGTACTAGCGGCCTTGGTTGACAAAAATTCCCCTAACGATGACATTCAATATAACCTAGACTGCTAGAGCTGGCTTTGCCAAACAAGACGGTATCCTGTAAGCCCGTTGGTTCCCCTCTGTCTGGCTGCTGTGAGCTAACGATTGAGCCAGTGACAATAAAGTTCAAAAATTACTTGACAGCAATCCAATTGCCTCGGATATTCCTCTATACTTACATTTTGAGCATGTCCCAACTAGTTTTGTCCATGTCCATGTGATACTTTCAACAAGCTCTATTCCTGTAGAGCTAAGGCCCTTGTTATCCGTCTACGATGTCAATTTTTTCGACACGCCTGTCATGAAAGATGGAAAAAGAATGGAGTATGAGGCAGTGGTTGCTCAGTTGGAGAAGTTCACCGTTCGATATACGATGAACATAGGCGACAAGCTTGGTGTGGGAGAGGCCATACACCTGAAATTCCAAATTGAGCCAGAGCATTATGCACTCACTATCCAGTGGCTAAAGACCTTGTTTTGGGACAGCATCTTTGATGAGAAGGTGCGTTTCCCAATTAAATTTTGTCACGTGACGAGTGTTCACTAGGATAGGGTTCCAGCGATTGGCAGTCTCAGTCTCGAAGCTGTTGCAAGACATTCCAGAGGAGAAGAGGAGAGGTGATGATATGACGTACTCAGTAGGCACACAAATTACTGAGGCTCGGGAATCTATTGGGAGGGCAATGGATACTCTCACTAAGGCATCTTTTCTCAAGAGAGTCGCCAAGTTACTGAAGACTGAGCCAGAGAAAGTGGTCAATCAAATGGAAACATTGAGAGCCTCACTGTGCAAAGTGGAGAACATGAGAATTTTTGTGATTGCAGACGTTGTAAAACTAGAGAATCCAGTTTCATCTTGGACAGGATTTGTGGAGGGAAGGGCAACTGTAAGAAATTCACCTGCCAAGCATATAGCTCGCTATAATGTCCGCTACTAACTGATTACCACAGGCGGGGAAACTGGTAAAGCTGGACAGCAAGAGTGAAAGGCTTACCCCAGTGGGTCAGAACCCGGGAAACATCTGTAAGCTTGTGCCACTACATAGCATAGACTCTTCCTACTCCATTCATGTAGGTTTCTACGCCAGACCCCACAAGGCCCTGGCTAACACAATTGTACAGATCACCAAAGGGCCCACTAGTTTGCTAGACCCAGGCCTCCCAGCTTTAATGCTAGCACTCGCATACCTCCAAACAGTCGAAGGACCTTTGTGGATGTAAGTATTTCCTACAAGATTTGTTTATGCCTCAGCTCATCAGCCCCCAGTGGTGTCCGTGGGAGAGGACTTGCATATGGCTGTTCCTTCAGTCGCAACACCGATGCCGGCTTTCTTACCTTCAGTACCTACCGCGCACCAGATGCTTATAAAGCCTTTGCTGCTGCTAAAGAAACCATCCAAGGCTACATTGATGGCACTACTCCCTTTGACAAGCATCTACTCGAGGGTGCACTGTCGTCGATTGTTGTCCGATTCGCAGACAGTGAGGCGGACATGGCTACAGCTGGAATCCAAAGTTTCATTAACCAAGTTATCCGTGGTGCTGGAAAGGACTGGAACTCAATCCTACTGCAAAAGGTACAGGCAGTTACAGAGGAGGATCTGAAGAGGGTACTGAAGGATGTGGTAATGGGCTGCTTTGAAAAAGATAGGTGTGTGACCATTTGTGTAGCTGCGGATGGGAAGGTGGAGAATATCAAGGCTGGATTCAAGGAGGCAGGTTTCACCGTGGAAGTGAGCGGATTGGAGGAGTTTCAGGATAATTATGGGTTAGAAGTGGAGGGCGTGACTGATACGAGGGAAGAAAACAACGATGTAGAGGATGAAACTGGAAGCGAGGAAGATGAAACTGAGAGTGAAGAGGAATAGACAGAAATAGATTAGATGGAGATAGATAACCTTGTTGAAGGACTTGATTAGTAAATCACTTGAATCAAAAACAAAAGAAAAAAATATATATGATTAATATATTTATGAAAACCCAAAATTAAGAAGGTATTGGTATCTTAGCGGTCTAAAAGGTGCCAGAACCAGTCCACGATTGACGGAAAGGACAGTTGTTGTCAACCATTCTTCAGTGACCATTTGGCAAACTGCGTTCATACTGCAATTCCCTCCAATTCCCCATTCCATATTCCTCAAGCAATCCATCAATGTGAACCCGGAATTGTTCCAGTGGCATCTCCACACACATTTCGTATTCCCCAAAATAGTTCGTTGTACCAGGCGTCTTTTTCCTGAAACCAACGTTCTCAAAGAGCCCAATGCTCTGATGATTGTTCCGATTTATCTTGACCTTCAAAGTGGAAAGCGTAGCAGTCTCCCCATCTTTACAAAGCCCAGCCACTACCTCCTCTCTATTTCTCAACACATACGCAAGGAACAGGAGAAGCGTCGCCTTCCCGAGACCTCTCCCCCTATATTCAGAGCGTGCTATCATAACTTCCACCTCTCCTGCTATCTTCCTATGTCCCTCTGGGTCCATGGACGGGGCTGAACTGTCATCTCCATCCTCGATGCCTTCATCCGATTCCTCGTCCTCGTCATCATCATCCTCCTGAAAGAACAAATTGACATCTCCAATCATTCTGCCCGCTGCGTCGTCGCTACCCGCTATTATGGAAGCCTTATCTGCCTCGTTTTCAATGGCAGGGGGGATCACGGATATAAAAGTGAGCTTATCCGGATCAAGACGCCAGCCGCGCTGCATATTGTATTCTTCTTCTAGAGAGAGCCCCTCAGAGGCAGTGGCATCACGAAGTGCAGTGTCCTCCATCCATTGGTGGTATGTTGGTACATGGTGCGGGTCATAAGGCACCAGCAGAATCTTTGGCGACAGGAGGGCTGCCGATTGGAAGAAGCAATTTGTTAGCCTTTGGTCACAATCAAATTGATAAAAGTTTTCGATTGGCAATGACCTACCAGTGTCCTCGTTAAGTTTCATTGTTTGGTAGACGTGCCGATTGCCCTCTTGCGTGTACTGAGTGAAGCGTCGGTCGCGGATTGATTTGCGTGAGAGATTGCTACAATAATTGTTTGCTCCTGTCACCGTGTCACGTGGCAAGTCGCGAGGCAAGGGTTCTGTTTCTCCGGTTCCTGACAGGAAAGCTTGATTGAGTCCCAGTGCCGATATAACCCTTGCAAATGGAATCCCTTTTTTGATGGATTCCGAATGACGATCCTGAGCAGGCTAAATTTAATGCCCTTCGACCTTATATTTCGTCCCAGACCCTCATGCTTCCAAAGATGACGCTGGAAGCCGCCCCTAGGTGGAGGCGAAAACGTCAGTCACCATCCTAAGGCTCTTGATCAGATGTTGAGGGATTATTAATTATCACCAGACCAGTCAGAGACCGTACGGTATCTTACAAGAGAGGACCATCAGCTTCGGTTTCCCACAATCCGGTCCAACTGATTGAGGACGCCATGTGCGGCCCAGAAATCGGCAGCTCCCCAACATACCCCAGCCTCCTTTGTCAAAGACACCCAGTAATGTCCGGATTCTCTCTGAAAGGCCGCATACCAGTCTTAGGTTGGAAGAGGTGACTCCGGGAAACGGCCGCATGTTGGCTGTGTGTGGAGGTGGCGTTAGTCACTACGTAGGTAACGATGTATATACTCCGTATGTTCATATGAATGCAGCATGTTCCGCACGATCGTCGATCATATCTGAAGCGATATGCAGCTACAAACATGGGTTACTCTAGCAAACCAAACAATGGTGGCATCAAGATCGATAGGCATGAATATGATACTGGTATACCTCCCACTTCCCTGTCATTTGAGATGCCCTATGAAGCGAGAGCATCACAATTCCAACAGAGCCTTGTTTGTTTTTGCATGTTTGGAATTCAGATTCGGGCCACAGGGTTTTTTTTAATGGCTCAGCTCTGGACAGGGGTGGATGGTACAGAGGAAACGGTGAGAAGAGGTGTTGACAGGGCCAATTCCCAACTGTTGGAAACCAGTTGCATCATACTGTATCACTCAGCTTCGCCTACTTATAGATGGGATAGCATTAATCAATTGCTATCAATTGTAACATATCGATACAGCACAATGTTACAATCACCACTTGCATCCCGATGCCACCAGGGCCATTGCACTGCAGAGACCAGAATGTTTAGTGCTGTACAAGAATGAAAAGCGTTGAAAGATACGGGAGTGTCGATGGGTTCCTCAAGTGGTGACGGATGCCTTCAGCAGGAGATTTTGTGACTGGTCGGCGAATGATTCTAGTAATTCATTCTTGCTGTTCATGCGACGTTGGAGTGATCCAATCAAAACCAGGATGCCTAGCGGAACAAATGAAAATCAAGTACCATCGTAGCGTGAAATAAAGCCAAGAGTATACCCCCCCTACTACCCCCCCTACTATCCCCCCTAGGTACTAGGTACCCCCCTTACTACCCCCCCCTACTACCCCCTTACTAGCCCCCCTACTTCCCCCCCCTGTTCTTTTGGGTAGGTTGTAATGATACAGCTAGGTGACAAA